>JADEYI010000425.1_pt1 | contig 59578 bp, 62 predicted proteins | sample 8542331 | NCBI WGS metagenome assembly JADEYI01 (sample SAMN16510988, study PRJNA670497) | mine drainage metagenome | isolation source: biofilm near Copperflume 1 | place: Germany: Marsberg coppermine Kilianstollen | collected 2018-02 | reverse complement strand
ACTTCGTCATCATCTGCGACGACTGCGACGGCGAGGCGCTCGCCACGCTCGTCGTGAACAAGCTGCGCGGGACGATCAACGCGCTCGTCGTCAAGGCGCCGGGCTTCGGCGACCGGCGCAAGGCGATGCTCGAAGACATCGCCATCCTCACCGGCGGCACCTTCATCACCGAGGACATGGGTCTGAAGGTCGACAACGCCCAGGTCGATGACCTCGGCCGCGCCCGCCGCGTCGTCTCGACGAAGGACGAGACGACGATCATCGAGGGCTACGGCACGGACCGCGCGCTGCAGGATCGCATCAAGCAGATCAAGGCGCAGACCGAGGAGGCGACGTCGGAGTTCGACCGTGAGAAGCTGCAGGAGCGGCTGGCGAAGCTCGCCGGCGGCGTCGCGGTGATCAAGGTCGGCGCGGCGACCGAGGTCGAGTTGAAGGAGAAGAAGCTCCGTGTCGAGGACGCGCTCTCGGCGACCCGCGCGGCCGTCGAAGAGGGCATCGTCCCCGGCGGCGGCGTGGCGCTGCTGCGCGCCATCCCGGCCGTGCAGGCCGCGCGCGAGAAGCTGTCTGGCGACGAGCGCACCGGTGCGACGATCCTCGAGCGCGCGCTCGAGGAGCCGACGCGGATCATCGCCGAAAACGGCGGCCAGGAGGGTTCCGTCGTCATCGAGAACATCCGCAACGGCAAGGGGAAGACGTACGGCTATGACGCGCGCAACAACCAGTACGTCGACCTGCTGAAGGCCGGCATCATCGACCCGGCGAAGGTGACGCGGTCGGCGCTCGAGAACGCCGCCAGCATCGCCGCGATGGTGCTGACGACCGAGACGCTTGTGACGGACATCCCGGAGCCGCCGTCCGCCGCGCCGGCGCCGCCGCCGATGGATTACTAGCGGAAACAGCGAGCCGAGAGCGGACGGCTCCGGCTGGCGGTGGGGGTTTCGGACGGGCGCCCCGGCGACGATTCGCCGGGGCGCCCTTGTTCGGTTCGCCGGTGCGTCTCGCCGCTCTCGTCACCGGCGGATCCCGACGGATGTGTCCGCCGTCCTCCGCGGGAGCGATCCTTCGCGTCCCGGCCCTCTGACCTGCCACCTCCGACCTCCGCCACCCGCCATCCTGCGACCGTCTCGTCATCGGCGCTGCCGCCACCCGTGTCCATCTGTGTGCAGCCGTGGGTTCGTCGTAGCATCCGCTATCTGGTGCCGGACGCAGTGCGCACGTACATCGAGCGGGAACGGCTGTTATCAGTAGAGCGCGAAGGCGCGGGCGGGTCGTCGAACCCGTGCGGCATCGTATGCCGGAGGGATCCGTCGCTTCCCTTCAGGATGACAGCCTCCGGCCTGCGATCTCCGCCACGTCCGCAGCTGTGACGGCGGCCGCCGGTTCCGGAGACGCATCTCTCCCCATCAGCTTCCGCTCGGCCGTCCGAAGATCCCGGCAGGGGAGCAGAAGGGTCAGGAACCATGCGCACGTATGCCAGCGACGTGCGGCGCCGCCGTACACTCGCCCGGATCATCGAAGACAGCATCGGCATCTTCCGCCAGGACGCCTCCGAGTACGCCTTCGCCGGCCTCATCGGCGCCTTCGCCGCCTGCATCGCGACGCTCGTGCTCGTCGCCGTCGGCGGCCCCGTCGCGACAGCACTCCTGCCGCTCGTGCTGGTCCCGGTCGCCGTCGCCACCCTGGCGACGGTGACCGAGGCGCTGCGACGCGTCACGGACCACCTCGAGCCGTCGGCGGCGGAATCGTTCACGGTGGTGCTGCGCGGCCTGCCGGCGATCGTCTGGCCGTGGCTGCCGCTTGCCGGCGGCCTGGCGCTGGCGCTCTTCGCCGACGCGGAGTTCGGCGGCGATGCGCCGTCGGTCGTCCGCGGAGTCGCCGAGCTGAGCCTTGTCGTTGTCACGCTCTGGGTCGCGTCCGTGCGCGTACTGTCCGTGCCATCGCTCGTGATGCGGCGTGCGACGCCGGAGCAGGCCGTCGCCGAGGCGCGGCGCATCTTCGCCGCCTCGCGGGCGACGTGCGCCGGCGTCTGGGCAGCCTGCCTGGCGCCGGCGCTGCTGCTGTTCCTGGTCGCCGCACTGAACGGCTTCGGCGCCGTATCGAGCGCGATCGCCGCGCTGGCGTTCGTCGGCAGCCTGCCGTTCGCGGCCGTCATGAACTCGCTCCTCTTCTTCGACGCGGTTGCCGTCGACGAGTCTGCGGCACCACGCAGCGAGGCCTCGCAGGCGACGGTGACCCGCCGGACGACCGGCCTGCGTCGGCTGCGATAGCGTCGCACCAGTGGGGGTCTCGTCCGCGTCCGTTTTAGCAACGACGCAGCAACATGCCGCATCGCCGGCGTTCCGGTCACGCAACCCCCGCCCGATACGATCAGGTGGATGAGAGCCGCTACACGCAGGCAGACCGGAGCCGGCGCGGAGCGCGCGCCCGATTGCTACGCGTGCGTGGACGACGGGAAGCTCGTGCTCGTCGCCGACGGGACGCCGGCGCCGGCGCTCGCACAGCGCGTGCACGACGCCTTCCGCGCGCTGGTGCTCGATCCGCAGTTCCCCTGCGTCGGCGCCCGATCGGCGCTGAACCAGGGCAGCTATCGGTTCGGCATGTACCGCGAGCTCGACGCGACGACGTCGACCGACGCCCTCGCCCACGACCTGCGCGCGTTCATCGACGAGCAGCCGCGGATCGAGGGCGAGTTCACGACGTTCATCGCCTGCTTCGACACGCCGAAGGTGCTGGACGCGCCCGAGTTCGAGCGGCTGCTCTGGGCGCAGCTGCACGCGCTGCACGCCCGTGACGACGCTCCGTGGGATGCCGCCGTCGCCCGCGATCCGGAAGACGCGGCATTCTCGTTCAGTTTCGGCGGCCGCGCGTTCTTCATCGTCGGCCTGGCGCCGTCGGGCGAGCGCTGGGCGCGTACCTTTCCCTGGCCGGTCCTCGTCTTCAACGCGCACGAGCAGTTCGAGGCGCTGCGGCGGAACGGTCAGTTCCGTCGCATGCAAGACGTGATCCGGCAGCGCGACGAGCAGCTCGAAGGCGACATCAACCCCAACCTCGCCGAATTCGGCGAGCACACCGAAGCGCGACAGTACTCCGGCCGCGAAGTCGCGGGTGACTGGCGCTGCCCGGTGCGGTTCGATGATTGACCGCGGGCCGGTGCATGTCATCGCGCACCACCACATCGCCCCGCAGAGCGGCATCGCGCTGACGCTGAGCGCTGGCGACGTGTTGCGCATCACCGACCCGCAGGGCGAGCAGGTCGCCGACCTCATCGCCTTCGCGGCCGATGACCGGCGCGAGTGGCTCTCGTCGGGCCGGACGATCGACTACGCGAACAGCATCTACGTCACCACCGGCCAGCGGCTGTATTCGAACCGCAGCCGGCCGATGCTCACGGTCGTCGCCGACACCGTCGGCCGCCACGACCTGCTGCTGACGCCGTGCAGCCCGGAGACCTTCGCGCTGCTCTACGACGACGCGCCGCCCGACCATCCGAGTTGCTTCGGCAACCTGTGCGACGCGCTCGCACCGTACGGCATCACGCCGGACGCCATTCCGACGACGTTCAACATCTTCATGAACGTCACGCTCTCGCCGTCGGGCGCGCTCACGATCGGCGCGCCGCTCTCGCATGCCGGAGACCACATCGACCTGCGCGCCGAGCTGGACCTGATCGTCGGCATCACCGCCTGCTCTGCCGGGAAGTCGAACAACGGCAGTTTCAAGCCGATCGACGTCGACGTCGTGCGGACGCAGGCGGAAGCAGCGGGCGAGTAGCGCCAGCGACGGCGGCAATGCCGACGTCGGTCCCATGCCCGGGACCATGCGCCGGTGCACGGGCGGCCGCTATCGCCGCGGTTCCGCACCGTCCGGGCATCAGGCGTCTGCAGCGTGAGAGGGAGCGCGTGAGTCCGCGCGCCTGTGCGTGCATCGTGCAGACTGCTCGGCGGCCGTGTGCCGGAGGAGTGCGCTAGGTCGGGCGCTCGCGGCGCCGGCGCCGCGTCTCCGCGATCTTGAGGCGGATCAGCGCCCGCTGCAGTGCCGCTTGCGCCGCTGCGAGGTCCTCGATGCTCTCCCGCTGCTCGATCGCCTGCCGCGCCCGCTCGCGCGCCTGTTCGGCCCGCTGCATGTCGATCTCCTCGACGCGCTCGGCCGCGTCGGCCAGCACGACGACGCGGTCGTCGAGCACCTCGAAGAAGCCGCCGGTGACGGCGAACGGCAGCTCGTCGTTGCCGCGCTTCAGGATCAGCTCGCCGGGCTGCAGCATCGTCATGAAGGCGGCGTGCTCCGGCAGCACCGCGAGCTGACCATCGGCCCCGGGCGCGACGACCTCATCGATGCCCTCTTCCTGCAGCACCGTGCGCTCGACTGTGACGATTTCGACCGAAAGCGGCATTGCGCGCCCCGTCGCGTCAGGCGACGGCCTCCATCTTCTGCGCCTTCTCCACCGCCTGGTCGATCGTGCCGACGTTGACGAAGGCCTGCTCCGGCAGGTTGTCGTGCTTGCCTTCGAGGATCTCCTTGAAGCCGCGCACCGTCTCGCGAACCGGCACGTACTGGCCGGGGATGCCGGTGAAGATCTCGCCCATGTACATCGCCTGGCCGAGGAAGCGCTCGATGCGGCGGGCGCGCGCCACGGTCTGCTTGTCCTCGTCGGAGAGCTCCTCGACGCCGAGGATGGCGATAATGTCCTGCAGGTCCTTGTAGCGCTGCAACACCCGCTGGACGCCGCGCGCGACATCGAAGTGCTCCTGCCCGACAATGTTCGGGTCGAGGATGCGCGAGAACGACGACAGCGGGTCCATCGCCGGGTAGATCGCCTTCTCGAAGATGCCACGGTCGAGCGCGACGACGGCGTCGAGGTGGCCGAAGGTGGTGGCGACGCCGGGGTCGGTGTAGTCATCGGCCGGGACGTAGATCGCCTGGAACGAGGTGATCGAGCCCTTCTTCGTCGTCGTGATCCGCTCTTCGAGCTCGCCCATCTCCGTCGCCAGCGTCGGCTGGTAGCCGACTGCCGACGGCATGCGGCCGAGCAGCGCCGACACTTCCATGCCGGCGAGCGTATAGCGGTAGATGTTGTCGATGAACAGCAGGACGTCCTCGCCCGACTCGTCGCGGAAGTACTCGGCCATCGTCAACCCCGTCAGGCCGACGCGCAGGCGCACGCCCGGCGGCTCGTTCATCTGGCCGAAGACCAGCACGGTCTTGTCGAGCACGCCGGACTCGTCCATCTCCACCCAGAGGTCGTTGCCCTCGCGGGAGCGCTCGCCGACGCCGGTGAAGACGGAGATGCCGCTGTGCTCCGCCGCGATGTTGCGGATCAGTTCCTTGATCAGCACGGTCTTGCCGACGCCAGCGCCGCCGAACAGGCCGACCTTGCCGCCGCGCACCAGCGGCGCCACCAAGTCGACGACCTTGATGCCTGTCTCCAACACCTGCACCTGCGTCGACTGCTCCTCGAAGCTGGGCGCCTTGCGGTGAATCGAGGCGACGTGCTCGTTCGGGACATCGCCCTTCTTGTCGAGCGGCTCGCCCAGTACGTTGAACAGGCGCCCCAGCGTCTTCGGCCCGACGGGCACCGTGATCGGCCGGCCCGTGTCGACGACCTCGGCGCCGCGGCGCAGGCCTTCCGTCGGCTCCATCGCCAGCGCGCGCACCCAGTTGTTGCCGAGATGCTGCTCGACCTCCGCCGTGATCTTGCCGCCATCGACGGCGATCTCCAGCGCGTTGTACATCGCCGGCAGCGCCTCCGCCGGGAACTCGACGTCCACGACGGTGCCGATGACCTGCGCTACTCTCCCCTTCGCCATGATCCCTCCGGGCCTGCGCTCAGGCCTTCATCGCTTCGACACCGCCGACGATGTCGAGCAGTTCACCAGTGATCTGCTCCTGGCGCGCCTTGTTGTAGATCAGCGTCAGCGTGCCGATCATCTCGTTCGCCGAGTCCGTCGCATTTCGCATCGCCACCATGCGCGCCGAGAGCTCGCTCGCCTCCGATTCGAGGATCGCCGCGTAGACCTGCATTTCGATGTAGCGCGGCAGCAGCTCGTTCATCACCGCGTCGATGCCCGGCTCGTAGATGTAGTCGATCTCCGGCCCGCGCGGACGCGTCTCGTCGGGCGGCGGCTCGATCGGCAGCAACTGGCGCACAGCCGGCAGCTGCGACGCCGTGTTCACGAAGCGCGGGTAGAGCAGGAAGACGCGGTCGACGCGCTCCGACGCGTACTCGTCGATAACGATGCTCGTCGCCGGCAGCGTGTCTGCGAGCCGTGGATAGTCCGGCATCGTGAACTCCGCGAGCAGCGGCTGGCCCGCGCGCACGACGAAGTCGCGGCCCTTGCGGCCGACGGTGACGAACGACACCGGCGTCTCCTGCTCGAGCGCGAAGGCGGCCGCGCGGCGGTTCATGTTCGACGGCAGGCCGCCCGCCAGGCCGCGGTTCGGGCTGAGGAAGAGCACCAGCGTATTCTTCGCCGGACGCGCCGTCATGAAGGGATGCGTATCGTCCGCGTCCGTGCGCTGCTGCGCCAGGTCGCTGAGGATCTCGCGCATCTTGTCCGCGTACGGCCGCGCCTGCAGCGCGCGCGCCTGCGACCGGCGCATCTTCGACCCGGCGACGAGCTCCATCGCCTTCGTCACCTTCGCGATCGATGTCACCGACCGCACGCGCCCACGGATCTCCCGGATTGTCGCCATCGGGTGTTAGCTCTTGCCTTTCAGCCGTCAGCTCTCTTGGCCAATCACGGCGCCGGGGCCACCGTCCCCGGCGACCTAGTACGGCACCGCGTCCTTGAACTCCTTGACCGCCGCGGCGAGCATCTCCTCGATCTCCGGCGACAGCGCCCTCTCTTGCGCGATCTTCGCCGTCACGTCGGGCTTGTTGCTCGCCATGAACGCGTGGAACGCCGATTCGAACGCCTGCACCTTCTCGACCGGCACGTCGTCCAGGTAGCCCTTGTTCAGCGCCCAGAAGATCGATACTTGCGCCGCCATCGACAGCGGTTCGTACTGCGGCTGCTTGAGGATCTCCTGCGCGCGCTGGCCGCGCTCAAGCTGGCGGCGAGTCGCCGCGTCCAGGTCGCTCGTCCCGAACTGGGCGAACGCCTGCAGCTCGCGGTACTGCGCCATGTCGATGCGCAGCTGGCCGGCCACCTGCTTCATGGCCTTCCGCTGCGCGGCGGTGCCGACGCGTGAGACGGAGATGCCGGCGTTGATCGCCGGCCGGATGCCGGCGTTGAAGAGGTCGTTCTCGAGGAAGATCTGGCCGTCGGTGATCGAAATGACGTTCGTGGGGATGTATGCCGAGACGTCGTTCGCCTGCGTCTCGATGATCGGCAGCGCCGTAATCGAGCCGCCGCCGTACTCCTCCGTCACCTTCGCCGCGCGCTCGAGCAGGCGGCTGTGGAGGTAGAAGACGTCGCCCGGGTAGGCCTCGCGGCCGGGCGGGCGGCGCAGCAGCAGCGACACCTGCCGGTAGGCCCAGGCGTGCTTCGACAGGTCGTCGTAGACGATCAGCACGTCCTTGCCCTGCTCCATCCACTCCTCGGCCATCGCGCAGCCGGAGTACGGAGCCAGGTACTGCAGCGCCGCCGACTCCGACGCCGTCGCCGAGACCATCACGGTGTGCGCCAGGGCGTCGAACTTCTCGAGCGTCGCCATCGTCTGCGCCATCTTCGCCGCCTTCTGGCCGATGCCGACGTAGATGCAGATCAGGTCGCCGCCCTTCTGGTTGATGATCGCGTCGATCGCCAGCGCCGTCTTGCCCGTCGAGCGGTCGCCGATGATCAGCTCCCGCTGGCCGCGGCCGACGGGGATCATGCCGTCGATCGCCTTGATCCCCGTCTGCACCGGCGTGTCCACGGACTTCCGCGTCGTCACGTCGGGGGCGATCCGCTCGACCGGTCGCGTCTTCGTCGTCGCGATCGGGCCCTTGCCGTCGATCGGCTCGCCGAGCGCGTTCACCACGCGGCCGAGCATCGCGTCGCCGACCGGCACCTCGACGATGCGGCCGGTGGCGCGCACCTCGTCGCCTTCCTTGATCTCGTCGTAGGCGCCGAGCACCATGATGCCGACGCTGTCCTCTTCGAGGTTCAGCGCCAGCCCCATGACCCCGTTCCCGAACTGCACCAGCTCGCTCGAAGCCACGTTCGACAGGCCGTGGACGCGCGCGATGCCATCGCCGGCCTCGACGACCGTGCCGACGTTCACCGCCTCGACCTCGGCGCCGAACCGCTGGATCTGCTGCTTGATGATGCTTGCGATCTCTTCCGAGCGTATCGCCATCGTGTCCTCCGGGTCCGCGCCTTCGCCGGCCCTCGTTACCGTCCCGCTCCCTCGAGGCTGCGGCGCAGCGCCTTCAGCCTCGTCCTGGTGCTGCCGTCGATCAGCTGGTCGCCGATCCGCGCGATGACGCCGCCGATGATCGCCGGGTCGACGGCCGGCGTCACATCGACCGCCTTGCCGGTGATCGCCGAGAGCCGCGCCGCCACGGCGTCGCGCTCGTCGGCGCTCAGCGGCACCGCCGTCGTCACGACGGCGTGCGCGACGCCCCGGCGCTCGTCGACCTTCTCGCCGTAGATCCGCGCGATGTCGGGGATGAGCCCGACCTTCTCACGGTCGTTGAGGATGCGCACGAGGTTCATCGCCTCGTCGCCGATCTGGCCGCGCAGGCCGGCGGTCAGCAGGCGCAGCTTCTCATCCTTCGGCACGCGCGCGCTGGCGATGATCTTCGCCACGTCTGCTTCGCCGGCGAAGCCCGCGATCGTCTGCAGGTCGTTCGCCCAGGGGATGAACCTCTCCTGCTCGTCGGCGATGTCGAACACCGCCTCCGCGTAGCGCCGCGCCGAAAGCGCACTGGCGGCCATACTCTAGACGCTCTCCTTGAAGCTCGACTCCGCCAGCGCCTCATCGATCAACCGCCGATGCTGTGAGCGGTCGAGCGAGGAGTTGATCACCTTCTCGGCAGCGGCGATCGTCGTATCGGCGAACTCCTTGCGCAGATCGGCGAGCGCGCTGTCGCGTTCGAGCCGGATCTCGCCGCGCGCCCGGGCGACGAGCACGTCGGCGTCCGCCTGCGCCTGCGTGCGGGCGTCGGCCTGGATGCGCGCGGCCACCTCCTGCGCCTGGGCGACGAGCGCCTGCCCCTCGCGCCGCGCCGCCTCGATCTGGTCGTGCACCTGACGGTCGGATTCGGCCGCCTTGGTACGCATCTCCTCCGCGGCAGAGAGGCTCTCGCGGATGCGCTCGCGTCGCTCGTCGAGCATCTTCATCAGCGGGCCGTAGGCGACCAGCCGCAGCACGACCAGCAGAACCGTGAAGTTCACGAGCTGGCCGACGAGCAGCGGCAGGTTGATGCCGAGGCTCCCGATTCCGAGGATGATCATACGCAACTCCAGTCGCCCGTGCGGGCGGCCGCCTCGCTAGAAGACGAATCCGATCATCACGGCGACGACGAGCGCGTAGATCGCGACCGCTTCGGCGAAGGCGATGCCCAGGATCATGTTCGTCTGGATCACGGACTGCGCCTCCGGGTTACGGCCGAGCGCCTCCATCGCGCGTCCGGTCAGCACGCCGATCGCCAGCGCCGGCCCGATGCCGCCGATGCCGATGGCGATGCCGGCGCCGATGTACTTGAGGCCGACATCTGTGATCGCGAGCAGTGGCAAGAGTGCTGCAATGTCCAAGTTCGGAACTCCTCCTCGTTGTGCCCGCGGACGCGCGGGCGACTGTCATGCGCCGGTCGCCTTTCGGAGCCCGCATGTGCGGGCGAGTACCCTAGTGAATCGCCGTCACCTCCACAGGCTCGTGCTCGTCGTGTCCGTCATGCGTCGAAACGGCGAGCACGGCGAAGACGAGCGTCAACATAGCGAATACGAACGCCTGGATCACCCCGACGAACATCTCCAGCGCGTAGAACGGCAGCGCCACGACGAACGGCGCCAGGAACGTCATCACCAGCAGCAGGATCTCGCCCGCCAGCATGTTGCCGAAGAGCCGGAAGGTGAAGCTGATCAGGCGCGCCACCTCGGCGATGAACTCCAGGAGGCCGACGAAAAAGTTGATCGGACTGGAGATGGTGAAGAACTTCTTCGCGTACTTGAAGAACCCCAGCGTCGTAATCCCCCAGAACTCGACAAAGATCGCCGACATGATCGCGATCGACAGCGGCGAGTTGATGTCCGTGTTCATGCTGCGGAAGTACGGCGCGATGATCCCGACGCTCTTCCCCTTCGCCGACAGCTGGTTCAGCGCCTCGTCCGAGAGCCCGACGAGGCAGTCCGTGTAGCTCTTGTCGCCCGGCGCTCCGGGGCACGTCGCCGGGTCGGCGACGGATGCGAGTCGCTTCTTCTCCAACTGATCCACGATCGCCAGGGCCCGCTGCCCGCGCACGCAGCTGTTCTTCCGCGCCGCCGCATCGGCCGCCGCAGTGCCGACGTTTTCGGCCGCGGGCGTGTTCTTGAACGTGCATGGCCCCAAGTCGACCTCGAACTTCACTTCCTGCGCCTTCGGCTTCACCAGCAGGATGCCGCCGGAGTTCGACATCACCGCCGCTTCCTTGCGGAACTCGTCCACGCTTACCTTCTGGACCGAGCCGATGGCGTTGAAGAACGGCAGCAGCGCCATCCAGTTCGCCACCCAGATGAAGATGAAGATGGTCATGAAGACGGGGAAGAAGCGGCGTCCGTGGCGCTCGCCGGCGGTGCCCACGCAGAGGTTGTAGCCCGCTTCGAACACCAACTCGACCAGGTTCTGCACGCCGCGCGGGATCAGCGACGCCTTGCGGCCGGCGATGTATCCGAGGACGAGGATGACGACCACCGCAGACAACGAGGACACGTACGTGTTGGCCAGCGGGAACGGCCCGATGCCGGTCAGGCTCTCGGCCTTGATCTCGATGATCGGCTTCGGCCCGCGCACGTAGAGGAAGCCGACGAGCAGGAGCGCGATCACGCCGGCGACGGTGAGGAGCGTCTTCGGGTTCTTCACGGGCCCTGCTTCTTCCTCTTCGCCTGTGCCGTCGCGGCGTCCCAGCGCTGAATCTCGGCGATTGTATCCATGAGCATGCGATAGCCGCCATAGAAGGCGGCCGCCAATCCCAATGCCAGACCGGAAAGTGTCAGGATCTTGCCGGTATGCAGTGCCTCATCCAGGAAGTACCCGCCGACCGTGCCGCCCGCGATGCAGACCGCGACATACGATCCCATGCCGAGAAGTTGTACGGCGGGGCTCAGGCGCATCGGACGCCTCACATCTCCGAGTTTGAGAATCCTATCACAAGCGGCGTCGTGCGGTCAACGTGAATTTTTGCACGAACAACGCCCGCCCGTATGCCGGGCGCCGCCGCAGTATCGGTTGTGGCCGATGCTCGTGCAACCTCGTTCCAGGCCGGGAATTGGCCGACGAGCCGCTGCTCTGACGCGGTTCGCAGCGCATGATGCGCGATGGACCGAGGACGGCTGCGAGGCTCCTGGCGTCGATCTGCGTCGATCGCCGACAGGCACGCGGCGCGGGGCGAGCGGGCGGTGCGCAGGCGGCGTCGTCTTTGGCCCTGGACGCATCGCGCGCCGCCCGCCGGCGGACCCATTGACAGCGGGCGGCGGGAAGCAGAGAATGAACGATATTCAGTGACGGAGCCGCCCGTGCCCTCAGCACCGATCCTCGATCGCGGCGAACGCGCCGAACGCGCCCGGGCAGCGCGGCGCGAGGAGATCCTCGCCGCCGCCCGGCGCGTCTTCGCCGCCCGCGGCTTCCGTGGCACAACGATCGCCGATATCGCCGAGGACGCGGGCATCGCCCTCGGCACGATCTACCTCTACTTCCCCTCGAAGGACGCCATCCTCTGCGCGCTGAGTGAGCGCTTCGGCGAACTGATGGCGCAGGCGGGCGGCCGGGCGCCCGTCGGGCCGACGCTCGCGGCGACGGTCTACCATCGCATCGCCCGGATCTTCGCGAGCTGCGCCGCGAACCGCGACCTCGTGCGGCTGGTCGTCGTCAACGCCGACCCCGGCACCGAGATCCAGCGTCGCATGCGCGCGGCCGAGGACATGCGCGACCGCCCGATGGTCCGCGAGCTCGCGCGGTCGATCGACGCCGGGCTCGTGCGGTCGTGCGACCCCGTCATCGCCACGCGGCTGATCAACGGTGTGGTCAGCATGGCTGTGTATCAGGCCTTCGTGTTGGGCGACGGCGAGCAGGCGGATGAGTTCAGGGACGCATGCGCGGAGATGATCACGGCGTACTTGCAGCCGGCATCAGGGACAGTCGGGGGACGATAGACCGGGAAGGTAGAAGGTAGAGGAAGACCATGGCAGGCACGGACAACTCTGGAGGGAACGGACAGCGTGCGGGCCGTCGGGCGAGTGTGTGGCGCTTCGCGGCGGCGAATACCGCGACGCTGTGGTTCGCGCTGGTCGCCGGCGGCATGGTGCTGCTCCTCGGCGGGCTCGGCGTCGATGCCTATCGCCACAACCATAGCTCCAGCGACGAATCGCTCCTGAGCCTGGCGAATCCCGGTCATCTGATCGCCATCGTCGGCGTCGCGCTGGCCAGCGTCTCGGCGCTGATGGGCCTCTACGTCGCGGCCCTCCGGGACGCCGAGACGCGCCCGGCGCTGCTCCGCCGCGGCGCCGCCGTCAGCGCCGCCCTCGTGGCCCTCGTCGCCGTCGGCGCCGTCTCGGTCACGTACATCGCTGCGACAGGCGCCAGCATCTCGACGCACAACCAGAACTCCACCAGCGTCGTCTCGTCCACCGGCGGCGGCACGACGTCCGCTCCGGACCCGGAGGCCGTCGGCATCGCCCAGGGGCTGCAGCAGAACGGCCTGCTCTCGACTTCCGGATCCGGTTCCGGAGCGGCGCCGGCCTCGACGCCGGCGGCATCGCCGACGATGACCATGAACATGAAGGACGCGGGCAAGCAGCCGACCTTCACGCAGATCGAGACGATGACGGACAAGCAGTTGCTGCCGCTCTTCCCCGCCGGCACGATGACCCTCGCGGACATCCCGAAGTTCCGCGGCCAGCTGGAACAGGCACGGGCCGCCGCGCAGAAGTACACCGGCGTCGCCGCGGCGAAGGCCGCCGGCTACGTCAACACGACCAGCGACGTCCCCTACATGGGTGAGCACTACATCAACTACGACATCCTGCGCAGCGGCAAGTTCGACCCGGCGAAGCCGACCGGCCTCCTCTACAGCAAAATCGGGCCGAACGGCGCCGAGGAGCTCGTCGGGCTCTGGTACCTGATGCTGCCCGGGATCAACGGCGTCACCGTGACGCAGCAGCCGGTGAACACGTGGGCCGGCAACCTCGCGATGTGGCACGGCCACCCGGGGCTCTGCCTGGTCGGCACCAAATCCGCCAGCGAAAACGAGACGGCCGAGAGCTGCACGGCGAAGGGCGGCGCCTTCACGGCCGACCTCAAGTGGATGCTGCACGTCTGGGTGGCGCCGGGCCAGGAGAACGCAAACGGCGTCCTCTCCTACCTCAACGCCGACCTCTTCGCGAAGCAACAGGCCGCCGGCAACACAGGCGCGCCGATCACGCAGCAGAACGGCACGATCCCGCGCTAGCCGCTGCCACCAGGACACGCCGGAGGCCTCGCGAACTCGCGAGGCCTCTCGCGTCTCGTTCGCGTCACAGCAAGAATCCGTCGCATCCACATCGGTCGTCGCTGCCATGCGAGGATCGGCACATGATGCGCAGAGCACGCTCGCACAGCCAGGCAGCATGCGCTACCCTGCCGGCGGTGTTGCGATGCCGATTTCGGCACCGGAGGCTCGTCCTGGATCACGTGCATCCTGTCTTCGGGAGCGCAGCGAAGGCGACGTATCGTTCGGGCGCCCGAGCGCTGGCGGCGGTGGCGCGCGTCCTCGCGCTGGTCGCAGCGCGCGCGGGTTTCGCTGATCGCCGATGATGCGCGACGAGCTCTCCGCGATGGTGCTGTCGGCGGCGCGGGCGGCGATGGACGCCGGCGTCCTCCCTCACGTCGTGCTGCCCGAGGTGATCATCGAGCGGCCGGCGCGCCCGGAGCACGGGGACTACGCGACGAGCCTGCCGCTTCGCCTCGCGCGCGCCGCCCGCGCCAATCCGATCGAGATCGCCAAGGCCATCGCCGAACGGCTGCCGGCGAGCGACGCGGTCGCCGCGGCGGACGTCGCCGCGCCGGGCTTTATCAACTTCCGGCTCGCCGAAGCCTGGATCGCCGCGCAGGTCGATGCGATCATCGCTGCCGGCGACGCCTTCGGTGACCTCGCGCTGGGCGGCGGCGCCCGCGTTCAGGTTGAGTTCGTCAGCGCCAACCCGACCGGTCCGCTCACCGCCGGCAACGGCCGCGGCGCCGCCATCGGCGATGTGCTGGCGTCGGTGCTGCAGGCGGCCGGTTACGACGTCGAGCGCGAGTATCTGGTGAACGACGCGGGCACGCAGACCGAGGTCTTCGGCCGGACGCTCCTCGCCCGCTACCAGCAGCTCTTCGAGCGCGACGTCCAGATCCCCGAGGACGGCTACCCGGGTGAGTACATGATCGATGTCGCCCGGCGCCTGAAGGACGAGTGCGGCGACGCCTATGTCGATGCGGCGGTCGATGCGCCGCCGCCCGAGTTCGTCGTCCGTGGCGTCGACCTGATGGTCGAGGCGATCGGGAGCGACATGGAGCGCCTCGGTGTCCACTATGACGCCTGGTTTCGCGAACGCTCCTTGTACACCGCGGGCGAGGCCGGCGGCGCCCCGTACGACGAGGCGATGGCGGTGCTGCGGCAGCGCGGCTCGCTCGTCGAGAAGGAGGGCGCGCTCTGGTTCGCTTCGAGCGAGCTGGGCGAGGACAAGGATAACGTCGTCGTCCGCAGCACCGGCCGGCCGACCTACTTCGCGTCGGACATCGCCTACCACTACGACAAGTTCGTCCGCCGCGGCTTCGAGCGCGTCATCGACGTCTGGGGTGCGGACCACCAGGGCCACGTCTCGAGGATGAAGGCTGCCGTCGAGGCGGTCGGCGTCGACCCTTCGCGCCTGGAGATCATCATCTACCAGCTCGTCAGCTTTCGCCGGGGCGATGAGCTGGTGCGGCTCTCGAAGCGCGCGGGCAACATCGTGCTGATGCGCGACGTGGTCGAGGAGGTGGGCGCCGACGCGGCGCGCTTCTTCTTCCTCGCGCGCTCGGCCGACAGCCAGATGGAGTTCGACCTGGACCTCGCGAAGAAGCAGGCGGCCGACAACCCCGTCTACTACGTGCAGTACGCGCACGCGCGCATCGCCGGCATCCTCGCCAACGCACAGGAGCGCGGGCTGCCGGCGGAAGGCGGCGATGTGGCGTTGCTCACCCATCCGCTGGAGCTCGAGCTGGTGCGCAGGATGCTCCAGTTGCCCGAGCTGGTGCAGATGATGGCGCAGACCCTCGAGCCGCACCACCTCCCGCACTACGCGCAGGACCTTGCGACTGCCTTCCATGCCTTCTACACCGAGTGCCGCGTCCTCGACGCTGATCACCCGCCGCTCTCCGCCGCGCGACTCAAGCTCTGCGCCGCCGCCCGTCTCACCCTCGCCCGCGCGCTCACCCTGATGGGCGTCGCCGCGCCCGGGCGCATGTGATCGACGCCGGCATCGCGGCGTTTGCGTGGAAGCTCACGTCGAGATGGATGTTCATCTCCGCCGACGGTGTTTTATACTCGGCTCCTCAACCGGCATCTGCTAGCGTGGAGGAAGCGACCATGAAGGATCTGCACGGCAAGAACGCCATCATCACCGGCGCATCGCGTGGGCTCGGCGTGCACATCGCGCGGGCGCTCGCGGGACGCGGCGTGAACGTCGCCCTGGCGGCGCGCTCCGGCGATGCCCTCGAAGCGACCCGCGCCGTCTGCGAGCGCGCGGGCGTACGGGCGATCAGCGTCGCCTGCGACGTGACGTCGCAGCTGGACCGCGAGCGGCTCGTCGCGGTCGCGGCGCAGGAGCTGGGGCCGCTCGACATCCTCGTCAACAACGCGGGGATCGAAGTGACGGCGGCGCTCGAGGACTTCAGCCTCCAGCAGATCGAGGACGTCATCCGCACCAACCTCAACGCACCGATCGCGCTCACGCAACTCGTCCTGCCGGCGATGCGCGCGCGGCGGAGCGGCGTCGTCGTCAACATCGCCTCGATGGCGGGCAAGGCGGGCGTCCCCTACAACAGCATCTATTCGGCGACGAAGCACGGCCTCTGCGGCTTCACGGAGTCGATGAACATGGAACTCGACGGCAGCGGCGTGCGCATGGGCGTCGTCTGTCCCGGGTTCGTCAGCGAGGCCGGCATGTGGGCGGACCACGGCGGGAAGGCGCCGCTGCTGCTGCGCGAAGTGCCGCCGGCGAAGGTGGCGAGCGCCGTGCTGAAGGTCGTCGAGGGCGCGTCCGAGGTGCTCGTCAACGCCGGTCCGGTGAAGCCGCTGCTGCTCCTCGGCGTGATTGCGCCGGCGCTAAAGACGACCGTCGTCAAGCGCATGGGTCTGACGCGGCTGATGCGCGACGGCGCAGCCGAGCTCAAGGCGCACGCGGGCGTCGCGCGCGACGCCGCGCGCGATCGGGAGGCGGCGGCGAGCAGGCACTAAGGTGCCGGACGCGCCGTATGCTCGACATAACACGTCGCGGTGCAGCCGCTCTCGACCGCAGCCGATAACCCCGGTATGGATGACTTCCGCACGGAACTTGCCGCCGCCATCGCCGCCATGACAGAGGCAGGGCTGGAGCCGGCGTTCCTCATCGTCGACCTCGAGGGGCTGACCGCGGTCAAGCAGTCGAATGACCCGGGCGCGCTGGCGACGCTGCGCGATGCGGCGAGCGGCGCGATCAGCGCGGCCGGCGGCGACTGCGATACCTTCACGTACGGCGAGGAGCGCGTCGTTGCCATCCTGCCGGGCTTCCGGCGCCTCCAGACCTTCGCGCTGATCGACAAGCTGCGCCGCGCCCTGCCGCTGCTCGGCCAGTCGTTCGACTGCGCGCTCCGGCCGGAGTTCGACGTCCTCGAGTACGACGAGGCGAGCGGCGTCGCCGGCCTCGTCAGGCAGCTGGCGAAGCTGACCGGCGAGCGCGACGCGGCGTAGGTCGCCGCGGCGGCTGCGTGACGGCCGGGTGCTCTCGTCCTCATCCACCGCCGTGGTCTTCGAAGCGCCGTCACCGACAATCCCGAACGCCGCCGGGCTGCGCCCGGCACGGCGATCGGCGGGCGTGGGGACGGTTGACCGCCGCGGTCCGCGCGTTCAGAATGAGCGCGAACCAGGCAGCCACGAAGGTACGCCCGGGCAGGAGGCCTGCGATGGCCAACGACACGGCGACGATCAACGAAGCGCTTCGCGCGAAGGCGCAGGAGAAGGCGTGGCCGGTCGGCCTCGTGCAGCAGGCGCTCGCCGCCGGCGCCACGCCCGAGCAGATCATCGGCTACATGGAGCAGGGGGTCACGGCCGAACAGGCGCGCCAGTTTCTCGCGTCCCAGCCGCCGGGCGCCGCGGCGCCGGAGCCGTCGGAGGCGCTGCAGGCCAAGGCCGAGGCGGCCGGCTGGCCGCTCGACCTCATCCGCCGTGCGCTGGCGATGGGCGGCGCCGAGGAGGACCTGATCCGCTACATGGACATGGGCGTCACCGCCGAGCAGGCGGAGCAGTTCATGGGCGGCGGCCAGCCGCAGGAGCTCGACCTGAGCTGGATGTACGTCCCGACCGAATGGAACACGCGCGCCCGGCCGACGAAGCACGGGCTGACGCTGCAGGCGATCAACGTCGGCAAGTACGGCGAGGTGCCGGACGTCTGGGAGTTCCAGACGGAGATGCCGCGCGGCGCCGTGCCGATCGCCGGCACGGAGGGCATGGGCTATTCGATCTTCCACAAGCAGGAAGTCTGGAGCGACGCCTGCGCTGCCCTCTACGAAGAGGCGATCCAGCGCCGCTGGCGGCCGGCGACCGACGTGCCGTGGACGAGCATCGAGCCGCTTCCTGATGACCTCGAGCGCGCGATCTGCCAGGTCTCCACGCATCTCAGCGAGAAGGCGCAGGTGGAAGCGGACATCATCGGCCGCTGGGAGCCGGAGATCAGCTACGGCTACCACGAGGTGAAGCTCTACCTGGCGACCGTCGTCTTCGAGGATGCGCGCGCGGTCGAGGTCTTCCGCAAGCGGGCGCTCTCGAACGGCGGCGGCCTCGGGCTGCAGGCGCCAGGCTGGTCGTATCGCTCCGTCATCGACTCCCGCAACTTCACCGAGATGTCGACGATCCAGTTCGTCCTGCAGGACAGCCTGACGCTGGCGCAGTACCAGTACGGCGAGAAGTACGCGCAGAACGCGGCCGAACGCTACATCTTCGCGCGGGCCATGCAGGACAAGGCGCGGCACATCGCCTACGGCATCACGCACCTCAAGTATGCTCTCCTGCACCGGCCGGAGCGGCGCGAGGAGATCCAGCGCTACCTCGACAAGGGTGAGGGGATGCTGGTGATGGACGACAAGCGCGACAGGGCGACGCGCGAGGCCTTCGCGATCTACTTCGCCGGCGGCAAGGAGCGCATCGCCGACGGACTGAAGCTCGAGCGGGCGATGCGGCGCCGCGGCCTGCAGCAGTACCTCGAACGGCTGAAGTGGGCTACGCTGGGGCGCGACGCCCGCCTGCACCCGGGGCTGCGGCCGGCGTTCGAAGAGTAGCGTCGCGCGGGCACGCTCGCCGGCGCTTGCGGGCGTGCGTGCCGGCCGCCCGTCCGGGCGCCGGTCGGACGGCCAGCCAACGAGAGAGGATCACGACCATGCCCACGTTTCCGTCCGTCGAATGGTTCGACGCGATCAAGGACATCGTCAACGCGGATCCGGCGTTCCGGCAGCTCGGGACTGTCGACGCCGTCATCGGCATCAAGGTCGAGCACAAGATCTACGAGCTGACGTTCGAGGCGTTCGAATGCACGGCCGTGCGCGAGGCGGGCGAGAACGACCTGCGCGACATGGACTTCTGGCTGGAGCAGTCGTACGACCAGTGGAAGGACATGGTCACGAACATCAAGGAGCACGGCGCCGCCGACCTCTCGCACACGCTCAACACCATCGACCTCAACATCCCGGAGGGCTTCGCGCGCTCGCACGACGGCTACCGCCGGGACGCCTTCTACCGCTTCAATCAGTCGATCCAGGACTTCTTCAACGCATCGTCGAAGATCGATACGCAGTTCGCTTCGCTGGAGGCCGTGAGCGCCTGACGGCGCAGAACAGACAACAGACAACAGGGCCGCGCGTCTGGCGGCGCACAGCAAACGGCAACGGGCGAACAGCAATCCCGGGACTTCGGCGCGCAGCTACGTCCGCGTGCGCTGGCCGGGGTGACTGGCGGCGCACAGCAAACGGCACAGAGCACACAGCGACGCGCGGCAACCCGGCGCTCACTCTTCGCTCCCGGGCGTGTCGCTTTCGCGGGACGCAGCCATCACTTCTGGTCGACGACCCGTGCGGCGAACTCGCGCAGCGAGCGCACGATGCGCAGGTGCGCCGGCAGTTCGGTGGCGGCGGCGGTGCGCCGGGCGCGGTCGAGCAGGTACACCGCCGGCACGTCGTGCACCGCCAGGTAGTGCGCCGTGCGCGGGTCGTCGTCGATGTGGGCGTCAATGGTCAGCATCCGCGCCACGGCCAGCTTGTGCTGCGCCGGTCGTAGCCCCGGCGGCGCCATCCGCACGCCGACGCGCCCGTCCAGGCCGCTGCGCCGCAGCCAGCGCGAGAGCAGCGCCAGCCCCGCCTCGCTCCGTCCGGTGACGACGTACACCTCGTGCGTGGCGACGAGCTGCCGCAGCACCGGCGTCGCCTCCGCGTCCATGCGTCGCCAGCCGAAGCGCGCGTACTCGACGAGCAGCCGCAGCGGCCGCGTGCGCCGCGGCGCATCGTACAGGCGCTCGAACTCCGCCGGCAGCTCGGCGACGCCGCCCGGCGCGTGCGTGGCGAGGCGGCCGAACGGCGTTAGGCAGAGTACTCCGTCGAAGTCGACGCTGATGCGCATCAGCCGGCGAGCGCCAGGGCGAGGCTGAGCGCAGCGTCCGCCACGGATGCGACGCGCGCGCGGAGCTTCTCGTCGGGTGCGCCGTCCGGGAAGCGGTCGTCGGTGGCGTAGACGCCCGGCGCCGTGATGCCGTCGAGGCTTGCGAAGAGCGGCGCGAAGCCGTGGTCGATCACCAGGAAGTGCGCTGGTGAAGCCGCCGTCTGAAGCGGCACGCAGACCTTCCCGGCCAGGTGCCCCGTCGGCATCAGGTCGAACAGCGCCTTCAGCACGCCCGTGTAGAGCGCACGATAGGTCGGCGAGGCGGCGACGACGATCTGGGCCGCGGCGACCTCGGCGATCGCAGCGTCGACCTTCGCCGCGGAGGCGCGGCCGACGAGCGCCTCGGCGGGCAGGGTCGCGACGTCGATCATCGATGTCTCGCAGGCGGCGCGCTGGAGTTGCGCCAGCAGCAACTCGGCGAGGGCCTTCGACTTTGACGGGCTGCGAGGGCTGCCGGAGATCGCGACGGCGCGCAGCGGCGCCATCAGGCGGGCACGGCGTCGCGCGTGGGCGGCGCCGGCACGCTGCTGCGGCCGGGGAAGTGCGGCATCACGTAGCGGCCGAAGCGCTGCGCCTCTTCGAGATGCGGATAGCCGCTGAGGATGAAGGTGTCGATGCCCTCGTCGACGTACTCCTGCAGCCGCGCCGCCACGCTCTCTCCTGAGCCGACGACTGCGGTGCCGACGCCGAGTCGCGCCTTGCCGATGCCCGACCAGAGGTTCGGCCCGAGCACCAGGCTCTCGCTCTCCTTCGCCATCTGCCGCTGGCGCTTCTCGCCCTCGGAGTCGGACTTCGCCATGAAGCGGTCCATCATGTCCTGGAAGTTGTCCGGGATGTCGGCGATCATCTTCTCGGCCGCTGCCCACGCCTCGTCGTCGGTCTCGCGGACGATGACGTGGATGCGCATGCCGAAGCGCAGGCTGCGGCCGATCGCCGCCGCCCGCTCGCGCATGTCGGCGATACGCTCGCGCACCATCGCCAGCGTCTCGCCCCAGAGCAGGTAGACGTCGGTCTCCGCGGCGCCGACGCGCTTCGCCGCATCGGAGGCGCCGCCGAAGTAGAACGGCGGGCAGGGCTGCTGGTAGGGGCGCGGCATCACGTAGCCGCCCTCGATCCTGTAGAAGCGGCCTTGGTGGTCGAAGCGCTTCTCGAGCCAGGCCCGGCGCACGACCTGCATGAACTCCTGCGTGCGCGCGTAGCGCTCGTCGTGCTCGGTGAAGTCGCCGTCCATCGCCAGCTCGGCGGGGAAGCCGCCGGTGACGACGTTGATCAGCACCCGGCCGCGCGTCAGCTGGTCGAGCGTGTTCGACATCTTGGCGGCGACGGTGGGGGCGATGAAGCCCGGCCGCATGGCGACGAGGAACTTCAGCCGCTCCGTCCGGGCGGCGACGACGGAGGCGGCGAGCCAGGCGTCCTGGCACGTCGTGCCGACCGGCACGAGCGCGAAGACGAAGCCCGCGTCCTCGGCCGCCGTCGCCACCGCGACGAGGTAGTCGGCCGAGGCCTCGCGCGTCGGCGGACCGATGGTCTCCGTGTCCCCCATGGTCGGCAGGAACCAGCCGAAATCGATCGTCATCCGCGCGCTCCCGTCGGCTGTGATGGGGGAGTATAGGCCGCACACGGTCGCGGGTTCAACGGAACATCCCGGCGCCGTAATCCAGCGCCGCTGAGCAGTAGGTGTAGAACCGCCGCGCCGGCGGCAGTTGTACCGCCGCTGGAAGGTGCAACCACTTCAATGCCTCGCGTGGCGAGGCCGTCGCCGGGCCAGTCGCCGGAGTGCTGACGATCACCTCGACGCCAGGACGGCCGGGACCGGGGAACTCCGTCAGGTGAAGACCCTCAGGCGTTCCGCGCCCTGACCGACCGCCCTCGTACCGGCGGCCGGTATACTCCCGCATCAGCAGGGAGCGGGGGCAGCGTGGCGACCGTCTTGCTCATCGACGCATCGGAGGAGGTGCAGCCGGTCGCGGCGGCGCTGGCCGGCGGCGGCTATCACGTCGCGCACGCCGCGCTCGCCGACGTCCTCCACGAGCCGTCGGAAGAGACGCCGGCGGTGTTGCTGCTGAACCTGCTCGCCCGCCCCGACGCGAGCGCCGTCCGCAACCTGCTCCGCTCGCCCGACCTGCCGCACGGCGTCGCATCGGTCGCGCTGGTGCGGCTCGACGATCTGGCCACGCTGGACCTCGGCGCCGGATTCGACGACTTCATCGTCCATCCCGCGGCGGCGGAAGAGGTGCTGGCGCGCGTGCGACGGGCGATCCGGGTGAAATCGGGGCTCGAAAGCGACAATACGCTGCGCGCCGACGACCTGCACATCGATCTCGCGAACTACAAGGTGTACGTCGCCGGCCGGCCGGTCGATCTGACGTACAAGGAGTACGAGCTCCTGCGCTTCCTGGCGACGAACCGCGAGAAGGTCTTCACCCGCGAGGCGCTCCTGAACCGCGTCTGGGGCTACGACTTCTACGGCGGCGCCCGCACGGTGGACGTACACATCCGGCGCTTGCGGAGCAAGATCGAGGACCGCACCCACACCTTTATCGAGACGGTGCGGAACGTCGGCTACCGCTTCCGGGTCGGTGAGTAGTTCGGGCGCCAGCGCGGCGTTCGGCGCGGTTGCCTGCCGCCGGGGCCCGGCGGGAACGATGAAGGGCGACTCCGCGGCGGCGCGCCGGCGCCAGCGGCGTGCGTTCGGGCCTGCGACTTGGGCCGGCAGCTTCGCCAGTACCAGAATCGCTGCCCACGTACGGAGTGACAGAATCGCTGCCCCTGTCCACGCCCGGTCGCCTCGGCCGGCCTGTCGTCATGGCCGTGCTATGCTGAGAGGCAGGGGCTGCGCCACACCTTGATCTTCATCTATAGCGACCTCATCAACTCGGACTTTGCGCTCTTCCTCACGCTCGCCGCGGCGACGCTCTTCGCCTTGCTGATCGGCATCGGCTTCCACGAGTTCTGCCATGCCTTCGCGGCGAACGCGCTCGGGGATCGGCTGCCGGCGAGCCAGGGGCGCGTGACGCTGAACCCGTTCGCGCACCTCGACCCGGCCGGGACTGTGATGATGCTGTTCGTCGGCTTCGGGTGGGGGAAGCCGGTGCAGTTCAACCCCTACGGCCTCAAGGTGAGCCCGAAGACGGCGACGCTGCTCGTGTCGCTCGCCGGGCCGCTGTCGAACTTCGCGGCGGCGGGGCTGCTCGGCATCCCGATCAAGCTCGGCTGGGCGCCGTACATCAACCCGCTGATCAGCGACCCACGCTCGCTGCGCTTCGTCGTCCAGGGCACGGGCGACTACGTGGGGCTCTTCCTGACCGCCGCTGTCTACTTCAACGTCATCCTGGGGATCTTCAACCTGATCCCGCTGCATCCGCTCGATGGCTTCAAGGTCGCTCTCGGGCTGCTTCCCGACGAGCTGGCGAACGAATGGGCGAAGACGGCGCAGTACGGCGTGGGCCTGCTGATGCTGCTGATCCTGCTGCCGATCTTCATCGGCTACAGCCCGCTGACGCAGATCATGGGCCCGTCCGTCGCCGGCCTCGTGCGCCTGTTCACCGGGGTGGGCTGATGCTCGCGCGCCTGCGGCACCGCCTGCGGCAGTTTTTCGGCGCGCTGCGTCCGGGCGTCAGCCCACGCGCCCGCTTCGACGCCTACGCTTGGCTCGATACGCCCCAGCGCCGCATCTTCGAGTCGATGATGCTCCGCGACCAGCAGCACGGTATCGAGGTCTACCGCCGGGTGCGCGCGGGCGCCGCCGGCAACGACCGGCGGCTCTTCGCCGCCGCACTGCTGCATGACTGCGGCAAGGGTGAGGTGCGCCTCTGGCAGCGGGTCGCGCACGTCGTGCTCGGCGCCTGCGCGCCCGCCATCCGCGCGCGCTTCGCGAGCGAGCACGGCGCCGCGTGGCGACGCGCGTTCTGGCGCCTGCTGCACCATCCGGAGATCGGCGCGACGATGGTAGCGGCGGCCGGCGGCGACCCGGACGTCGTCCGCATGATCGGCGCGCAGGATGCGGCGCCGGCCGATGCGCGCCTGGCGCTGCTGCAGGCGGCGGACGAGGCGTAGGAGCGCGTATGCCACGACGCATCGCGATCGTTGGACTCGGGCTGATCGGAGGCTCGCTGGGGCTGGCGCTCAAGCGCGCGAACCTGCCGGACCTGGAGGTTGCCGGCGTCGCCCGCAGCCGCGGCACCGTGCAGAAGGCGCGCCGGCTGCAGGCGATCGACATCGACTGCGCAGACGCGGCGGAAGCGGTCAGCGGCGCCCAACTCATCGTCGTCGCCTCGCCGATCATGACCATCCGCGGCGTCTTCGCCGAGATCGCGCCGGCCCTGGCGGAGGGCGCCGTAATCACGGACGTCGCCAGCACGAAGAGGGACGTGGCGCGCTGGGCGCAGGAGTTCCTGCCGATGGGCGTCCACTACGTCGGCGGCCACCCGATGGCCGGCAAGGAGACGCAGGGCATCGATGAAGCCGAGGCGAGCCTGTTCGAGGGCAAGCCGTGGGTGATCTCACCATCGGTGACGGCCGACGAAGCATCGGTCCAGACGATCGTCGGCCTGGCGCAGCTCGCCGGCGCCCGGCCCGTCTTCATGGACGCGGAAGAGCACGACAGCTACGTCGCGGCGATCAGCCACCTGCCGCTCGTGGTCTCTTCGGCGCTCTTCTCGACGGCCTTCGGCAGCGCCGCCTGGCCGGAACTGGCGGCGCTGGCCTCGTCGGGCTTCCGCGACACGACGCGGCTGGCGTCCGGCTCGCCGGAGATGGCGCACGACATCATCGCGACGAATCGCGCGAACCTCCTGCACTGGCTCGACCGCTTCCAGGACGAGCTAATGCGCTTCCGCGATGTCATCGGCTCCGCCGAGGGCGAGCGGGTCATCGAGGCGTTCGCGCGCGGGCAACTCGAGCGCGACAACTACATGACGAACGGACCGCCACAACGCGACGTCGGGGAGCCGATGGAGCGGATCAGCTTCGCCGACATGCTGCTTGGCTCGAAGATCGCCGGCATGATGCGCAAACAGGAAGAGGCGATCCGCGCCGCCGAAGCGCGCGTCGACGAGAAGAAGCGCTGATGGATCGCGTCATCGAGCCGGCGCGCCGCCTGCGCGGCACCGTCGCCGTCGCCGGCGACAAGTCCATCTCGCACCGCGCCGCCATCCTCAACGCGCTGGCGGAAGGCGATGCCGAGGTGCGCAACTTCCTCCCCGGCGAGGACTGCCGCTCGACGCTCGCCGTCCTCCGCGCGCTGGGCGTCCAATCGAGCCTCGGCGAGGAAGACGGCGCGCCGCTGCTGCGGATCAGCGGCCGCGGCCTCGACGGGCTGCGCGAGCCGGCGGCCGTTCTGGACTGCGGCAACTCGGGGACGACGATGCGGCTGCTCTGCGGCGTCCTGGCCGGACAGCCGTTTCACAGCGTGCTCGACGGCGACGCATCGCTGCGCGCTCGGCCGATGCGCCGCATCGTCGAGCCACTGCGGCAGATGGGGGCGCGCGTCGACGGCCGCGACGACGGCGCGCTGGCGCCGCTCGCGGTGCGCGGCGGCGGGCTGCACGGCGTGCGCTACCGGCTGCCGGTGGCGAGCGCGCAGACGAAGTCGGCGATCCTGCTGGCCGCGCTCTTCGCCGACGCGGAGACGGTCGTCGAGGAGCCACAGCCGACGCGCGACCACAGCGAGCGCATGCTGGCGGCGATGGGCGCGCAGATCGGCCGGGAGGGGCCGGCCATCCGACTCACGCCCGGCGCCCGGCTGACGCCGCTTTCGATGCGCATCCCCAATGACATCTCCGCGGCGGCGTTCTGGATGGTCGCCGCCGCCATCCACCCCGATGCCGAGTTGCGCCTGACCGGCGTCGGCGTCAACCCGACGCGCAGCGGCATCATCGACGTGCTGCGCCAGATGGGCGCAGACCTCGCCATCGAAGAGGAGCGCGAGGTAGGCGGCGAGCCCGTCGCCGATATCGTCGTGCGGTCGTCCCGGCTCAGCGGCGTCGAGGTCGGCGGCGCGGTCATCCCGCGCCTGATCGATGAGGTGCCGGCGCTCGCCGTCGCCGCCGCCTTCGCCGAAGGCACGACGGTCGTCCGTGACGCGCAGGAGCTGCGGGTGAAGGAATCGGACCGTATCGCGACAGTTGCATCGCAACTGGCGGCGATGGGCGCGGTGATCAGCGAGCACGACGATGGCATCGTCATCGAGGGCGCCCGGCGGCTGCGGGGCGCTCGCGTCGCATCGCATGGCGACCACCGGCTGGCGATGGCGCTGGCGGTGGCGGCGCTGTCGGCAGACGGCCAGACCCGATTGAGTGATGCGGAGGTGGTGGCCATCTCCTATCCTGACTTTTGGAGTTGCCTGCAGCGACTCTCATCGACGGACGGCGGAGGATGACCGCCGGGGGTCAGGGAATGCCTACCGAGTTGATCCACATCGGATTCGGGAACTATATTGCGGCTGATCACGTCGTCGGTATCGCCGCCCCGGGCTCGGCGCCGGTGAAGCGCCTCGTCCAGGAGGGCCGCGACAAGCGCACGACGATCGACATGACGAGCGGCCGCCGCACGAAGGCCGTCGTCTTCATGGACAACGGCGCCATCATGCTCGCTGCCATCACGCCGGAGACGATCGAAGGCCGGGTGCGCCTGCAGCGAAGCGGCTCGCGTCCGGTGCCGATGACCAGCGACGGCGGCACCGCGTGACGGGAGCGCCGGCGGGCGATGCGACGCCGCCCGCGCCGGACCAGGGGGAGCCCGATCGTGCGCGGCCGCTGCTCGTCGTCCTCTCCGGCCCGTCGGGCGTCGGGAAAGATGCCGTCCTCGACGAGCTCGCCCACCGCGGGCTCCGGTTCCATCGCGTGATCACCTGCACGACGCGCCCGCCGCGAGAGGCCGAGCGCGACGGCGTCGACTATCACTTCGTCACCGAAGCGCAGTTCGATGCGCTGATCGCCGCGGGCGGCCTGCTCGAGCACGCCGTCGTCTACGGCCACCGCTCCGGCGTGCCCCGGCAGCAGGTGCTCGACGAGCTCGCCGCCGGCCGTGACGTCGTCGTCCGCACCGACGTACAGGGCGCGGCATCGATCCGGCGGCTGATGCCCGGTGCCGTGCTGATCTTCCTGGCGCCGGCGTCGTTCGCGGACCTCGAGGCCCGAATCCGCGGCCGCGGCTCTGACGAGGAGGCGCAGATCGAGCGCCGGCTGGCTGCCGCGCGTGGCGAGATGGCGCGGCAGGGCGAGTTCGAGTATGTCGTCGTCAACGCGCCCGGCCGGCTCGAAGATGCAGCCGCCGGCATCGAGGCGATCCTGGAGGCGGAACGCGCGCGCGAGGTGCGCTGACGCCTCCACGAACTACCGCATGACCCGAAACGCACGCTCGGCGATTTCGATGATGAGCCTCTTGTCGCCTCGGGTCTGCGCCAGCGCGAACTCGACCGAGTCGGTCAGCGCGCCGATGCGCGTGAGGCCACGCGCCTCGTTGCATCGCGTCGGGTGCGTATGAAGGTGCGACGCGGACGGCGCGGATGAGCTGAAGCGCCAAGACCCCGCGATGCGCTACGGGATCGCCATGGGCGCCCGGCGCGTGATGCGCAGCGGACTCCACTCGCCGACGAGCCCTTGCCCGTGGCAGGAGACGCTCTGGCCGGCGGTGATGTCCTTTTCGGTCATCAACCCGAGCGCGACGAGGAACGAGCGAATCTCCGGCACCTCCGTCTCGCGATTCACCAGCTGGTCCTCGACGTAGAATCGCAGCTGGGCGGCGCCGTGGTCGTACGTGATCCGGTAGCGATGCGTCTTCTGCTCGCCCTTCGGCAGCGGCTGCTCCTTGAACAGCCCGAAGTAGCGCTGGCCGTCGGTGTCCGGCGGCGTCACGCCGGGGAAGGGGAGCCGTGCGTAGACCGTCGCGTAGCACTCGTTCGAGACGAAGAAGTCTGCCGCGATGCCCGTGGTGAAGTCGAGCAGGTTGACCGAGACGAAGCCATCGTAGAAGTCGCCAGCGACGCCGTTGAGCTTTCGGGCGCGGATCTCCAGCTCGACGGAGATCTCGCCGCCCTCCGGCGCCGCGAACGTCTCCTTCGAGAAGTACATGTGCTTCGCATTGTCGAGGATCTGGATCATCGCGTTGCCGCGCGTCAGCGGCACGGCGGCGACGCGCAGGCGGCCGTTCTGCACCACGACGACGGCATTCGGCTCGCGGAACTCCCAGCCCGGAAAGCCGCCGATGGTCCACTTGCTGTCGGGCTTGAGCAGGTCCGCGAAGTCGCCGTACTCGATCGTTTCCACGCCGCTCGTCGTCTCCGCCGTCATCGTCGCCTGGGTCCTCCGCAGCTCCGCGATTGCCCGCTCCCTGCGCTCGTGGAGAGCGGCTCGGGCGCTCGCCGCGTCCCTTCTCCATCGTCCAGCCGCGAGCCGCGGGCCGCGGGCTGCGGGCTGCGGGCGGCGAGTGTCGGCGGCGGGACTACTCGTCGTCGTCGTGCTCGTGCTCGTCGTCTTCGCCGTGGCCCGCAGGGCGCGGCACGAACGGCGTCATCCGCTCGCCGTCATCCTTGCGTCGCGCCCGCGGCGGCAGCTCGTCGATCGTCGCCCGCACCCTGGCGACGGCATCGGCGCCGCCGCTGACGGCGACGACCGGCACATTCGTGTCGCGCAGCGCCTGCAGCTCGGGCGCGGAGATATCGGCGCGGACGGTGGCGATCAGCGGCTTCCGCGTCAGCGCGAAGATGCGCTGGAGGCTGATCTGCCGGCGCACCGTCATCGGCGAAGCGAGCTCGCCGAGGTCAATGGCGTCGAGCCGGAAGCCCTCGAGCGCGCGCACCTCGAGGTCGCTGAGGTCGTACGGCAGGCGCAGCACGTAGCCGATGGTCTCGTCGAACAGCGCCGTCGCCCCGGCGCGGTCGGGGTCGACGATGACGAAGTCGAACCCTGCCTCGCGGAAGCGCTTCGCCTCGTCGGGCTGCTCGCCGGCGATGTAGGCGCCGACGATGGCGCCGGCGGCCGGCACTGCGTCCGGCCGTGCGGGCACCTGCGGGCCGCCGATGAGCACGACATCCGCGCCGCGCTCGGCGAGCGCGCCGGCGCCGCTGGCGTCGGGGGCGACGCCGGCCAGCACCATCGTCGCCTGTTGCGCCGTGCGCGTCGAGACGAAACCGATCGCCTGCGCCTGGATGCGCGTGGCGCTGCGGATGCGGTCGGCGAGCTTGCTCACGAGGCGCTCCTTCCGGGCGTGGGGACTCTGCGATCATAGGGGCCACCGAATCGTCGGACAAGACGGGTGCGTGGCCGGATGAGGAGCAGGCGAGCGCGGTCCTGCGCGCCGGGCTCCCGCTGCGGACGTCTCAGATCGCCTGCCATGACGCGCGGTGTGAGGCGGATCAGGAGCGCGAATCAGACGCCGGTCGGTGCGAAATCGGGGCAACATCGTGCCCGGATTGTGGTACAATTACATCGGTGCAAGAGTTCTCTCCCCCGCAGTGTTCCTGGCCCCTCGCGAGCGGGCCGCTTGCTCTCCGAAAGAACCTCAGCCGAAGAGGGAAAGCCACAGCCGCATGGTGAGACAACGCATGGAAGACGAGGCGCCGGAGCCGCGCCGCAGGAAGGCGCAGCCTTCTTATACGGCGAGTGATATCCAGGTTCTCGAAGGCCTGGAGGCCGTCCGGCGGCGCCCCGGCATGTACATCGGCACGACAGACCAGCGCGGCCTCCAGCAGCTGATCAAGGAGGTCGTCGACAACTCCGTCGACGAGGCGATGGCGGGCTTCGCCACGCGCGTCGAGGTGACGATCGAGGCCGATGGCTGGGTGCGCGTCGTCGATGATGGCCGCGGCATCCCGGTTGACAAGCACCGGACGACGGGCAAGTCCGCGCTCGAGACGATCATGACGGTGCTGCACGCCGGCGGCAAGTTCGGCGGCGGCGCCTACAAGGTGTCCGGCGGCCTGCACGGCGTTGGCGCGTCCGTCGTCAACGCGCTCTCGAGGAAGATGTGGGTGGAAGTGCGGCGCGACCGCAAGGTCTTTCGCCAGGAGTACGAGCGCGGCATCACGAAGGGCTCCCTCAAAACCACCGCCGACCCGAAGCAGAAGCACACCGGCACGACGACCGCCTGGCTCGCCGATGACGAGATCTTCGAGAGTATCACGTACGAGACAGAGCCGGTGCTCCAGCGCCTGCGGGAGATGGCCTACCTGACGAAGGGGCTCTGGATCCGCTTCGAGGACAGGCGCGCCGGCCGCGAGCGGGAGATGAACTTCTGCTTCGAAGGCGGCGTCGCCAGCTTCGTCCGCCACATCAACGCAGGCCGCAATACCCTCAACCCGCGTCCCATCTACATCGAAAAGACGGTCGAGACGACGCAGATCGAGGCGGCGGTTCAGTACAACGACGGCTTCTCGCAGGTCGAGTTCAGTTTCGCGAACACGGTCAACACGATCGACGGCGGCGCGCACCTCACCGGCTTCCGCTCGGCGCTGACGCGCGTGCTCAACGACTACGCGCGCAAGCAGAAGTTCCTCAAGGACGACGACGCCAACCTGACAGGCGACGACGTCCGCGAAGGGCTCGTCGCCGTGGTCAGCGTCAAGCTTCCCGAGCCGCAGTTCGAGGGCCAGACGAAGACGCGCCTCGGTAACGCCGAGGTCAAGAATCACGCGGAGGGCGCGATCGCCGAAGGGCTGATGCAGTACCTCGAGGAGCACCCCTCCGACGGGCGCAAGATCATCGAGAAGGGCATCATGGCGTCACGCGCGCGCGAGGCCGCCCGCAAGGCGCGCGACCTCGTCGTCCGCAAGGGCCTGCTCGATGGCACAATGCTGCCGGGGAAGCTCGCCGACTGCTCCGAGCGGGACCCGTTCCAGTGCGAGCTCTATCTCGTCGAGGGCATCTCGGCCGGCGGCACGGCGAAGACCGGGCGTGACCGCCGCTTCCAGGCGATCCTGCCACTGCGCGGCAAGATCCTCAACGTCGAGAAGGCGCGCATGGAGAAGATGCTCGCGCACGAGGAGATCCGCGCCCTCATCACCGCACTCGGCACCGGCTTCGGCGACACGATGGACATCGCCAAGCTCCGCTACCGCCGCGTGATCATCATGGCGGACGCCGACGTCGACGGCTCGCACATCCGCACGCTGCTGCTGACGTTCTTCTTCCGCTATATGCGCGACCTGATCGACGAAGGCTGCCTCTTCATCGCGCAGCCGCCGCTCTTCCGCATCCAGAACGGACGGCAGCATACGTGGATCTACTCGGACCAGGAGCGCGATGCCTTCCTCGGCAAGCTCAAGGAAGGCCAGAAGGCGCATGTCCAGCGCTACAAGGGCCTCGGCGAGATGAACCCGGAGCAGCTGTGGGAGACGACGATGGACCCGGAGAACCGGACGATGCTCCGGGTGACCATCGAGGACGCGATGAAGGCCGAGGAGATCTTCTCGACCCTGATGGGCGACGAGGTCGCGCCGCGCAAGAAGTGGATCCAGGGTCACGCCACGCAGGTCAAGAACCTCGACGTGTAGCGGCATCGCGACGCCGCGGCCGCCCGCACTCGGGCGGCGATTTGCATCCGTGCGATTTCCGCCACACCCTGACGTGCGCGTAAGATGGAGGTGCGCCGGCACACCGCGCCGGCGCGACGGCATCGACCACACCCGCGAAAGGGGTCAGCGATGACTGCTCCCGTCGACACGCGGCACCCGCTGCAGATTATGGACGGCCTGCTGCAGCTCAAGGTGCCGATCCCCAACAACCCGCTCGGCTGGGTACTGCCGTACCTCATCGAGGGCCGGGACGGCTGGACGCTCGTCGACTCCGGCTGGAATGTGCCGGAGGCGGCGGACGCGCTGGAACAGCAGCTGAACGACGCCGGCGTCGGCTACGGCAGGCTGAAGACGCTGCTCGTCACACACATCCACCCCGACCACTACGGCCTCGCCGGCGTCGTCAAGCAGCGCAGTGGCGCCAGGATCATCATCCACCAGCGGGAGCGCGACATGATCCGCAGCCGCTACAAGAACCCGGAGCAACTGCTGGCGACGATGGGCGACTGGCTGGTGATGCACGGTGTGCCCCGCGCCCAGGTGCAGGACCTCCAGACCTCGGCGATGCCGGTACGCGGCTACGTCGACGCCGTGCAGCCCGACGAGGTCGTCTGGGGCGGCGAGCGCCTCGACATCGGCCGCTTCCTCTTCGAAGTGCTGTGGACGCCCGGGCACTCGCCGGGCCATATCTGCTTCCTCGAACGCGACGAGCGCTTCATCCTCACCGGCGACCACGTGCTGCCGACGATCACGCCGAACGTCAGCCTGCATCCGCAGCAGCAGGGCAATCCGCTCGGCGACTACATCGCGTCGCTCGAACGGCTCGAAGGGCTCGACGTGCGGACGGTGTTGCCTGCGCACGAGTACACGTTCGACGACCTCCATGGCAGGCTGCGCGGCATCGAGCATCACCACGACGAGCGGCTGCAGGAGATGCTCGATGTCATGGGCGGCCGGCCGCGCACGGCGTACGAGGTGGCGAAGGGCGTCAAGTGGGCGACGGGAAGCTTCGACAGCTTCTCGTTCTGGATGCAGCGCGCGGCAATCGGCGAGACGCTCGCGCACCTCGAGTACATGGTCATCGAGGACCGGCTGCAGAAGTTCCTCGAGGACGGCGTGCAGTACTACGCGCCGCCGGACGGCGACCGTGCCTGACCGGGCCGCCGCCGGCAGCCACCCCAAGCCGCACGCGGTGCGACGCCGGGCGTCGTATACGCTCACCGAGAGTGCGATCGGCCCGCTGCTCGTCGCGATGAGCGAGGGCAAGCTCATCGCGATCAAGTTCGGCGTCGACGAGCGACGCCTGCCGGAGGCGCTCGGTGCGCTCGACCGCGAGCTGCGCGGCGGCTTCGCGCTTGAACGCGACGAGCGGGCGCTGGCGGTGACGGTCCGCCGCCTGCGCGCGTACCTCGACGGCAGGCGCGCCGAGCTGGGCCTGCCGTTCGATGTCTCGTGGGTGCCGGGCTTCCGGCGCGGCGTCCTGCTCGAAGTGGCGCGCGTCCCGCGGGGCGCCGTCGCGAGCTACGGAGAGATCGCCCGCCGGGCCGGCCGGCCAAACGCCTTCCGTGCCGTCGGCAACGCCATGCGCACCAATCCCATCCCGCTCGTCATCCCCTGCCACCGCATCGTCGCCAGCGGCGGGCGCATCGGCGGCTTCGGCGGCGGTCTCGAGATGAAGCGCCGGCTACTCAGGCTCGAGGGCGCGGCCGGCTGGACGGAGGCGCCGGTATGACGATGGTCGGCGCGCTGCTCGAGGCCAACGCGCGCTTCGCGGAGACGTTCGACGCGAGCGGCATCCACGCGCCCAGGTTCGCGCTGCTCACCTGTATGGACGGCCGCCTCGACCCGGCGCGCTTCCTCGATCTTGCGCCCGGCGATGCGCACGTGATCCGCAACGCCGGCGGTCGCGCCGACGCCGACGCGATTCGCTCGATCGTCGTGTCGTACCGGCTGCTCGGGACGCGGGAGATCGTCGTCGTGCATCACGAGGACTGCGGCATGATGCGCTTCACCAACGACGAGCTGCGCGACATGCTGCGCGCAGACCTCGGCCTGGACGCCTCGCAGATCGACTTCCTGCCCTTCAGTGACCTTGACGAGAGCGTGCGCGTCGACGTGCGCATGCTGCGCCAGTGCCCGCTGATCCCCGACGCCATCCCGATCAGCGGCTTTGTGTACGACGTCTCGTCCGGCCGCCTGCGCGAAGTACGCTGACGGCTCACCCGTCCGGGTGAGCCGGCCGGCGGCGGCGCCGCGTACAGTAGGCGCATGGCATCGACGCCCGTCGTCGCCGTCGCGCCGGAGGTTGCTCCGCGCCCTGTCGCAGTCCGCGGCGACCTGGCCGGCGTCGGCGTGCCGCTGCTGCTGTTCCTCGTCGTCCTCGCCGTCGTCGCCGTCGTCCTCGTCGTCCTCGAAGGGGCGACCGCTGCGGCCGGCGAGATGCGCGACGCGACGATCTACGGCGGCGTCTCGCTGACCTTCGCCTACGTGCCGTACCTCACCGGCTACATCTCGTGCCGCATCGCGGCGGTCAGTTCGGGCACGCGCACGGTGGTGCGCGTCGTCGCCGGCGTGCTCGGGCTGTCCGTCGTCGCCGCCGCCGTCAGCGCCGCCGCCGGCGACCCGACGCTCGCGGTGATGATCCTGCTGGTCTTCGGCATCCCGTCGGTGGCGGGCCTCATCGCCTGTGGCGTACAGGCGCGGGCGTCCGCCGCCCGTCGCGCCAGCACGTCGTAGCCGGCCGGCGACCGCGGGCAGTATCGGCCGGCCTCGGGCGACCCGGCCGCCAACGCGTCAGGCATATTCGCTTGCGTCCGTCCGCGACGCACAGGGTGCACAACGTCGCCGCGCGCCAGTGGCGGTAGCGTACGATGTCGGCATGCACGACGTGACCATCGCCGACATCCTCGCCGCCCGTGCGCAGCTCGACGGACAGGCGCGCCGCACGCCGCTCCTGCGTTCGACGGCGCTCAGCACGGTCTGCGCCGCCGACGTCTGGCTGAAGGCCGAGAACCTGCAGCGCGCCGGCTCGTTCAAAGTGCGCGGCGCCATCAACCGCATCGCCGCGCTCACGGCCGGCGAGCGAGCGCGTGGCGTCATCGCCGCCAGCGCCGGCAACCACGCGCAGGGCGTCGCCGTCGCTGCCCGCGCCTACGGCGTCGCCGCCACGATCGTCATGCCGCGCACGACGCCGTTGGCGAAGGTCGAGGCGACGCGCGCGTACGGCGCCGACGTCGTGCTCGACGGCGACTCCTACGACGCCGCGCGCGAACTCGCGCAGCGGCTCGCCGACGAGCGGGGGCTCGTGCCGATCCCGGCGTACGACGACCCGCTGATCGTCGCCGGCCAGGGCACCGTCGGGCTCGAGATCGTCGACGATCTGCCGGAGGTGGAGACGGCGCTGGTGCCGCTCGGCGGCGGCGGCCTCGCCGGCGGCATCGCCGTCGCGGTGAAGGCGCGGCGGCCACGCGCGCGCGTGGTCGGCGTGCAGGTCGCCGCCGCGACGGGCGTCGTGCGGGCGCTTGCCGCCGGGCGCCCGACGTCGATCGCCTGCGGCCCGACGATCGCCGATGGCATCGCAGTGGGCGGCCCGGGGCCGGTGACCTTTCCGCTCCTGCAGCGCTACCTCGATGACGTCCTCGTCGTCGACGAAGACGCCGTCGCGCAGGCGATGGTGCTGCTGCTCGAGCGCGCGAAGCTCGTCGTCGAGGGCGCCGGCGCGGTCGGCGTGGCGGCGTTGCTCGCCGGCAAGCTCGATGTCGGGGGGCAGCGCGTGGCGGTCGTGCTCTCCGGCGGCAACGTCGACATCAACATGCTGGCGCGCGTGGTCGAGCATGGCCTGATGCAGGCGGGCCGGTATTTCAGCCTGACTGTGGGAGTCGACGACAAGCCGGGGCAGCTGGCGCTCCTCGCGCAGCTGCTGTCCGGGGTCGGCGCGAACGTGCTGAGCGTCGCGCACCACCGGTTCGGCATCGCCCTGCCCGTCGGGCGCGTGCAGGTGGTGCTGCTGCTCGAAGTGCGCGACGCGGAGCACGCCGGGGAGGTGCGGCGCGCGCTCGAGGCGGTCGGCTTCGTGCGGAGCGCGCGCGCCGGACCGGAGTTCGTGCCGGCGGGCTGGCTCGAGGACGGCGGTGCGTAACGCCGACGGGCATCGCGCGCGCGGCGGATGGATGTTCATCGGTGGGGGGCGAAGGCTGCGTGCCGGTGCGCCCTGCCTGCGCGTCCGCGACGAGGCGACGCCGTGGATCCCCGCCGCCTACTGGTACTCGCGCCCGAACGACATCTACCCCTTGTCGTTAACCGACCCAAACGGCCAGGTGCGAGGCGTCCCGCAGCGCCTGTTCGTCCGGGGCCAGTACGCCATCTACGTTCCATACACCAACCCGCGGGACATCCCGGTCGGGCTCCAGTTCAGTTCCACCATCAATTGGTACGACGACCGCGGGGCGTACTGGACGGTGCAGGGCCGCAACCGGGGCTTCGGAGGGCTCGTTCGCATCGCGGAGTCGCTGCAGCCGGTCGCGGCGCGCTGAGCCTTCACGAAGCGCGAGCCGGTAATGGTCTGACGCACTGAAGCTGCGGGACCAGGGCGAGGCCGCCGCCGCGCCCAACGACGCGACCCCAATACGAACAACGACGAACGGACGATCGCCCTCGACGAGCGCCTCGATGACAACGCAAACCGCCCGCATACCGCACGCGGCGGCCTCACTCCGCTCGCGCGGGTCTGTCAAGAACGTCTGTGGGAACTACAGCTAGCTACAGTGAGTCCGGCGCGTCGGCGGGCGCCTGCGGGGCGGGCTTGGGCGCCGGCGGCGTGTAGGTGGCCGTGCTCGCCCGCCGGGGCGGGGTCGCCGGCGCCGGCGTGAGATGGGCGCGGCCCTGGGCCGGAAGAGGGACGGGCTCCGGGCGGGCTGCCGGCGCGCGGTCGGCGCCGCAGAACGGGCAGAGCACCCACGACGTATGCAGCGCCTTGCCGCAGGCGTCGCACGGCGCCCGCAGCGCCATCCGGCAGTAGGGACAGGCGAGGAAGTCTGCCTCGATCTTGCGCCGGCAGGTCGGGCAGGTCTCCTGCTCCTGGATCTCGTGCAGGAGGGCCTCCGACCCCAGCCGCCGGTCGTATTCCTCGGCCAGCGTCTCCTTCGGCCGCAACACCATGTACAGCAGGATGCCCGGCAGGCTGAACGCGAGCACGACCAGCAGGGCGATGGCGTGTGTGAAGGGATCCCGGGTGCGAGCGCGGATGTCGCGGTAGGTCCAGACGAGCGCTCCGAGCCACATGACGAGCAGGTAGGAGCCGAAGATCACGCCCGCGATCAGAGCGGGCGTCTCCCAGTTTCCGCGGTTCCAGATCGCCATCAGCATCGCGCTGCATCTCCTGCTCGGATCAGGTGCGACGGAGGGTCGCCTGGCGACGTACGCGACCAGAGCGATTATAACATCGGACGGCCGCGCGCTGTCGCCGGCAAGTCAAGGATGCGCGGCCGGCGCCATAATCCGCGGACGCGCGGCGCGTCGCGGGTCGTCGTGGCCCGCGCGACGATGCTGACGCGGACCCGCTGCACGATGACCGCGTGCGCACCAACGGACGCGAGGCGTGTCGCACCTGTTGGGGCCGTCTGTCACCGGCACGCCGGTGAGGCCGCAATCCGCATGTCGCAGCGCCGTCGCCGGCGACGAGCGCCCGGTATGGCCGGCAGGCGCGGGCCGGTCGCCTTGCGCGCCGTACCGGAACGCGATCTCGCCGCTCATCTCGTTGCAGGACCGGCGCCAGGGGCCGTGCCCGTCTCCCGTCCTACATGCACCGGTCAACCACCGATCGCGCGAACGGAGGCCGCCGTAGCGGGATGTACTGGACGCGTACAGCCCTACCCTCACGGGCCGGCGCTCCCTACAATCGTCGCGAGACGTGCGCGACGCAGCGAAGGAGCAGGAGATGACGACGATCCCGACGGCCACCGGGCCTATCGATACGGACACGCTCGGCTTCACGCTGATGCACGAGCACGTCTTCGTGCTCTCCGAAGGCGTCGTCGCGAACTTCCCGCGCCTCTGGGAGCGCGACGAGCAGGTCGCCGCCGCCATTGCCGCGCTCACGGAGGCGAAGGCGCACGGCGTCGACACGATCGTCGACCTCACGGTGCTCGGGCTCGGGCGCGACGTGGCGACCGTGCGTGAGATCGCGCAGGCGTCCGGCATGCGGATCATCGTCGCCACCGGGCTCTACACGTACGACGTGCTGCCGCACTACTTCGAGTCGCGCGGGCCCGACCACATGGCCGACCTCTTCGTCCAGGACATCGAGCAGGGCATCCAGGAGACGGACATCCGCGCCGGCATCCTCAAGTGCGCCACCGACGAGCAGGGCGTGACGACGGGCGTCGAGAAGGTGCTGCGCGCCGTCGCGCGCGCCCATCGCCGCACCGGCGTGCCGATCTCGACCCACACGCACGCGAAGAGCGAGCAGGGGCTGCGGCAGCAGGACATCTTCGAGCAGGAGGGCGTGGACCTCGGTCGCGTCGTCATCGGCCATAGCGGCGACAGCGAGGACATCGTCTACCTGGAGAAGCTGATGGCGCGCGGATCGTACATCGGCATGGACCGCTTCGGGATCGACATGCTGCTGCCGACGGAGAAGCGCGTCGCGACGATCGTCAAGCTCTGCGAGCGCGGGCACGCGGCGCGCATGGTGCTCTCGCACGATGCCAGCTGCCACATCGACTGGTTCGACCCGGCGCTGATCAAGCAGGGGCTGCCGAAGTGGAACTTCCTGCACATCTCGGACGACGTCATCCCGGCGCTGCGGGCCGCCGGCGTCAGCGAGGAGCAGGTGCGGACGATGACCATCGACAATCCGCGCCGCATCTTCGAGGCGCAGGGCGCGTACTAATCGCAGCAGCCAGACCGGCGTCTCGCAGCCGAGACCGGCATCTCCGGCGGCGGCCCGGACAGCGCCGGCAGCGGACGGGACAGCGCCATAACGGCTCGCGCCGGCGCGCAAGACGCCGCGGAAGGTCGGCGTTGGGGACGAATGTCGGCGCCCCCGGCGTGCCCGGCCATGTCGGGCAGGCTCACCGCGGAGCGGTACAGGAATCACTACACAGGCGCCCTGACGCAATTCTTTCCGCGCAGCGAGCGGGCTTGACAGCCTCGGGCGGTTCGGCGCAAGATGCGTCCTAACTGCGATACCCGTGGACTTACAAAGGAGCATGACGATGGCAATCGGTGTCTACTTCTCCGGTCAGTCACTGACCGCGGAGCGCTACGCGGAAGTGATCCGGCAGCTCGAAGCGGCTGGCGCGCCGAGCCCCAGGGGCCGGCTGTATCATGCCGCATTCGGCGACCCGAACGACCTCCAGGTGTTCGACGTCTGGGACTCCCAGGCTGACTTCGAAGCCTTCGGCGCGGTGCTGATGCCAATCCTCACGAAGAGCGGCGCGACGCCGGCAGAACCGCAGATCGCGCCGATCCACAACATCATCCAGCCGTAACCGGCACGGCTCGCGCCCGGACCGAAACAACGCCGTACGGCGGCGGTAGGACAGGCGCCGCGCGCCTGCCGCCGTCCGCGTGCCCCGGCTGCTACCATGGACGGGCATGCGATACCACATCGTCACGCTGGGATGCGCGAAGAACGTCGCCGACAGCGAGCGCATCGAGCGGGTGCTGGGCGCCGGCGCGCACGTCGCCGTCGCCGCGCCGCAGCACGCCGATGTCGTCATCGTCAACACATGCGGCTTCATCGACGCCTCGAAGGAGGAGTCGGTCGATACGATCGTCGGGCTGGCGGTGGCGAAGAAGGCCGGCCAGCGCCTCGTCGTCGCCGGCTGCCTGACGGCGCTGCACGGCGAGGAGCTGCGTGCCGAAGTGCCGGAGATCGACGCTGTCTTCGGCGCCGAAGACTGGGCCGGCATCGGCGCCTACGCGCGGGCGGTCGAGCCGCTGCGGCTCGACGCGCAGCGCTACGAGCTGCCGGAGAGCGCCGCCATCCCGCTCGTCCGGGCGCCGCGGCCGAGCGCGTACCTGAAGATCAGCGACGGCTGCAACGCGCCCTGCACCTTCTGCATCATCCCCAGGATGAAGGGGAAGCTGCACAGCGCCCCCGCCGAGGAGCTGATCGCGGAGGCGCGGCGGCTGGCGGCCGAAGGCGTCCGCGAGATCGTGCTCGTTGCGCAGGACAGCACCGATTACGGGCGCGACCTGGGCCTGCGCGACGGGCTGCCGGAGCTGCTCGAACGCCTGTCCGCAGCGGTTCCGGAGGTGCCCTGGATCCGGCTGATGTACGCCTACCCCGGCCACGTCACGCGGCGCCTCGCGGGGACGATGGCGGCGCTGCCGAACGTCGCGCACTACATCGATATCCCGCTCCAGCACGCGAGCGAAGCGGTGCTGCGGCGGATGAAGCGCCCGAGCAACACGCGCCTGGTGCGCGAGATGTTCGCGATGCTGCGCGAGGCGATGCCGGACATCGCGCTGCGCACGACGTTCATCGTCGGCTACCCCGGCGAGACGGAGCGCGAGTTCGAGGAGTTGCTCGCCTTCGTGCGCGAGCTGGCGTTCGACCACGTCGGCTGCTTCACCTTCTCGCCGCAGTCGGAGTCGCCCGCGGCACGCGAGCCGGCGCAGGTGCCCGAGCGCGTGAAGAAGCGGCGCCAGCGGGCGCTGATGGAGGTCGCGCAGCAGGTGTCGACGATCCGCAACCGCGCGTTCGTTGGCCGCGAGATCGACGTGCTCGTCGAGTCGAGCGATGCGGCGCGGGCGACGATCGACGGGGCGCCGGACGGGCGCGGCTTCGTCGTCGGGCGCAGCTATCGCGACGCGCCGGAGGTCGACGGTCTCGTGCTGCTCGAGGGCGAATACGCCGCCGGCGAGTTCGTGCGCGCCCGCGTCACGCGCGCGCTCGCGTACGACCTGATCGCTGCGCCGGTCGCGGCGCCGGTGCCCGCGCGCTGAGGTCGCTGCTCTTGCCGAGCTTCGGCGTTATGCCATCGGTCGCCCACCGGTACACTGCGGCATGCCGGAGATACCGGACCTCGAAGCGATCCGCGCGTTCCTCAACGAACGCATCATCGGCGTCGAGGTCACGCGCGCCGAGACGGCGATCCCGTACATCTTCCGCACCCCGGCGAAGGACGTGGCGGCCGGGCTGACGGGCAATCGCTTCGGCGAGGTGCTGCGTCGCGGCAAGTTCCTGCTCTTCACGCTCGCCGACGAGTACGTGCTGGTGATCAATCCGATGCTCAGCGGCCGCTTCCAGTACGTGCGGCCCGGCACGAAGAAGCGCGCGAAGACGTGCCTGCTGCTGGCGCTCGACAATGGCTGGGAGCTGCGCTACGCCGACGAGCGGCTGATGGGCAAGATCTACTACGCCCACATCGACGATGTCCCCCATGTCCCGCAGTTCAGCGAGATGGGCCCCGACGCGCTCGCCGTGAGCGAGGAGGAGTTCCGGGCGCGCATCCGCAAGCACAGCGGCGCGATCAAGAACGTCCTCACCAACCTCAAGTTCGTCGCCGGCATCGGCAACGCCTACGCGGACGAGATCCTGTTCGAAGCGCGGATCAACCCGTTCCGCAGGCGCACCTCGCTGTCCGACGGCGAGGTCGGCGCGCTCTACCGCGCCATCGGCACGACCCTGCGGCGGTCGCTCCCGGTCCTCCGCGAGCACTTCCGCGAGGAGCTGGACTACGAGGAATGGCGCGACCACCTGAAGGTGCACCGCAAGGGCGGCGAGAAGGCGGGTCGCTGCCCCCGCTGCGGCACCCGCATCACGGAGATCGCGCCGAATCAGCGCATCACCAGCTGGTGCCGCGTCTGCCAGCCCGACGCCGCGGCGTAGGCCGGACGCCGCGAGGCGCTGCAGCGGCCGCGAACCCTCGTCGTGCAGTCCACGTCCCGCCGAACGGGGCGCTCGACTCCATGCTGCGGGGCTTGCGCCAGCGGGCGCCGCCAAGCGAGAGTATGCGCATGCCGTCCGCACAGCAGCGTCTGGGTGACTTCGGGGAGCGAGTCGCCGCCGCCCATCTGCAGGCGAAAGGCTACCGCGTCATCGACCGCAAGTACCGGGTGCGCGACGCCGAGATCGACCTGATTGCCGTCGACGGCGACCAGCTGGTGTTCGTCGAGGCGCGCACCCGGCGCGGCGCCTACCCGGGGATGGCAGCCCTCTCGATTACGCGCAGGAAGGCCGGCAAGCTGCTCTTCGCCGTCGAGCGCTACCTCGAGACGCACCCGGACGTTGCGGACTTGCCGCTGCGCATCGATGTCGTCGCCGTCGAGCTCGACGCCGCCGGCCGAATGCGCGAGGTCACGCACATCGAGGATGCGGTACGGGAGTGGTGACCGGTTGCTGGTGATGGGGACTGGGTACCGGGAATGAGGCGGGGACTGGGTGCCCGGGACCGGCGACCTGCGGACGGTGACTGGGTATTGGGCCTGACGCAGGACGCCGCCGGTTGATCGCGACGATCGCGTCTGCTATCCCACATCGTGCCCATCTACGAGTACCGCTGCCTCGCCTGCAGGCGCCGGACGTCGGTGTTCGTGCGCAGCGTCCGCTCGACCGTCACCGCGACGTGTGAGCATTGCGGCAGCGCGCGGCTGTCGCGGCTGATCTCGAAGTTCGCGGTGCACCGCGCGGCGGCTGGCGGCGACGCCGAGTTCGGCGACGACCTCGGCGGCATGGTGGACGTTGACGAGAACGACCCGCGGTCCGTCGCACGCTGGGCGCGCCGCATGCGCGAAGAGTCCGGCGAGGACCTCGGCCCGGAGTTCGACGAGATGGTCGGCCGCATGGAGGCGGGCGAGTCGCCGGAAGACCTCTTCGGTGAAGACCGCGGCGGCGATGGCGGCGACGAGGACTTCGGGTAGCGGCGGCGTGCTGGCGCCGCCATCGAGCGCGCGCGGACTGCCGCGCTGGGACGACCGGACCAATCCTCTCCAGCCTCTGACGGCGAGAGGCCGCTGTCCTCATGCGCTGTGCGAATGCTTCGAACCGAGCAACGTTCGTTGTTCGCCAACTACCCGCCGGATGTCGCCGACGCGATCACGATCCAACGCTTCGAACCGAGCAACGTTCGTTGTCGACAAGGAGGCACACCGAGGAGTAATTCGTGTCCTGGCGGGGCGCCGGGGACCAAGAATCATGCTGTCGGCGATCACTTGCTCACGCCTGTTGCTGCCGCTGCTGGCGATCGTAGCCATCTCACTCGCGGCCGCCGCCTGCGGAACGACCCGGCAGGCGGCGGGGAACGCCGCCGACGCGACGCCGGCGGGATCCGCCATCGCCGCCGCTGGCACCGCCGCGGCGTCCGCCACCCCAACGCCGTACGCCGGTACGGTTACGCCGCTCCGCACGCCGGCGAACCCGCTGGACACGGCGTGCAAATTCTTCTATTACACCGTGACGAAAGCGGCCGCTGAGCTCGTCAGCCTGCACGGCGCCGGCGGCTGCGGGCCAAGGACGGACAACCCCGGGGACAGAACCTACGTCCTGCGCGCGACCGGCGCCGCGGATCCGCGCCTGGGCTTCAGCGTCTGCGCGCGGCCGCCGGACGCGACGGCGTCGCATTGCGGCATCGGCATCGGCCCGGCGCTCGATCGCACGGCCTCGTACCTCAAGAACTGGGCGTTCTATCCGTTACCGGACGGCGCCACGAAATACGTCGGCGATGTGTCTGGCCCGGGCGAGTACCAGTGCGTGGGGAACGAGACGCAGCTCTGGGCGTTCCAGTTCGATACGCTCGTCTACACGAAGGGGTGCATCGTGCCGCCGTTCGATCCCAACGTCGGCTCTACTCCATGCGAAGTATTCCAGTTTCCAGTATCGCGGGGGCGCCCATACTGCTCCTGACCTCTACCACACCTGGGTGAAGCCGGCGGCCTGCCAGCAGTACGGCGCCACGGTCGTCGGCGTCACCGAGGGTCTGCCGCAGCCGGGCGTCGTGGTGTGCGGTCCGGCACCGTCGACCGAATCGATCTACTCGAGATGCCTGGGAGACCAGTTCAACATCATTCGTCTGGGCGCCGCCTGGCAGTTCATCCCACTGCCTATAGCGGCGGGACCGGTGGAGAGCGTCACCTTCGATAGCAGCGCGGGCACTGCATGCATCACGGCTGCCGGACAGGCGTTCACCTTCACGCTGGCAACGCGTTCGGTTCTGCCGGGCTGCGGCGGAGCCGCCGCGGCGACCGCTCCGCCGGAGGCCACGCCTGCCGCGACAGCGGCGCCGGCACCGTAAGCTGCCCGAAGCTGCTGCAGCACGTGTGAGTCGGCCTGCCCCGCGCCCTGCGACCGCGTGCGAGCGAAGCGCGCCGTTGCCCGCAGGCCGGCCGCGATCGACGGCGCGCAGATCGCGCCGAGCGCCCCGTCGTTCGCTGCCAGGCGGACGGTATACTGGAGGGCGATGCCCATCTACGAATACACCTGCACATCCTGCCGCCGGCTCACCAGCACCCTCGTGCGGAACATCGCGGCCGAGGCCGCGCCGCCGTGCCAGCACTGCGGCGGACGCACGACGCGCGCCCTCTCGCGCTTCGCCTACCACAAGAGCGAGCAGCGGGTGCTCGAAGAGCACGGCGCCCTGCCGCGCACGCCAGAGGAGTACCACGACCCGCGCCAGATCGGCCGCTGGGTCGAGAAGAGGTTCGACGACTACGGCATGGAGCTGCCGCAGGAAGCGCGGACGATGATCGACGCCGCGCGTGAGGGCGAGCTGCCGGACGCCGTCAAGGATCTGTAACCGCCGCCAACTCCGGCCCGCTCGACCGGGCATGCCGTGTCCTCCGCCGCGAGCACGCATGGGATGAGGAGCATCGAGGTCATCCAGCTCGGTCTCACCGGTGTCAACCGGGACACCGCGTCCTCCATTTCGTTCGGACGGGCGTAGCCGGATCGGCCGTCCGGTACGAGCCTCTCCGGCGACCGCCGAGGTGAGAGCGAAGCCCGGGGCGGCGGCGCCGCCGCACGCTGCTAGACGCCCGTCTGGCGGCGTGTCAGCATGTCGTACGGCCGGCGGTGGTCGGCGAGAGCAGAAGGCTGATCGCGTGTCCGACCTCTCCCACGCGCTCGACGAGATCATGGACGGCGTGCGCGAGCACTTCGCGTCGAAGAACGCCGCCCGTGAGCGCGCGCTGCCGCTCTGCCGTGAGTCGATCCGCTCCTCCGCGAACGCGATCCGCGCCGTGCACCGCGACGACTTCGAGATGGCGCGGACACTCGTCGCGCAGTCCGGCGAGCGCGTGCGCGGCGCCGCCGAGGCGCTCGCGGAGCATCCGGACGTGCGCTACGCCGGCTTCGTACACGACGCGCAGAAGGAGTTCGCCGAGGCGTCGATCACGCTGGCGCTCGTCTCCGGCGCGCCGATGCCGTCGCCGTCAGAGCTCGGTACGGAACTGCCGCCGTATCTGAACGGTATGGGCGAAGCGGTCGGCGAGCTGCGCCGCCACCTGCTCGACACGCTGCGCGGCGGCGACGTCGCGCGCTGCGAAGAGTGGCTGCGGGCGATGGACGAGATGTACGGCGTGCTCGTCACGATCGATTACCCCGACGCGATGACCGGCGGACTGCGCCGCACGACCGACGCCGTCCGCGGCATCCTCGAGAAAACGCGCGGCGACCTGACGCTGTCGGTGCAGCAGCGCCGCCTCGAAGACCGTCTCTCCGAGTTCGCCCGCCGCCTGCCGGAGTAGCCGGCATCGGTTGTTCGACTCCCGCGACCGCGGTCGGCCGCGTCGCCGCGTGTCATCCCGGAGCGAAGCGAAGGACCCTTCCGGAAGGACGGCCGGCTTCCGCGCGCCAGCTGCCCTGGCACATCCACACCCCTCGTCTCTCGGCCCTCGTCGCGAGCACTGGGACGGCCCCGTGCGCTGCCCCGTCCCGTCCCGACCAACGCCTAACGTCCGTCGAGGGTTTGTGAGTTGGCGCTGGAGATGAGACTCGATGCGGTGAATTCGCGGCGGCCGCCGGAATTGGCGCGGGCGTTTGTAGCGGGCGGCGCCGGTACACTGGGCGCATGCTGGCGCACGAGCGGTCACGGGAGATCTTCGGGCAGGCGCGCGAGCTGATGCCGGGCGGGGTGAACTCGCCGGTGCGGGCGTTCGGCGCGGTCGGCGGCGAGCCGGTGGTGATGGCGCGCGGGCGCGGGTCGCACATCTGGGACGTCGACGGCAACGAGTACATCGACTACGTGGGGTCGTGGGGGCCGTTGGTGCTGGGGCATGCGCATCCGGCGGTGGTCGACGTGCTGCAGAAGGCGGCGGCGCGCGGCACGAGCTTCGGGGCGCTGACGGAGCTGGAGGTCGAGCTGGCGCGCCTCGTCTGCGCGGCTGTGCCGTCGATCGAGCGCGTGCGCTTCGTGAATTCGGGCACGGAAGCGGCGATGTCGGCGTTGCGGCTGGCGCGGGCGTTTACGGGACGCGACAAGATCCTGAAATTCGAGGGATGTTATCACGGGCACGCGGACGGGCTGCTCGCCAGGGCGGGGTCGGGCGTCGCGACGCTGGGGCTGCCGGACAGCGCGGGGGTGCCGGCGTCATACGCGGCGGAGACGCTGCTGGCGCCGTACAACGACGCCGGCGCGGTCGAGCGGGTATTCGCGGCGCACGGGCGCGGGATCGCCGCGGTGATCATCGAGCCGGTGGCGGCGAACATGGGGGTGGTGCTGCCGGAGCCGGGATACTTGCGATTTCTGCGGGAGATCACGGAGCGGCACGGAACGCTGCTGATATTCGACGAAGTGATCACGGGATTTCGGCTGTCGCTGGGCGGCGCGCAGATGTATTTCGGCGTCGTGCCGGATCTGACGTGTCTGGGAAAGATCATCGGCGGCGGGCTGCCGGTGGGGGCGTACGGCGGGCGGGCGGACGTGATGGCGCTCGTGGCGCCGGAAGGGGCGATGTACCAGGCAGGGACGCTCTCGGGGAATCCGATGGCGATGGCGGCGGGCATCGTGACGCTGCGGCTGCTGTCGAACGAGGGGATGTATCGGGGGCTCGACGCGATGGGGGCGGCGCTGGCGGAGGGGCTGCGCGAGGCGGCGCGGCAGGCCGAGGCGGCGGTCGTGGTGACGCAGCTGGGGTCGATGCTGACGGTGTTTTTCGTTGAGGAGGCACCGCGGGATTATGCGTCGGCGAAGCGCGCGGATGCGGTTCGGTACGGGCGGTTTTTCGGGGCGATGCTGGAGGCGGGAGTCTCGCTGCCGCCGTCGCAGTTCGAGGCGTGGTTTGTGTCGCTGGCGCACCAGCAGGCGGACTTCGAGCGGACGCTGGAGTCGGCGGAAGCGGCGTTGCGGGCGTGAAGAAATGACCCGAATACGTTGGGACGGATACTGAGCGGTGTACGAGGAGGCACGGCGGCGGCGAAGCTCCGCGCCCGACCGGCGCCAATACATTGTGAGCCTGGCGGAGACGCTCGATACGGCAGCGAAGGGAGAGGACATGGACTTCGATGTCCCGCAGGAGATCCAGCAGGTGCTGGACGAGCTCGATGCGTTCATCGCCGCGGAGATCACGCCGCTCGAGCACGAGGATGACAACCTCCGGTTCTTCGACCATCGACGCGAGTATGCGCGCACCGACTTCGAGAACGGCGGCATCCCGCGACCGGAATGGGAGGCGCTGCTGGCGGAGATGCGGCGCCGCGCCGACGCGGCCGGCTTCCTGCGCTACGGCATCCCGGCGAAGTACGGCGGCCGCGACGGCTCGAACCTGGCGATGGCGATCATCCGCGAGCACCTGGCGGCGAAGGGGCTGGGGCTGCACAACGACCTGCAGAACGAGTCGTCGGTCGTGGGCAACTTCCCGACGATCCGGATGTGGGAGAACTACGGCACGGCGGAGCAGAAGCGCGAGTTCCTCGATGGCATGTTCAGCGGCCGCACGCGCGTCGCGTTCGGGCTGACGGAGCCGAACCACGGCTCGGACGCATCGTGGCTGGAGACGAAGGCCACGCGCGACGGGGACGAGTGGGTGATCAACGGCACGAAGCGGTTCAACAGCGGCATGCATCACGCGACGCACGACCTGATCTTCGCGCGCACGTCGGGCGACGAGGGGCGCGCACAGGGCATCAGCTGCTTCATCGTACCGGTGCAGACGCCGGGCTTCTCGGTCGAGTTCATGTGGTGGACGTTCAACATGCCGACGGACCACGCGGAGGTGACGCTGAACGACGTGCGCGTGCCGGCGACGGCGATGCTCGGCGGCGAGGGCGACGGCCTGGCGCTCGCCAACACGTTCACACACGAGAACCGCATCCGGCAGGCGGCGTCGGGCGTCGGCGCCGCGCAGTACTGCATCGACCAGTCGGTCGCGTATGCGCGCAGCCGCGTCACCTTCGGGCAGCCGTTGTCGAGCCGCCAGGCGATCCAGTGGCCGCTCGTCGAGCTGCAGACCGAGTGCGAGATGGTGCGGCAGTTGGTGCGCAAGACGGCGTGGGAGCTGGACCACCGGCATCACATGGAGATCAGCGACAAGGTGGCGATGTGCAACTACCGCGCGAACCGGCTCGTCTGCGATGCGGCCGACCGCGCGATCCAGGTTCATGGCGGCATCGGCTATACACGGCACATGCCGTTCGAGCACATCTACCGGCACCACCGGCGCTATCGCATCACGGAGGGGTCGGAGGAGGTGCAGATGCGGCGCATCGCGCAGATCATGTTCGGGTTCGGGCGTCCGCGCGAGTAAGCGCGGGCCGTTGTCGGCCGCCCGCACTGGCGCGCGGGTGTGAACGCGCGGGCGTCCAGGAGCGGCATCCCCTGTCGACAGGCGAAACACGGGCCGTCGAACGCCAGAGACGGCGGTAGCCCGACGTGGGCGATGCCGGCGACCGCTCTGGCGCGCAGCTACTCGCCGTTGTAGGCGCGGCGGAGCGCCGCGACGTCGAGCTTCTTCATCTGCAGCATGGCGGCGAAGGCGCGCTCGGCCTTCGGGCGGTCGTCGCTGTTCAGCAGCTCGTCCATGACGGCGCGCGGGACCACCTGCCACGAGACGCCGAACTTGTCCTTGAGCCAGCCACACTGCTGCGCTCCGGGATCGCCGCCCGCGCCGAGCTTCGACCAGTAGTAGTCGACCTCATCCTGGTCGGCGCAGTCGACCTCGAACGAGACGGCCTCGCTGAACTTGAACGCCGGGCCGCCGTTGAGTGCTGTGAAGCGCAGGCCGCACAGCTCGAACTCGACCGTCATGATGCTGCCGGGCTTGCCGCCGGTGATCTCCTGCCCGGTCTCCGGGTAGCGAGCGATGGCGCCCATCTTCGCGCCCGGGAAGATGCCGGTGTAGAAGTGCGCGGCATCTTCGGCTTGATCGTCGAACCAGAGGCATGCGCCGATCCTGTCCATCGCATCCTGCCCTTCCATGCTCGTTCGCCTCGCCGTCTCAGGAACGGTAGGCATGGCGCCTGCCCGCGTCAACCGTTCGCGCGGCGCTGATCTGCGGTGCACCTCGCGGGGAGTCGATGGTCGAGCGCGAGACCGCGAAGCGATGCGGCTTCGGCGAGCGACCATCGCAGGAGCGCGGGTGTCGCCGCTACGGATCCCGCGAAGGCGGTCGTGCTACGATCCCCGCATGCCCGAGAGGCCGCGCGTCTACAAGAGCCCAGCGCTCGTGCTTCGCCAGCGGAAGCTCGGCGATGCGGACAAGATCCTGACCCTGTACACGGCGAGCGAGGGCAAGATCGACGTCGTCGCGAAGGGCGTGCGGAAGACCAAGAGCCGCCTGGCGGGGCACGTCGAGCCGCTGACGCAGGCGACGTTCCTGCTGGCGAAGGGGAAATCGCTCGACATCGTCACGCAGGTGGAGACGATCGAGTCATTTCAGGGCGTGCGCGACGACCTCGACCGGCTCAGCCGTGGGCTGTACTGCGCGGAGCTGCTGGACCGCTTCACCGAACCCCACGAGCCGTCGTTCCCGTTGTACCGCCTGCTGCTGGACACACTGCGGCGGGTCGCGCGCGGCAGCGATGTCGACACGCCGGTGCGCTTCTACGAGATGGCCCTGTTACATGCGCTCGGCTACCGCCCGGAGCTCGATGTCTGCGTCGCCTGCCGCCGGGCGCTCGAGCCGCTGACGAACTACTGGAGCGCGGCGGCCGGCGGCGCGGTCTGCCGGCAGTGCCGCATGGGTGCGGACGCCGCCCGCTCACTTTCGGTGAACGGGCTGAAGCTGCTGCGGCTGCTGCTGCACGGCCGCTTCGACGACGTCGCGCGCGTGAGCATCGCGCCGCCGCTCGCCGACGAGCTGGAGCGGGCGATGCGCGAGTACGTGCGCTGGGTGCTCGAACGCGACGTCCGGTCGGCGGGGTTCATCGATACGGTGCGGCAGCGGCGGCCGGCGCGGGCGCGCGCGCCGCAGGCGCCGACCTGACGCCGGTGCTGCGCGGCAGGCGCGGTCGATAGACTGAAGCCGGAGGGGAGGTTCGCATGCCGATGTACGAGTACTTCTGCCGGCGCTGCAATGCGAAGTTCGAGGTGCTGCGGTCGATGGACCGAAGCGATGATGCCGCCGCATGTCCAGCGGGGCACGCCGGCGCCGTCCGGACGCTCTCGGTGTTCGCGCCGGTCGGACGGACTGCGCCGGGCGGCTCATACGAGAGGGCGGCGCCGGGCGGCGGCTGCGCCTGCGGCGGCGCCTGCTCCTGCGGCGGCCACTGATCGGCGGCTTTGCCTCTGGTTGACGGTCGCTGGCGGCCGCCCGGGGCGCGGCGACCACTCGTCCCCGCGCGCGACACGCCACCGGTACGACGAGTCCGTCGTGCGCGGGTGTCGGCGCCGCGGCGCGCCTCCAGCCTCAGCCGCCGCGTCCCATTCCAGCTTCCCGCCCCCGGCCCGAGCCGTCATCATGGATACGATGACCACCGACAACGAACCCGCCGTCCCCAGCATCGAGCCGCTCGAGCCCGCGTCGCGGCGCCTCTCGCCGACCCGCCAGCGCATGCGACGTCGCACCGGCTCCGGCGACCGTGTGCTCGATGACCGCATCCGCGCCCTCATCGCTTCCGCCGGCATGGAGAACGCCGACCTCCTCGAAGACATCGTGGCGACGGCGTTCCGGATGGCGCGCGGCGCCAACCGCGGCGAGATGAAGCTGATCAGCCGCTCCTATCGCGAGCTCGGGCGCGCCTTCCGCATCTTCGCGCCCTACCGCACGCGCCAGAAGGTCAGTATCTTCGGCTCCGCGCGCACGCTCGATCAGCACGCCGAATACGTCGCCGCCCGCGACTTCGCGCACGAAATGGCAGCGCGCGGCTGGATGGTGATCACGGGCGCGGGCCCCGGCATCATGGCCGCCGGCCACCAGGGCGCCGGCGCCGACAACAGCTTCGGGGTCGGCATCAAGCTTCCCACCGAGCAGTCCGCCAACGAGTTCATCGCCCGCGACCCCAAGCTCATCGACTTCAAGTACTTCTTCACCCGCAAGATCACCTTCATGAAAGAGTCCGACGCCTTCGCGCTGCTCCCCGGCGGCTTCGGCACGATGGACGAAGCCTACGAGCTGCTGACGCTGATGCAGACGGGCAAGACCGCCATTCGCCCGATGGTTCTGCTCGAACCCGAAGGCAGCACCTACTGGAGCGACTGGGTCCAGTTCCTGCGCCGCCATCTCGTCGACAACGGCCTCGTCTCGCCGGCGGATATGGCGTTCTTCAAGCTCGCCCGCTCGATCGATGACGGCATCGCCGAGATCGAGCACTTCTACGCCAACTACCACTCTGCCCGCTACGTCGGCGAACGCCTCGTGCTGCGCGTGCGCCGCCCGCCGACACGGCGGCAGCTCGCGCGCCTCAACCGCGACTTCGCCGATATCGTCGCCCGCGGCACGATCGCCGTCATCCCGCCGACGGGCGAAGAGGCGCGCGACGCCGACTGCCTCGATCTGGCGCGCGTGGCCCTCTACGCCCAGTACGACTTCGCCCGCCTCCGCCAGCTGATCGATGCCCTCAACGACCTCCCCGATGACGCACCCGCCCGATGACGCGGCATCCGGTGAGCATCCCGCCGTCAACCGCCATGCGCAGATGCCGACCGTGCGCCGTACAATCCTGCGGGTGTCGCATCGCCTTCGGTGGAAGGCGCCGGGGGGTACGCCGGCCGAACATCGCTCTCCCCTCTCCCGCTGTGGGAGACGGCCGGGGGTGAGGGGCAGCACGCTTCCGGCGAACCGATCGGCGTCCGTCCGTGTGCACCTGTGGATCACGTGAGCCATGCCAGCGTTTGACATCGACCGCTACCACGCCGCCCTTCGCACGAAGGCCTTCGGGCGCAATCTGATCTTCGAGCCGAGGGTCGGCTCGACGATGGACGCCGCGCGCGCGGCGGCGGAAGGCGGCGCCGTCGAAGGGACAGTGGCGCTTGCCGATGAGCAGACGGCCGGCCGCGGCCGCCTCGGCCGCTCGTGGGTCGCGCCGCCCGCCGTCAACCTCCTGCCGACGCTCCTCCTCCGCCCGCCCGCCCCCGTCCTGCGCCAGATCGCCATGATTGCGCCGCTCGCCGTCAGCAGCGCCATCGTCGAATCTACGGGCCTGCAGACCGACCTCAAGTGGCCGAACGACGTGCAGGCGCGTGGCCGCAAGCTCGCCGGCATCCTGATCGAGACGTCGATCACCGACGCCGGCGCCTTCGTGCTCGTCGGCGCCGGAATCAACGTGAACTTCGACCTGCGGCCGTACGACGAGATCCGCGACATCGCCACGAGCGTCGCCGTCGAGCTCGGCCACGAGGTCGACCGCGAACCGCTGCTCGCCGCCTACCTCGCGCACTTCGAGCGCATGTACGAGGCGGCCCGGTCCGGCGAGTCGGTGCAGCCCGCGTGGCGGGCGCGCCTGATCACGCTCGGCCGCGAGGTGCACGCCAGCTGGCCGGGCGGCAGCGCCGACGGCCTGGCGGAGGACGTCGACGAGAGCGGCGCGCTCGTCATCCGTACAGCGTCCGGCGAGCGCGTCACCGTCGAGGCCGGCGACGTCACGCTGCGGAAGTGACCAGGGCAGCCACGCCGTCGCATCGGCGCCGCGCTGCTCCCGCGCCATGCTTCCGATATAGTGTCGCGGTTTCGAGAATGGGTGTGAGCGGAGGACGAGATGATGCCCGGACAACGATGGAAGCTGCTCCTGGCGGCGATCGTCGCGCTTGGCGTCGCCGCGGCGGCCTGCAGCGGCGGCAGCGGCAACGGTCGTGCCTCGACGCCGAAGCCGGCGAAGGCCACCGCGACGGTGAATCCGGCGCTGCAACAGCTGCGCGCCGCCTCCGCGAAGTCCGACGCAGCCACGTACCGGGCGTCCTACACGTTCAGCGCCACGGGCGCCGACCCGCTCAACGCCACGCTCACGATGTTTCGCCGCGGCGCCGACTCCCTGCGCATCGACGTCGCCGCCAGCCAGGCCGGGCAGGACGTCGCGCTGACCGACATCGAGACGAAGGACGTCTCCGTCTTCTGCTTCCAGAAGGCCGCCGGCCTGGCGCCGCTCCTCGGCCTCCAGCCGGATGCCGGGGTCTGCTTCAAGAACGACGCATCGGGCAGCGGCGGCAACGTCCTCGGCGACATCATCGGTGACCTGCGCACGACGACGGTCGGCGGCGACGCGAGCGTGAGCGCCGTCACGACGCGAACCGTCGCCGGCCAGCCGGCGACCTGCTACCAGTACACGACGAAGGGCAGCGGCGATCGCAGCGAGACGTGCTTCGGGCCGTTCGGCGTGCGCGTCTACGACAAGACGACCAACGGCGGTGATACGACGACGCTCGAAGCGACGCAGATCCAGGCGAGCGTCCAGGACAGCGATTTCACCGTCCCCTATGCGATCAAGGCATTCCCGGCGGTCGCCAGCACCACGCCGTAGCGCCGATCCCGCAGGCAGGTCTCGCCGGAGGTTCCGGCTGCACCAACGCGCCATGGCCGAGCGCTTCACGATCGTCGGCGGAAGTTCGACGTCTCCCCGGGAGTCTCGGCTGCCAACCGCGTCGTTCGGTCGAGGAGCGCCGCTGCGCGGCGCGTGCGGCCTGGCCTACCGGCTCGCAGGGGGAGGCCGCCATCGTGCGTGCCGCCTGCTACCAGGTCGGCCGCTCGTCGTGCTGCTCGCCGCGCCAGTCTCCGTCCGCGCTCTCGCCGTGCTGCTCGGGCTGCGCTTGGTCGCCCCATTCGTGCGGCTCCGGGCTGCCGTGCCGGGGGCCCTCCGCCTGCCCGCCCTCCGACGGCGCCTGTTGCGAGGCGGGCACGTCGAGTGCGATCTCGGCCTGCGCGAGCGCGCGCTCCGCCGAGATCAGCGCGTCGTAGTGCGGCACGAGCGGCTGCAGCTGCGCGATCGCCGCTTCGATGCGGGCGCGCTGCGCCTCGAGGTTCGCGAGCGTGATCTTCACCTGCTCCGTGCGCTGCTCGAGCTGCGAGAGAAACGTCGAATCGTCCATCAACCGCCTCCATCCCTGCCGTCGCCGGGCATGGCGAGCATGAGCTTCGCACCCCGTCGCCTGCAGTTCAAGTCCTTCGGTGGTATGGCGGCGCCCGCGGTGATGCGGGGCGCTGCACCGATGGCGGCGCCGGAGTGCTCCAGCCCATCGGCGAACCGGACGCTCGCCCGAGCCTGGCATTCGTTCGCGCGGACGGCAAAGGGGACGGCGTGCGCCGTCCCCCGCCACAACTCAGGCCCTTGCGAGCGCCGAATCTGCTAATTCAGCTCGTTCACCGTTTCCAGCGCGGGCGGTGTCGTCCGCTGAATCACGAGGTATGAGCCCGTCGGCGGCTTTAATTCCAGCGAGAAGGTGGCGTTCGTGCCGACGGTGACGCCGTTGCCGGCGAGGTCGACGGTGATCCGCAGCAGCTCGCCGGGCTCGAGCAGGGTGTTCGCGTTGCCGGTGATCGGTGTCACGGTGTAGGTCATGTCGTTCTTGACCTGCGACGAGTCGATGTAGCTGATGACGGTGCGGTTCGTCGTCGCCGTCGGGTCGAGGTTCACCGAGTCGCCGCCGGCCGCCAGCGTCATGTCGAACTCGACGGTGCTGATGGTCGACGTGTTCGCCGAGTTGGCGATAACGCCGCTCGACAGCTCCATCGTCCCGCGCGTCTTCGCCAAGCCGGCGTACACCGCCTCCTTGCCGCGCTCGGAGCTGAAGAGCCCGGTGCTGAGCACGACGAAGGCAAACACCGCCGCCACGACGACGAACGCGATGAGGATGATCGCCGTCTCGAGGCCGGTGATCCCCCGTTCCTCCTGAATGCGGCCGAGGAGTCTTCGCAAGGCCCTCATAGCCAACCTCCTGTGAAGGTGACGGCGCGCCGGGCCGTCGATCTGTCCCCAACCCTGCGGGCATTTCCGTACGGGAAGTCCTTAGGCATTGTCGGCGGGCCGGGAGCGCGCTTTAGGGCGTGAATCGGACTTTTCTGGCGGGCCGACGCCGGAGTCTCGCGATCTCGGGGCCAGATACGGATAGGTGTCCGCATTGAGCGGGTGCGCCGGACGCGCGCGGCCGTCCCGGTGCCACACAGCCGCGTCGACGAGATGCGGGCGACAGCGGATCGCGCTCCGTGGCGAGCGCCGGCTCGCGACCTGCTCGTCACCCCGGCGACGCCCCTCGACCGCTATGTGGTAGAGGCTCGCAGGCCGTCCTGCGGCGCCACGACGTACATCGTCGCGGCGCGCGACGTGCGCTCGCGATACGGCATCAGCACGTCGCGCTCGTAGCGTTCGAGCGCCGGCGCTTCGAGCAGCGTCACGGTGCAGCCGCCGAAGCCTGCGCCGGTCAGTCGCGAGCCGAGCACAAAACCCTGCGCCGTCGCCAGCGCGACGAGCAGGTCGAGCTCCGGCGTACTGACGTCGTAATCGTCGCGCAGGCTCAGGTGCGATTCGACCATCAGCCGGCCGAGCGCGGCGAAGTCGTCGCGTTCGAGCGCGGCGACCGCGGCCGCCACGCGCGCGATCTCGCTGACGACATGGCGAGCGCGGCGCAGGATGGGCGCTCCCTCGGCGTCGGAAAGGACGTCGAGCTCGGCCGTCGCGACGTCGCGCAGCGCTCGCAGCTCCGGCCGGGCGAGCCGCTCGCGGAGGGTCGCCACCGCGCGCTTGCAGTCGCGCCGTCGCTCGTTGTACGCGGTGGACACGAGCTCGCGCCGCACGCCGCTGTCGGTGACGACGACCGCCAGGCCGGCGGCGGCGAGTGCCAGCGGCACGTCGCGATGCGCCAGCGTGCGGCAGTCGATGAGCAGCGCCGCGCCTTGGTGAGACAGCGCCGATGCGAACTGGTCCATGATCCCGGACTGCACGCCGACGAACCCGTTCTCGGCGCGCTGGCAGAGCAGCGCCAGGTGTTCGGGCGAGAGGTCCAGCGCCGATGCCTCGCGCAGGGCGCCGGCGGTCGCGACTTCGAGCGCCGCCGACGACGACAGGCCCGCGCCGGCCGGCACGTCGCCGACGAGCGCGAGGTCGACGCCGCGCGGCCGATGCCCGTCGGCGATCATCGCGGCCGCGACGCCGCGGACGTAGTTCGACCAGTGTCCTGGGGCGGCGTGCGTGACGTGCCTGAGGTTGAACCGCGCGTGCTCGTCGAAGTCGAGCGCGTACGCCCAGACGGCGTCATCGTCGCGGGGCGCCCAGGCCACGAGCACGCTGCGGTCGATGGCAAACGGCAGTACCAAGCCGTCGTTGTAGTCAACGTGCTCGCCGATCAGGTTGACGCGGCCCGGCGCCCCGCAGAGCCCTTCGGGGGCGCGCCTGAACTGCCGGCGGAAGGTGGCGATGAGCGCGTCGCGCCGGGCGGCGGGCGCCTCGCTCACGACGCCGGCGCCGCCGCGCGCAGCTCGGCCGCCGTCGCCTCGGGCGCCGTGTCGTTGATATAGGTGCCGGCGCCGGTCTCGATCCCGGCGAGGTACTTGAGCTTGGCGCGCGTGCGGTACGGCGGCTGGAACTCGACATGCAGGTGGTCGCCGGCGCGGGCGACACCGTCGGCCGCGCGCTGGTGCATCGACATGGTATACGGCATCGGGAAGCCCCAGAGCGCGTCGTACGCGGACTGCAGCCGCTGGAGCATCTGCGCGAGCCCGGCGCGCTCCGCGGGCGTCAGGTCGAGCAGCGACGCGCGGTGTGCCGCCGCGACGACGTGCACTTCGTACGGCAGGCGCGCGGCGAACGGCACGTAGGCGACGAATCCCTGCGTCGTCGCGACGATGCGTTCGCCGTGGGCGAGCTCCTCCGCCACCACGTCGCAGTGGAGGCAGCGTCCGCCGGCCGCGGCGTGGTCGGCGGCGCGCGCGTACTCACGCGCCGGCCGCGGCGGGACGAAGGGGAAGCCGTAGATCTGCCCGTGCGGGTGCGTCAGGGTGACGCCGATCTCGCGCCCGCGATTCTCGAAGATGAAGGCGTACGCCACCTCCGGCCGGCTGGCGAGCGCCGCGTAGCGGTCGCACCAGACGTCGACGAGACGTCGCACCTGCGCCTCGGGCAGCGAGGCGATCGTGGCGTGGTGCTGCGGCGCGTAGACCAGCACCTCGCAGACGCCGGCGGCGCTGGCCCGGGCGAACAGCGCAGACTCGTCGGCGACGGTCGCGGCATCCGAACGGAAGCTGGGGAAGCGGTTCTCGAAGGCGACGATCTCGTAGTGCGTCGACGGGATCTCCGTCGTCATTTCGGCGGAAGGGCGGCTCGGGCAGAGCGGACACGCTTCGGGCGGCGGCAGGAACGTGCGGTCCTGGCGGCCGGTCGAGATCACCATCGCTTCGCCCAGCAGCGGGTCGATGCGCAGCTCGAGCGGATCGGCGGTGCGTGCGGGCTGCGGCAGATCGAGGACGGGAGGCAGCGGCTCGTCGAACGCGTAGTACCAGAGGTAGCGGCCGTCGGGGCGGTCGACGCGCTTCTTTCGCACGCCGCAGTCTACCGCGGGGAAGGCTGCGGACAGCCACGGCTGTTATAGGAGCTTTACGGTAACAGGCGCGTCATTATGCGGAAATAGCAATGGCAGATGGCGTCAAACCCCGTTGACAGCGGCGCCTGCTGCTGATACCGTACACCTGTCCCGAGTTGCTACGGACGTCCTCGGTGGACGAACCCGGAGGTACGGTGAGGCGCGAGCCGAACCGGAAGACCGGGGGAGGATGAAACCGAACGACGGAGCCGGCGGTAACTCGGGGCATTGCTGTGCCCGCGGCTTGGCGAATCCGCACCGCCGCCTTTACCCGACGCGCCAAACTCCGTCGCCGCGGCGGGCGGCGCCTCTTCCCGTCGAACGCGTAATCACGCGCCGAACTGTGCATGCGGCGCCCGCGGGCGAGCGACGCGAGCGGTAGCCGCGCGGACACCCTATCATCGAAGCGGCGACAGTGCGCCGAAGCCACGGAGAAGCAGCGCATGGCAGACGAGCGGCCGCCGGTGCAGATCAAGTTCGGGACCGACGGCTGGCGCGCCGTCATCGCCGAGGAGTACACCTTCGACAACGTCCGCGCCTGCGCCGCCAGCGTCGCCCAGTACCTGAAGCGGCATGGGCTCGCCGACCGCGGCCTGGTCGTCGGCTACGACACGCGCTTCGCCTCGGAGGACTTCGCCGCCGCCGTCGCCGAGGTCGTCGCCGCCACGGGCGTCCGCGTCTTCCTGAGCAGATCACACTGCCCGACGCCCGTCGTGAGCTATTCGATCATCGACCGCAAGGCCGGCGGCGGCGTCGTGATCACCGCCAGCCACAACCCCTGGCGCTGGAACGGCTTCAAGTACAAGCCGGACTACGGCGGCAGCGCCTCGCCGGAGATCGTCGACGAGATCGAGGCGCCGCTGCCATCGATCGTCGGCCGCCCGATCCCGCGCAGTGAGATCGAGCAGGCGAAGCGCGACGGGCGCGTCGAGCTGTTCGACGCGCGCACGCCGTATCTCGCCGCGCTGGGCCGGCTCGTCGACCTGGAGCGCATCCGCGCCGCGGGGCTGCGCGTGGCGTACGACGCGATGTACGGAACCGGCGCCGGGTACTTCGCGCCGCTGCTGGAAGGCGGCACGACGCAGCTGACGGAGCTCCACGGCTTCCGCAATCCGGCGTTCCCCGGCCTGCACGCGCCGGAGCCCATCGCCCGCAACCTGCAGGAGCTCTCGCAGGCGCTCGCGGGCGGCGGCTACGACGTCGGTATCGCGACGGACGGTGACGCCGACCGCGTGGGCATCGCGGACGAACGCGGCGGCTTCATCAACCAGCTTCAGGTGTTCGGGCTGCTCGCGTACTACCTGCTCGAGGTGCGCGGCGAGCGCGGGCCGATCGTCAAGTCGGTGACGACGACGCGCATGGTGCAGCGTCTGGGTGAGCTGTACGGCGTGCCCGTGCACGAGACGAAGGTCGGGTTCAAGTTCCTCGGCCCGAAGATGATGGCGACGGACGCGCTGATCGGCGGTGAAGAGAGCGGCGGCTACGGCTTCCGCGGCCACGTGCCGGAGCGGGACGGCATCCTCGCCGGGCTCTACGTCCTCGATTTGATGGCGCGCACCGGCAAGCGGCCGAGCGAGTTGCTGGCCGAGCTGTACGCGAAGGTCGGCGCGCACCACTACGACCGGCTCGACGTCGAGCTGCGGCCCGAGGACCGCGACGCCGTCTGGCAGCGGGCGGAGGCGGCGCGGCCGGAGGCTGTCGCCGGTATCAGGGTGACCGGCATCGACACCACCGACGGCTTCCGCTACCTGCTCGACGACCGCGGCTGGCTGCTGCTGCGATTCAGCGGCACGGAGCCCCTCGTCCGCATCTACACGGAGGTGGTCGACGACGAGTCGCTGGTGCCGAAGGTGCTGGCCGCCGGGCGAGAGATGATCGGGGTGTAGGAGGGCGGGCCGGGACTGCCCGTCGTGGGGCGGGCAGCGAAACAGCAAGCAGTAGAGGCACGGCGGCAAACGGCAGAGTTGAGAGATGGACGACAGACTTCAGGCGACAGGCGACAGGCGACAGGCGACAGGCGACAGCGCTATTGTTGCGGGGGGGGGGGGGTCCGGGGACCGAAAGCGAAAAGAAAGCGGGAAGGGAAAACGGGGGGCCAAATGGGAGGCGCCCGCCGAAGCGAATTTCCGGGGATATCGCCGGAAGCGGTCAGCAATGGGCAGGGGGGGGGGG
>JADEYI010000424.1_pt1 | contig 59618 bp, 55 predicted proteins | sample 8542331 | NCBI WGS metagenome assembly JADEYI01 (sample SAMN16510988, study PRJNA670497) | mine drainage metagenome | isolation source: biofilm near Copperflume 1 | place: Germany: Marsberg coppermine Kilianstollen | collected 2018-02 | reverse complement strand
TTCTGCCGATGCTTCCACACGCAGAGTCTACATCGCGCGGATTAACCTATGGTGGCCCTTACGGTTGCGGCACGGCGGCTGCTCCCTGGAGACCGACCGACTCGACCTGGCTGCTACCTCGGGCGCGCCGGGACCGCCGCGCCCGAGCCGAGTCGGGAGGCGCCAGAGAGGAATCCCGCCTGCAGGCCGTCGCACCGTCACCAATCCCCTCGGGCGCCTGGAGGTCCACGGGCAAACGCGGATCTGCGGGACCTACTTCAGGATGTTCACTGCTCGTGCGATCACCAGGCCCAGGACGACAAGCGAACTCGACGCCTGGATTGCCATGGCGAGCTTGGCCCAACGGGCGACCGGCATCACATCGGTCGGGCTGAACGCCGTGGCGTTCGTGAATCCAAGGTAGAGGTAGTCGAAGAACTCCGGTCGCCATCCTGCTCGTGCGATTTTGGGATTGAGGTGCTCGGGAAACGCCAGATCCGGGAACTCAGGCGTCCGTCTGGCCCGTGCCTCAGGGCCTTCACCGTCAAGCTCCCAATAGAGAAACGAGAAGCTGATAATCAAGTAGAGCCAGACCAAGGACCCAATCCGGAGAAGCTGCCCAGGCGAGTTGGTGTCCGGGCCGCCGACGATGAGGTCGACCACGAGCCGGGCGGTCACCCCGGCAGCTCCGGCAACGAGCACGATCACCAGGGCGATTGACAGTCCTCGCACGAAGGCTGACCGACGATCGATACGACCAGGGTCAGCGAAGATGAGGGCCACCAGCAAGATTCCCACGATGACCGAGACGATCCAATCGGGGCCCAAGCTGAACCGAGACGGGAGCAGCAGCGGCAAGGACATGGCGACGATCAGTGTGATGGCCATGGGCCACCGCTTCTCACCTGTAATCGAGAGATCCTCGCCGGCCATCCCAGAACCGTAGGGTAGTGGGCAGGGGCGACCCGAGCCGTGGACCGGGCTCGTGTGCACGGCCTGACCATGACGTCTGTTCGGGGTAACTCCAGCCTTCAACCAGGCCCACCACCCCGTGGGCTGAGGTAGCGGCGTACCGATCGCCGCGAGGTTCGCCAAATGGACGACCGAGTAGCATGGGCCGCGGTGCACGACATCTGAATCCCTTGAGCCCAGGTTGTTGTTCGAGTTCCACCCTGGTTGGCGCGCGCTCGTGCTCCGCCTTGCGTCGGGGCGGCTACCGCCCCGATCGGGCCCCCGTGCGGCCCGATGTCCGCCGTCTGCGCCGCCGACCATCACGTCGACCGTTCTGCAGTCCCTGAGCCGCCGCTGCCTGCAACGAGAGCTCCGCCTCAATCAACGAGTGGAGGCGCCCAGCCACGTCCGGGCCTACGAGGTTCAGCAGCCAGTGGAATACATCTCCCGCGACTGCGGAGGGGTGGAACACATCGGTGTGGGCCATTTCTTCTGTCTCGCGATGGGTGAGGCCGATCCACCACACCGGGACGATGAAGTCATCAGACCCATACCAACGCAGGTCGTAGTGGAACACGGGACCTCTCCAAATGACCCGGACAGCGGCCGACTCCGCCTTTTCCACCGACATGGTGGGTTAAGTGTACTGACAATGCATCAGAAGTCCATAGGGAATTGTCGCGCTCCTGGCACACGAGGACAGCGCCTTCGATAACCGGGTCGCGCACCCAGCGGCGGCGGCGCTGAAAGGCGCGGAGTGACTGATGCGGAGACGGAGCGCACCGGGCTTCCCAGCTACAGCGCTGGCGGCGATGGGAACCGCCCTCACACTGCCGAGAGGGTGACCTCGATGTTTCCTCGCGTGGCATTGCTGTAGGGGCACACCTGGTGGGCGGCTTCGACGAGCGTTCGGGTCGTGGCCTCGTCAACGTCAGGAGTGTGCACCTCGAGGGCGACGGACAGTCCGAACGCCCCACCCTCGATGGTGCCGATCGTCACCTTGGCGTTCACCGTTGATCCGTCCACGCTCACCTTGCTGCGCCGGGCCACGACGCCCAGCGCACTCTGGAAGCAGGCCGAATACCCCGCGGCGAACAGCTCCTCGGGATTGGTCCCGCCCCCGGGGCCGCCCATTGCCACGGGGATCTCGAGATCCAGGTCCAGCACTCCGTCCCCACTGCGTACATGGCCTTCGCGGCCGCCCACTGCGGTTGCCTCCGCCGTGTACAGCGCCTTCATCAATTCTGTGACCATGAGCCCTCCCATCTGCCGGGTGCGCATCCGCGCCCGTGCATTCTCTCATTCGAAGCCTCGCGGCCCATTTGGATGCCCGAGGAGCATCGATGTCGCCTCCACCCACCCACTCGGTCCGCTGAGGAGTGCCGATCCGCGAACCGGAACCGCCATCCACTCCTTACAATGATGGGGTCGGGTTGAGCAACCGCTTTCCGCCAGGCGGTTGCTCCCCGACGTTCGCTCCATGGCACTCCCTGGTTCAGGTGGCAGCGCGGACTCTGCCGGGCGGCCGGACGACGCCCAGGGGACCTTTCAACGGCACCGTGGCCAGCCGTTCCGAGTGGCCGATGACCTGGTCCAACGGTGGGGTCGGTGCGACGTGCCCTGACCGGCGAACGACTCAACCCCTGGACCTCGGACGCCGGTACAGAGCCGATGTTAGGTTCGCGCCGACAGAGTTGAAGTGGGGCGCCGGACGGCGCGGGGCCCACCCAGAGCGCACGACCGATCGGGGACACGATGCACGCAATCACCGGCTACCTCGACTTCCGTCCCGAGGAGCGGGACGAGACCGTGGCAGCGATCGAGGCGGTCACCGCGCGGAGCCGGAAGGACGCTGGGTGTGTCGACTACTGGTGGTCCGAGGATCTCGAGCAGCCGTGCCGCTTCCGGTTCTTCGAGTGCTGGGAGACCAAGGATGACTTCGACGCCCATCAGGCCCAACCCTACGAGCACGTGTTCATGACCGACCACGTGTCGCGAATCGTAGGGGCCGATGCCCATGTGTTCTCCATCGTCGATCGCCGCTCCGCAGTGGGGGGCTAGCCGATGCGCCGAACAATCCACGCAGGGAGGCCCGGTGGCCATGGTGGTTGACACCGCGGCAGGCCCCGCCGCTGGCGCGACGTCCCCTGGCTTCGAGTCGGGCGGCGGTGCGCGCGGATGCGACAGTACCTCCCAGTGACTCGGCGGATGGAAGCGGGACCGGCTCGGTGACCCGCCTCGTCTTCACCCACGCCACCGTCATCGACGGCGATGGATCCACCCTCACCGAAGCCCACGTCGTCGTGGACGCAGACCGGATCGCCGCGGTAGGAACCGGGCCAGTGTCCACCCGTCCGGATGACCGGATCATCGACCTGCATGGCCGGACCGTCATGCCCGGCATGGTCAACTGCCACTTCCACGCCACGTACCACAACCTCGGTGCCGCCCCTGCCCCATTCGGACTCGAAGAGCCTGCGGCTCTGCAGGCCGTGCGAGCGGTCAACAGCCTCGAGCTGCTCGTGAACAGCGGCTTCACCAGCGCGGTCTCCGCCGGGGCGCCGTTTGCCATCGATGCCTCGATAAAGGTGGCCATCGAGCGGGGGCTCATCGTCGGGCCGCGCCTCGTCCCCTGCAGCCGTGATGTCAGCACGACGGGGCATGCAGGGGACCGGAGCTACCCGCCCCATTGGCAGGTGGGTGCGCTCGGGGCCATCCGACCGAGCGACGGACCCGACGAGTTTCGCCGGTCGGTGCGCGCCGAGATCAAAGAGGGCGCAGAGATCATCAAGATGTTCGTCACCGGAGGGCACGGGACCATCGGCCCAAAAGAGCAGCTGGAGATGAGCCGGGAGGAGATGGCAGCCGGAATCGAGGCCGCCCACCTCCGGGGGGCCAAGGTCAGGGGCCACATTGCCAACCGGGAGGCGATCCTGATGGCCCTCGACCTCCGCATGGACATCATCGACCACGCCGACGGCATGGACGACGAATGCATCGAGCGGATCGTGGAGACCGGAACACCGGTCGTGCCGTCGATGATGTTCCCGGCGCGCTTCTCGCAGGCGATGGGAGACTCCGCTCTGGGCTTCACCGACTCCATGAAGGCTGACATCGACGCCATGGCCGACGTGTTGCCGAAGGCCAATGCCGCCGGGATGCGCCTGGTCCTCGGCGACGACTACGGGGCCATGTTCTTCCCCCATGGTCCCTACGCCGAGGAGCTGGCCTACTACTCCGAGGAAGTCGGCATCCCGACGATGGACGTGATCCGGTGGGCCACCAAGCACGGTGCGGAGCTCATGGGTCGCGGGGACGAGCTCGGCACGGTCACGGCAGGCAAGCTCGCCGATCTGCTGGTCGTCGACGGCAACCCGCTGGCGGACATTGCCGTGCTGCAGGATCGCGCCAACCTTCTGGGCATCCTCAAGGGTGGCCACCTGGTCAAGGACTGCCTCCCTGACCACCACTCCCCGACCCTCTGACCATCATGCTCCTCACACCGGACGCGAGCCGCGACGATTAATTGGCGCCGTTCCGGCGTAGCGTTGCCGTGTTGGGGCACGGGGGCAAAGGGGCAGGGGCAATGGCAGGTGGAGTGGTCGCGCCGGGCGCGAGTACCGGCGACGAGTTCGACAAAGCGGCCAACGCTTCGGACCGCCGGGTGGCCCGGGGAATTCGGACGAAGACCTTGATCGTGAATGCCCTGATCGACTTGATCGACATGGGCAACCCCCATCCCACGTCCAGACAGGTCGCGGCCCGGGCCGGGGTAGGCATTCGAACCGTATTCCACCACTTCGGCGATCTCGAGATCTTGTTCCGCAGCGCGGCCGGACTACACCTGTGGCGCCACCGTTCGCTCATGTCGCCCCTCTCGCCGCAGGGCCCCGTCGAGGCGCGCATAGGGGCCCTCTGTCATCAACGCCGCCAACTTTTCGAGGTCATCGGTCCCGTCCTGTCGGTGGCCTACGCACGATCACAGGGATCGCCCGGCCTGCGAGACATACTCGTCCAGCACCGATCGCGTCTCCGACAGCAGCTGGCATTCACGCTGGGTCCGGAGATCAGCGCCCGCGGGAAGCAGGCCACGCTGCTCGACACCCTGGAGCTGACCACCGGGTGGCAGAGCTGGAGTGCCCTTCGATTCGAAGCTGGCCACACGGCGTCCTCAGCCGAGGAGTTCATGGTCTCCACGGTGACCCGACTCATGCGCTGACCGACGGTCGATCGGGAACGGCCAGCCGTCATGCTGAGCCGCGGTTGGTCAATCGAGAGCAGGGCGACGATCCTTCGATCAGCCCGGTTCCGACCACGGAGTCTCATTGAAGCGGCTGAGCACCGGACCCTCTGCACCCCAGCTGATCCGGGTCACCGACCCCGTGGCGAGGTAGAGCCGCCATGCTCCCTGGTCTCCGAGGCCGAGAGCCCAACAGGTGGCCGCCTTGATGGGCGACACATGGCTGACCACGACGACCGCTCCCGGGCCGCGGGCCCCCTCCCCGTCGGTGGCAAACAGGTCCTCGCAGGCTGACCGCACCCGCGATCCTGCCTCGCACAGGCTCTCGCCACCCGGCGGTCGGTAGTCGGGGTCCGACCTCCACCTGGTCCACACCTCGTCGGGCACCAACCCCAGCGGACGCCCGTCGAACTCCCCGTAGTCGACCTCGATCCATCGATCGTCGATCTCGACGGGCAGGCCGGTGCCGAGCGCCTCGGCCGTGTCACGCGCCCGGGCCAGCGGGCTCGAGATCAGTCTGGTGGCACCGGCCACGGACGGGCCGACGGCTTTGGCCTGGGTCAGACCCCGCTGCGTCAGCGGCGCGTCGATCCGCCCCAGCAGGAGGCCGTCGGCATTGCCGGTCGACTCGCCATGGCGCACGAGGATCAGCATCAGAGGAGGTCCCGGATGGCCACCGGCTCAGTGGACCAGGATGCGATCGCACTGGGGACAGGTGGCGAACTCCCCGGGTGCCAGGTGGCGAATGCGCTCGAATTCGACGGAGGGGAGCGTCAAATGGCAACCATCGCACCGGTCTCCCACTAGCCGGGCGGCCCCCACCCCACCCAGGCGGGCACGCAGCTTCTCGTAGCGCGCCGCCAGGTCGACGGGCAGGCGGGAGGCGCTCTCTGCCCGGAGCCGCTCCTCCTCGGCGATCGAGAGGCGGATCTCCCCCTCCGCCTCGTCGATGGCCGCGCTGAGGCGGCCGACGTCGGCAGCGAGGGAGGAAGCGGCCGCCTCGCGTTCCATCAGCAGCGAGTCGAGCGGCTCCTCCTCCTCGAGGAGGGCGATCTCCTCCTCCTCGAACTGTGCCTGGCGGGCACTCAAGTGGTGGACCTCGTGGTCCATCGCCTGGAGATCCCGGGAGGCCGAGACTTCTCCCGACTCCATTCTCTGTTCGATCTCGTGCCGCCGCTTGGCCGCGGCCGCGATGCGGTCCTCCAGGAGGCGCTGGCGGCCAGCCAGATCATCGACCTGACTCCTTACCTCCACCGTCGCCGACTCGAGTGAGCGTTGCCGCTTCTCCACCTCTCGCAATTCCAGACGCTCGGGAAGGCTGTCGATCCGGTGCCGCAGCTGATCGAGCGCGGTGTCGTGCTCCTGCACCTCCATGAGAGTGTCGAACGGGTCGGCCATTGCTACTCCTCCCCCTCTCGGCCGGTCATCCGGACCCCAGAGGCCTCGACCAGATTACGGGCCGCGGCCAGTGCACCGGCCAGCGCCTCATCGGCCATGCAACGGGCAGCCTCCCAGGTGAACCACGCCACGTCCTGGCTCTCTTCGGCTGCGGGTGATGGTTCGGCATCGGGCGCCCGTACCAGGTAGCGGAGGTCGAGATGGACGTGCTCGCCGGCCGCCGAGTGGACATCCACGTGGATCAGCCTGGGGCCGTCCTCCGGGTGGGCGACCTCCAATCCGGTCTCCTCGATGCATTCGCGGATGACCGTCTCCTCCGGCGTCTCCCCGGGCTCGATGTGGCCGCCGGGCTGGATCCACCGGTGCAGCCGACGGTGCCGGTGCAGGACCACCCCGCGTGGACCGACGACGATGGCCGACGAGGTGACGTGGGTCAGGTCGTCTTCCTCGTCGAAGGGGCGAGCCAGTCGGTCGAGCTCGGCCGCCATGATGGCCATCGAGAGCGACTCCCGACCGTCCCCGGCACGATGGGAGCCAAGATCGTCCCGAAGCCGGTCGACCGCCGCCGACATCTCCGGAGACGGGCCGTCACCTGCGGCAACTGGCCGGGCGGCATCGCTGGAGGTTGCCGTCGGGCTGCGGGGGTGGCGGTCGGGCCCGATGGGATCGAAGGCCGGCTCAGGCAGACTTGCGACGCTGCCGGTGGATGCGACGCCGCTCGCGCTCGGTCGTCCCCCCCCAGATGCCCTCGCGCTCCCGGTTGGCCAGGGCATGCTCGAGGCAGGCTTCGCGCACCGCGCACTGGTCACAGATGTCCTTGGCCTCACCCGCCTCCTCATCGGAGACCGGGTAGAACACATCTGGATCGATGCCCCGGCAGGCTGCGTGCTTGCGCCAGGTGGCACTCATGGGAACGTCACTTCCTAATTACTGTTGGGAACTGGTCTCACCGCACGTGTCGGCCTCGGTGACCTGCGAATACGGCGGTCTGCGGGCGAAAACAGGCGGAGCAAACAGTATGGCTCAGCAGAGGCCGCGATGTCCACATCCGACCGCCACTTTCTGTGGTACCGGGCTCCATCCCCACGACGCCGGGGGCCCGAACCCCCTGGGCAGCCGATTCCACCGGGCCAAGGCCCCCAGAGGCCGGCCGGCGGCATCCCCCGACCTGTCTAGGATCGGCCGACATCGAGACCCCGAGGCCGGGTCCGAAGCCTGCCTGCCGCCCATTTTGAAGACCCATTGTGAAGGAGCCCACGCATGCCGTCAGAACCGCTCGAAGGCAAGTCCATCGTGGTGACCGGAGTGACGGGCCAGGTGGCGGAACCGGTGGCCAGGGCCCTGGCCCGAGCCAATGACGTGGTCGGAGCGGCGCGGTTCAAGGATGAGTCCGCTCGCATGCGGCTGGAGGGGGCCGGGGTCCGATGCGTCCCGATCGACCTGGCCACCGGCGACGTGGGAGGCCTTCCGGTCGATGCCGACTACGTGATCAATTTCGCCGTCTCCAAGTCCAATTACTGGGAGTTCGACCTGCGGGCGAACAGCGGGGGCCTGGCTTGGTTGATGGAGCACCATCAGGGCGCCACCGCCTTCGTCCATTGTTCGACGACAGGTGTCTACAGGCCGCTCGGCCACCATGTGTTTGCCGAAGGGGACGAGCTAGGGGACAACCACGGTGTGTGGCCGTTCTTGCGCACCTACAGCATCTGCAAGATCGCCGCTGAGGCCACGGCCCGATGGGCGGCGGACCGATTCAGTCTCCCGACGACGGTAGCGCGGCTGTCCGTGCCCTACGGCGACCGGGGCGGGTGGCCCGCCATCCATCTGGAGATGATGATCAACGCCACCGACATCCCGGTACACCTCGACGCACCGAGCGTCTACCACCCGCTGCACGAGGACGACATCATCGCCATGATCCCGGGTCTGATCGGTGCCGCCGGAACGCCGGCCACCACGGTCAATTGGGGGGGCGACCAAGCGGTCAGCATCGAAGAGTGGTGCGGCTACCTCTCCGAGCTGACGGGCGTCCCCGCCCGTTTCGCCCCCACCAGAGACACCATCGACAGCGTGCGGATCGATCTGAGCAGAATGCACGAGTTGGTCGGCACCACCGGCGTCGACTGGCGGGACGGCATGCGCCGGATGGTGGCGTCCCGCCATCCCGAGCTGCTGGCCGACTGAGGCCGGCTCGATCAGGCCGGTCCGTCCGGAACGCCGTAGACGGTTCCGACCGACCACGCCTTGCTGACCGGGTCGGGCGGCACCATCACTTTGGCCCCGCTCTGGAAGACCGCCGTCAACTCGCCCTCCGCCGATGTCCACAGCCACCGCAGGGCTCCGGGGAAGAGGGCCAACAGCGGCCCGAGGGCTTCCCGTCGGCGGGGGTCGAGACGGTAGTCCGTACCGCCGTACGCAACGACGAACGGACTTCCGATCGCCACTTCGGTCCGGCCGAACTGGAGTCTCGACTGATGGTCGACGCGTATGAACGAGAGCGAGGGTTCGTCGAGGACGAACTCCCTCCCACCATCGGGCAATTCCCGGATCTGGCACCCGTCAACCATCGGACCATGTTCGCATTTCGCTGGAAGCACCGCACATTGCAGATCGACAGCACCGGACCGGAGCGCTCAGGACGGGCCTGCGGGCCGCCCGGACAGGGTGGGCCACAGCAGCGCGGCCAGCTCGGTGGTGAGCCGATCTAACTCGGCCGCCGTCGATCGGTAGTCGGCCAGCGCTTTGCCATAGGGATCAGCCACTTCGTCCGCTCCCGAGCGATGGGCGAGTGAATCACGGGTGCGGTCCCCGTGGACTGCTGCGATCCACGACTCCAGCTGCTCAGCCGGCGGTCGGGGACCGATGAGCTCGCCTCGTCGCACCAGCTCTTTGAGCATGAACGCGTGCGGCCACGATCCGGAGTCGAGGAGCACCGCCTCTTGCACGTGGCGCCGACCCAACCCGATGACGAGATCCGCTTCTTGCAACATCGTCACCGTCAGCGCCCGGCTGCGATGGTCCCGGAGGTCGATGCCATAGTCGTCCATCACGTCGAGAACCTCTTCGGGGACGGCGTCGGGAGTCAAACCGCGGCCGGCGCGGATGCCGGCCGAGGACACCGACACCGGTTCGGTGTGGTGGTGCATCTGCGCGGCGAAGAGGGCGGATGCCATCGGGGACCGGCAGATGTTTGCGGTGCAGACGAAGAGGACGTGAACGTGCGGAGTGTATCCCCGGGCCGCGATACACCGGCCAGCGCCCCTGGCTCGCAAGTCCGTGCCAGGCTCCGCCGTCGGCCCGGCCCACCATCGGCCACGACCCGGTCGACGTGGACCCCGGACGGCCGGTGCAGCCTGCGAGCCGGCGGTGGAGCCGGACCCGCGGAGGTCGGTGGTCGGACAATCGCCGCCCGACCCGGCCCGACCGCGTACGCTCAGAACCCGGCGAACTGACAATCGTCCACCTCACCAGGCCCACGATTCACAAGGTCCCCGACCAATGAGCCTCCGACCGATGAGGTCCACGAACCGAGAGGAGAGTCCGTGCCGTCAAACGCCGACATCGTCAGGAACATCACCGACGCCCTGGGTAGGGGTGACCTGCTGGCCGTGATGGGCCTGGTGGCCAAGGACGTCCGATGGGCGGTCATGCCGCCGATCGAGAGGCAGCACTGTGGTTCCAGGTGTACCAGGGCAAGCGCAGCCTACCGGACTTCTTTGCCGAGCTCTCGCAGCTCACGTTCACTGATTTCACCCTCAAGGCCATGGTGAGCGACGGTGATCTGGTGATGACCTGGCTCCATGTGGCATTCACCAGCCCGAAGGGCCGTTCCGTCGACATGGAAGAGGTGCAGATCTGGCAACTCGCCGACGGCAAAGTGCAGTCGGTGGACACCCTCTTGGATACCGCTGCCGTCGGCGCCGCCTTCGCGTGACCGCCCGCGACAGTGTGGCCCTGGTGCACGACTACCTCACCCAGCGCGGGGGGGCGGAGCGGGTGGTCCTGTCGTTGGCAGCGGCGTTTCCCGCTGCTCCCATCTATACGTCGCTCTACGATCCGGCCGGCACCTTCCCCGACTTCTCCGGTCTGGACATACACACGCTGCCCATCAACCGATTGGCCGTCCTCCGGGCCCACCACCGCCTGGCTCTGCCGGTGCTCGCTCCCGCGTTCTCGCGCCTCCGGGTCGACGCCGACGTGGTCATCTGCTCCTCCAGCGGGTGGTCCCACGGGACCGCCGTCACCGGTCGCAAGATCGTCTACTGCTACACGCCGGCGCGTTGGCTCTACCAGCCCGAGCGCTATCTCGACGGCTCGTCCCGGGTTTCGGCGTCCGCCCTCTCGCTGCTGACTCCTCCGTTGCGTCGCTGGGACCGAAGGGCGGCCGCCACTGCGGATCGGTACCTGGTGATCTCCCACGCCGTTCGCCAACGGGTGGCTGATCTCTACGGAATCGACGCCGACGTTGTCCATCCCCCGGTGGATCTGGACAGGTCCGGCCCGGTCGATCCCGTTCGGGGCATCGAACCCGGGTTCTTCCTGTGCGTGTCGAGGCTGCTCCCCTACAAGAACGTGGAACCGGTGACGGCCGCCTTCCGTCACCTACCCGGCCAGCGACTGGTGATCGTGGGTACCGGTCCGCTCTCGGACCGGATCATCGCCTCTGCGGGATCGAACGTCACGGTGGTCGGCCAGGTCACGGACGCCGGCCTTCGATGGTTGTACGAGTCCTCCCTCGGGCTGGTGGCGGCGTCGTATGAGGACTTCGGACTGACCCCGGTGGAGGCAGCCACCTTCGGCAAGCCCACCGCCGCCCTCCGGTGGGGTGGATTTTTGGACACCACGGTGGAAGGGAGGACCGGTGTGTTCTTCGACCAGCCCGAGCCCCGGCTCATCGCCGAAGCCGTCGACCGACTGTCCAGGACCGAGTGGAGTGCGGTCCTCCTCGAGGACCATGCCCGGCAGTTCTCCGGCGAGAGGTTCGTCGAGCGGATGCGCCGGATCGTGGCCGAGGAGCAGCGGATGCCCTGAGGGGCAACCAGATCTGAGGAAGAGCCCGAAGGTGGTGTCGGTGCCGTTCAGGTCCAGCCCGCACCGGCGGTCACGAAGCCCCGCGTCCCCGGAAGATGGTGGCCGGGGTCTGCCAGAGGATCTGCATGTCCCACCAGAACGACCACGAGGCCACGTAGAGGTAGTCCAGCCGGCACAGCTCGAGGTGCGAGAGCTCGTTGCGGCCTGAGACCTGCCACAGGCCGGTCATTCCGGGTCGGGCCTCGAAACGTTTGCGGGCCCATCCCTCGATCTTCATGGCCTCGGAGACGACGAACGGCCGCGGACCGACCAGCGACATGTCGCCCTTCCATACGTTGATGAGCTGGGGGAACTCATCGAGACTGGTCTTCCGCAGGACGCGACCCACCCGGGTGACCCGGGGGTCGTTCACCACCTTGAACAGTGGCCCGTCGACCTCGTTGAGATGATCGAGCTCGTGGCGCCGGGATTCGGCGTCGTGGACCATGGTGCGGAACTTCATCATGGAGAAGGTCTGCTCGTCGCGTCCGGTCCGCTCCTGGCGGAAGAACGTCGGACCGGCGCTGGTGGCTTTGATCAGTACCGCCACCACCACGAACGCGGGTGAGGCCAGCAGGAGGACCACCGATGACACCACGATGTCGAACGATCGCTTGAGGAACCGGGCACCGGCGCTCAGCGACGCCGGAGCGATATCCAGCATGGGCAGCCCGGACAGGTCCTCCACATGGGAACGGCCGGTGATGAGCTCGTAGTAGCGGGGGACGATGGACACGCCCACCTGGCCCGCCAGCCCCTTGAGCATCTCGGTGGTCCGTTCCGGATGGGTGCGGGAGAAGCAGACCACCACCCTCGCCACGTGGAACTTCCGACACAACATGGGGAGGTCCTCGAGCTCGCCGAGCACGTCACTGCGGCCGAGTGGGTTGTCGTCGACGAATCCCACGAAGCTGACGCGGGAGTGGGCCCGGAGATGGCTGGCCACGGTCTGGGCGAGCTTTCCGGTCCCGACCACGATGACCGGAACCGAGCCCACCGACTGCTGGCCCAACAGCCCGAAGGACACCACCCGGGCCAGGGGAACAGTGATGGCCGCCACGACGCACATGGAGACGATCTTGGCCACGCTGAGCGTTTCGACGTTGTAGTTCTTACTGGCGGCGTAGGCCACGATGGCGTACAGGAACCCGCTGATCATCAGGGCGTGCACAATGTTCCGCAGGTCGGAGAAGACACTCATCGAGATGCGCCTGGTCGTCCCCCGGTAGAGGCCGTAGAACGCGAACACGGCCATGAACAACGGGATCATGGCCACATCGAAGAGATAGACGGTCCCATTTCGCCCGGCGACGCTGTCCGGGTTGTTGGAGAAGACCGCGATGGTCAACGGACCGATGAGGGCGGCCAGGGCGAATCCTGCGAAATCGGCGAAAAGCAGCCGGCGGAGTGTGTGCCGGCGAACCCGGGCTACCGCTCCGGCATGCTCATCCAGCGCCACACGCCGGTCGCGCCGCGGCACCGACGGTGCCGACTCACGCCGGACCTCTTGAACCTCTGAGTCAAGAATCGCCATGCCTGCCGGCCTGCCCCTTCTTTGTGCTGCCTGCCGGCCGGCCCTCCTGTGTGCCTCTCGAAGGGTCAACCACCAGAATCACTTCCACCGGCGCTTCTCATGCTAAGCCCGCAGCATTGTCCGGCACAACGGCGACCGCTCCCGGCGGGCGAACCCGACGCTAGGGAGAGACGCTGGCGGCCTGGGCGGCGTTCAGTGCCCGGACCTGACCTCTCGGCGCGGGGCCGCCGGAGCACTCCGAGTGGAGGATGGTCACCACCGACCCGCCGGGCTCCAGGTGGAACCAGGAGTCTTCGGACCGGAATCCGGGCACGTCCACGCACACGAACTGGGCGAAACTCCGGGTCGAGATGGACAGGGACCATGCCTGATCATCGACCGGTCGGAGGCTGGTCTGAAGGCCAATCTCGGGAACTCGGGTGCGGGCCGGGCCACCAGGGAGAAAGCTCGTCCCGGCCAGGACGGTCCCGTCCCCTGCCCTGAGCCGGACCATCACCAACTCGTAGCTGCGGGGTCCGAAGCGATAGGCGTAGGTCAGGTCCCGGAACCCGTCGAACAGGGAGTACGCAGCCAATTCGACGCCGCCCCGGGCGGGGATCTCGACCGTCGCGGTCGCCTCCTCGACCCGGTGGTCGGCGGAATACAGCTCGACGTCCAGGGCGCCGGCAACCGCGGTGCCGGTGTCATTGACCAGGTGGATTCCGAGCCCGTTCAACCCCTCGTCGGTGACCAGCACCGTTATCGGCCGCGAAGCCCGGGCCAACGTGAACCACGGCGCCTTGGGTCGTCCGAGGGCGTCGACCACCCCCCAACCGGCACCCAGACGGAGGTCGCGGAGACCCACGAGCAGCAGACCGGCGCACGGCGACCCCGGTCGACGCCACTCGGCCATGGCCTCCGCCATCACGTGGGCGACCGCGGCCCGACCGAGGTCGAGGGCCCGCTCAGGCTCATGTCGTCGGAGGAGCGCCGGGTCCTCCCCGAAGAGGACGCCGACGTAGTGGTCGCGCACATCCTCGAGGTCCCACGACCCGCCGGTGTCGTGGTGGATGGCCCGCTTCCACGACGGGTCGTGCCCAGCCTGGCGGGCCCCACCACACCGGTCGACCACGGTGTCGGAGTCCGGGGGGACGGAGAAGGCCAAGCCCTCACTGACGAACCGCGGAGCTGCCTGGCGCAGGTCGGTGAGGGGGCGCATGAACACGCCCACGCCGGTGTAGTGGCTCACCCCGTGGTCGACCTGGAAGGGAAGGGCACCGCCCGACGGAGACGAGGTCAGGTAGGGCACCCCGGGTGCCAGTCGGTCCGCCAGGGCCGGGATGACCGTGGCCGTCAACGGCGACTGCCACTTCGACCGCGACAGCCCGAACATGGCGGGTTGCTCCTCAAGCTCCTGTCCGCCGCAGACGACGCTGAGGGAGGGATGGGCGGCCGCCTCCGAGAGGACCTCGGTCAGCTCCTCGGTGATCAGCTGGGTGAAGTGGTCGTCGTCGGGCGGGTCGAGGAACGCCAGCATGGCGTCCTGCCAGACCATGATGCCGAGCTGGTCGCACATCGAGAAGAACCGGCCGTCGGGGTAGACGGTGCCACCGGGCACCCTGACCATGTTCATGCCGGCGTCCCGCACCAGGGTCAGGGTCACCCGCAGCTCGTCCTCCGATTCGGTGAATGCCACCGGGTCGATGGGATACCAGCACGCCCCCCGGCAGAAGACCCGGGCGCCGTTGACCGCCACCTCAAAGCGGCCATCGGCCTCATCGACCTCCACCTCGCGAAAGCCGACGCTGCCCAACTCGAGGCGGGTGCCGCCGACCACTGCCGTCACCGGATACAGGGGCTGTCGCCCATGGGTGTGCGGCCACCAGCGATCGACGGCGGCCAGGACGGCCGAGCCGCGGAGTCGGAGGTGGTCTCCGATTCGCTCCACGGCCAGCACTGCGCTGGTGCCGCCGACCTCCAGGCGCGCCTCGTCCACCTCCAGACCGCCGCCCCGGTCCTCCGCGCCGGCTCCCTCCAGATCGGGCCCGGGCGCCGTGCACAGGAGGTCGACAGACAACGTGCCCGAGGTGCCACCCTGCTCTCCGGATCGGCACCGGGGAACGAGCCGGCGCTCCACCACACGGCACGACGACCACGGGAACAGATGCACCGGCCGCCAGGGACCGACCGGAGCCGGGGTCACCGCCCATCCGGGTTGGCGACCGAGGAGGGTGGTCCGGAACCAGCGGAGGTTCTGGTTGGAGGCGCCGGCGGTCTTCCATCGAGGGCGTGGCCGCCGGGCGGACAGCATGGGCTCGAGGGCCGAGAATCGGATAGCCAGCTCATTGACGGGGCGGAGCCCGGTGATCCGCTCCCGTTGCGTCGTGAACATCTCCTCGGAGTGCACGAGATGGACCCCGTTGAGCCACACGTCGGCGATGGTGGCCAGTCCGGCCAGTTCGAGCAGCCAGGCTCCGGGCGGATTGGTGCGGTCGGTGCTCCCGACGGTCACTCCCGCGACCACGGGAGCGGGGAACCGGCACCGGAACCACCAGTCCTCCCCGTCCAGCTCGGCCGACGACCGTTCGGCCATCCCCGCATCACGGAGGGCACCCGCCGCGGTGCCCGGCACGGTGGCGCGGATCCAGCGGAGCGGCAGCGACTCGAGGGCGCACGGGCCGTCTGCCTCACCCGGCGCCGTGGCGGCGCATTCCCACTCGGCGGACTCGAGCAGGTCGGCGTCAGCCGCCATAGTGCTGCACCATCGTGGCGGTGGCGTCGTCCCAGTTCTGCTCCATGGGGGCGAGGATGGCGGCCAGATCCACCTCGCGCCCCCGCACCACCCGGGCCAGGGCGAACTGGAGTGCCTTGGCGCCGGCCGCCAGATCCCTGAAGGCAGCGGCGGCTGACTCGGTGCCGGGCCGGTCGTTCCGGTTGAGCCACTCGACGAACGAAGAGGCCAGCTCTGCGGTGGCCCCGCACTGCCGGCAGGTTCCGAACGAGTAGAGGTGGAACGTCTCGAGATCCTGTTGGACCAGCCACGCCATGTCCAGCGCCAGCCGACGTCCCAGCCTCGTGATGGGGTTGTCGGTCGGGCGACGACCCAGGTGCTCCCGGGTGAGAGACACGACGCGGGACGCCAGATCGGGGTCGTGGCGGCGGACTCGGTCGAGACGGATCAGCTCCACATACGGCGGGAGGCCGGAGGGGTCGGCATGGCCGCCGAGTCGGAAGACGCCGTCGAAATCGTCCCCGTCGAGCTCGAAGTAGCCCGCGTTGTGGAAGTACCCGAGGCGCCGGCCTTCCCGGTCGACCATCTGGGGGACGATGGTGCTCTTGACGTGGGCGATGCCATAGGACACGCCGCGGGTGTCGGGCAGGAACCACGAGTCGACCTCGACCGTGCACAGTCGGCCGAGGAGGAGTTGCTCGGTGACGTGGTCGATGACCGGCTTCCAGACGTTCAGCTCGGAGATCTCGAGCCCGAACAGGGTGCGGAGATCCTCCGGGGGGAACTTGAAGAAGGTCCACTGGTCGCCCTCGAAATCGGTGCTGAGGGTGAACGCGCCCGCGGCCACCGGGTCGAGCCCCAGGGCGTGGAGCACTTCGATCCACACATCGACGTAGCAGTTGGTCTCCGTCCAGGTCCGCTCGACCGCGTGGAGGCTATGGGGACGGAACTCGTCGGCAGAGAGAGAAAGGAGAGCGGCGGTCACAGGACACCTGGCAGGCCGCTCACGGCCACAGCTGGGTTCGGACGCCGGCCGGCCAGCCGTCGGGGTCTGGACCGTGACGGTGGAGCAGGGCCAGGGTGATCCGGTCCACGCCGAAGCCGAAGCACGAGGTGTGGGCCACCTCGCCGTCAGGGGTCTCGATCCCGAACGGGGACCCGAAATGGTCGAGGTGGCAATTCGACGAGGAGATCGCCGTCTGGCGCTGCGTGGCGTAGACAGGCGTGACGATCTCGTACTTCAACTCCTCGTTGCGCTGATTGGCGGCGAGCATCCGGCCGGGCCGGCCGAAGAAGGGGTCGTTGGCGACGACCGATGCCACCTCCAGCCCCAGCCCGCTCAGCACCTCGAGTCCGCGTTCGAGCCACAGGTCGCGGTGGTGCCGGGCCCCATCCGGCGTGCCCAGATAGACATAGTCGTGCTGGCGGAAGGCCTGCATCCGGAACGGATCGGTACTCGGCTCGTGGCGGAAGCAGTATCCGTAGACCTCCACCCGTCGGCCGCCGTCGGGGAGGACGCCGCCCATGGTCGGATAGAGCGGATGGCAGACCGCGGGGCACAGCACCATGTCGGTGGTCTCGAGCAGGGTGCCGCGATCTTCGCCGGCCTCGGTTCGGCGGAGGAGCTCGGCGTGGTCGCGCTCGTCTCCCCGGAAGGTGTGCACCGATCCCATCTGGTCCGGGAACGACTCGAGGTACCCGTTGCGCTCGAAGGTCGCCCAGGGCATGACCGGGGGGAAGCGCACCGAGGATGCGGCCTGGTCGGCACCGACTCGCAGCACCAGCCGGTCCATGGCGTCCGCCACCGACTCGTAGGTGCCGGACCGGCCGTAGAGTCCGTCGACGCCGGTCGGGACGAGGAGTCCCTCAGCCAGCAGTTGGTCCCGGAACGGGGTCCACGGGTCCTCGGGTACGCCGTTCGAACCCTGATCCACCGTGGCCGTGCTTCTGTCCGTCATCTGGTCCTCCCTCACTCGCCCCGGTGCACCAGGAGCATCTGCGCGTTGTTCCCCATGATCCGGTCGTTGTTGACCATGAGGGAGGCGCCGATGGAATCCCGCAGGTGGCGACCCAGGCTGTAGGGGGTGTCCATCCGGTAGGAAGCCAGGCCGCAGATGACCATGGACTGGCGCACCACGTCGACCACCAGGGTGGAGGAGGACACCTTGAGGGAGTTCATGGCGATAGCGAAGCCCAGGGCTGACAGACGGTCAGGGTCGTCCTGGATGTCCTCGAAACGTGCAACCGAGCACCGCAACAGGTCGGCGAACTGTTGGTAGAGGGCGGTGGCATCGGCCAGCCGGAGTGCGGCCGCCGGGGTCATGCCCGGTCGCTTGCGGGCTTCGGCCTGTACGAACCGGCGGGCCCGGTCGATGGCGGCCGAGGCGATTCCGAGCCACAGGGAGCTCCACAGGATGTGGGCCACCGGCAACATGGTCTGGGTGGACACGTCGCCGTAGGGGTCGTCGAGGATGGCTGCGGCGTCGCCACTGGCCCGAAGGATGAAGCCCGGGCTGCAGGTGCCCCGGAAGCCGAGGGCGTTCCATTCCCCCACCTGCTCCAACTCCAGCTCGAGAGGCCGGCACAACGCCAGGACCTGGTCGTTCTCGGGGCTGTCCGCCGAACGGCGTGCCGTGGCCAGGATGCCATCGGCAAAGCGCCCGTAGGAGATGACCGGGGCCTGCTTCTCGAGGCGGAAGGTGCCATCGGCCACATCCACGGCGCAGACGCTGCTCCCGACGTCCCCTCCGGTTCCCACCTCGGTGGTGGCCGAGGCCAGCAGGTACTGGCGATCGACCAACTCCACCATGTAGTTGCGGAGCAGGTCGTTCCTGCCGTGACGCACCAGGCTTGCCACCTGGATGTGGTGCATGGCCACCACCATGGCGCTCGACGCGCACTGGCGACCCATGGACACCAACCCCTGGGACAGGTCCGAGTAGGACGCGCCCATTCCACCCAATGACCGTGGGACGAGGGCCGACAGGAGGCCTTCCGCCCTCAGGGCGCTGATGGTTTCCGACGGGAATCGACCCTGCTGGTCCACCTCGTCGGCGGCCGGTCCCGAGATCTCATCGGCGATGCGGGCCATCCGCCGCGCCACGTCGCTCGAACCGGACACCACTGGAGCTTCTTCGGTGATCGATATCATGGCGTCCTCACGCGTCCTTCATCTCGAGGACGCCGGCCCGGATGGCGGCGATCGATTCGAACGTGGACTTCCTCAGCATCTTCTCCGAGAACTCGATGTCGAACGCGTCCTCCAGCGCCAGCATCACATTGACGCTGGCGTGGGAGGTCATTCCCGATGCGAACAGATCGGTGCTCTCGTCGATCGAGCCCGCATCCACCGCCAATCGGCCGTGCTCGGTCAGGACATCCCGGATGGTCTCGTCCATGGTCACTCCTCTCTCCAGGCAGACGGGGCGGGTCGGCCAACAGACCGGTCGCCACTGCTGCACATTCCGACGACGACGGCAGCCGCCATCGTCGATTCGTGGGTCAGGCTCACCGCCAGCTCAGCGATGCCGGCATCGACGGCCAACCGGGCGGCCCGGCCCCGTAGACGGATCTCACACCAGCCGCCGCGGTCACGGTGGACTTCGATGCTGCGCCAATCCGGTCGGGGGCCTTCGGGTCGCAATACCTTCACCGTCGCCTCCTTGGCCGCGAAGCGGGCGGCCAATGACTCGACGGAATAGCCGGTCGACGGCCCCTGAGCCCGATCCGGCGTCCGACAGCACATGATCTCATGCGGCGTGAAGATTCGATCGATGTAGCGGTTGCCGAACCGCCGAACCGATCGGGCCACGTCGGCCACCACCACCAGGTCAACGCCGACGCGAAACGACGATGATTGGCTTCGGCGGTGAAGCTCGCCACTTTCGTGCTCGCGGCGCTCGAGACCGAGGTGGTCGTGGCTTGCGTGGTCGCGCTCCGAACACAGCCGCGATGACGTCCCGTCCATGGCCCACCCGGCGTCGAGCTCGTGTGTTGGCGACACGTAGATCATCGGACCGATTCTCCTTGATGGGAGCGGGAACGGGGAGCATCCACGCCGCCCTCACCGGTCCCCGTCCCAATCACCGACGAGTAGACCTGCTGGTAGCGACGGGCGATCGACGGCCAGGCGAACGCCTGCGCCGAGAGACGGCCGGCCTCCGCGAGGGCGTGTCGGTGGTCGGCGTCCGACAGAAGCTTCTGGAGGACGACGGCGAAGCTTCCGGTGTCGAACGGGTCGACCAGGACTCCATCGAGTCCGTCATGGACGAACTCGGGCGGCCCGCCGTGGGTGGTGGCCACCACCGCCACCCCGGCCCGCCAGGCCTCGAGAATGACGATCCCGAACGGTTCGAGGCGACTGGGCATGACGAAGAGCTCGGCGCCGGCCATGGCCGCAGCCACCGCCTCACGGTTGAGCTTTCCCACGAAGTGCACGTGCGGCGCCACTCCGAGGGAAATGGCGTCCTGTCGGAGGTCCTCCAACGAGGCGCCGGTGCCGGCAATCACCAGATCGGTCGTTCGGTGCACGGCGTCCATGGCGGCATACGCAGCCAACAGCAGATCGAATCCCTTCTTCTCCACCACTCGTCCGAGCGCGAAGATGTAGGGACGGTCCGACACCGTAGGCGCCGTTGCGTCCGGCGTCGGGGCGGTGCCCCTGTGTTCGGTGCCAGCCAGATCGACCCCGTTCGGGATGACCTGTCCCCGGCCCGGCCCAAGTCCGAATCGATCCTCGGCATCGGCGAGGGTGAAGGCCGAGCAGGCGGTCACGGCGGCGGCCGTCCGGAGTCCGAACCTCAACGAGGCCCGCAACACCCGCGATGTCTCGAAGATGTCAGCGTCATCCATCACCGTCTCCCCTTGAAGGGTGACCACGAGTGGGATACCGGTCAGCCGGGACAGGGCAGCGGCGTAGGTGCCGTTGGGGCCGAAGCACTGCACGTGGAGCACGTCGGGGTGGAAGGCAGCCACGGCGCTGCGGAGGGAGAGCAGCGTCTGCATGCCCGTGGTGGTCGAGCGGCGAATGGCGGACCAGTTGGTGGCGGGCAACGGCATGGGTAGGCGGCGCACCACCAGTCCGTCGCGGACCTCCACGGATTCGTGTGCAGCATCGTCAGGCTGCCCGGTCCAGACTTCGACCTGGTCCCCGGCATCGCAGAGACAAAGGGCAAGATGCCGCGAGAGCTCCTCAACCCCGCCGAGCGAAGGCGGGAAGGAACTGGGTAGAAGGGCTATGCGGGTCATGGTCGTCGGTCCGGGTCAGGCCCGAGCTCACTCGAACGGGTTGCCGCCGTGCGTGGCGGTAACAGCGAGGAACGAAGTGGAGTGGGCATGGCAATGGGATCAGGGTCTCGGTCAGTGGCTCAGGACGTGCTCATGGGATGGTCGGGTTCAGCCAGGGCTGCATGGCAGCCAGCGTCGCTCCCGACGGCTCGGGCAGGATCTGGCTCCAGTTGCCCACTCCCGGCGACCACTGGTTGGAGAACGCGGCGGCGTACCACCCCGAGAGGAAGCTCTGTTCCGCGCAGTCGCAGTTGGGCATCCAGCTGGCCGGGAAGTAGTTCAGGAGCTTCTCGATCTGTGCGTGGCCCGTGTTGCCGTCGGCGGGGTAGACGCCGGCAGCATCGACTTCGTGGCCGATCTCGAACGCGGTGATGGCGGCCAGGCGCTGAACCGTCTCACCGGGATAGACGTAGAGCACGGACTGTCCACCCGTCTGGCCCATGGTGAAGGTCGTATTGCCGTAGAACCCCGGAGTAGGCGCCTCGGAGATGGGGAGGAACTGAATGCTGTAGCCGGGGATCTTCTGCCACGGATAGGTCACCAGGGTCAAGGCTTGAACTCCCAGTTCGGCCGGGGTCAGCGAGGCGGGTGCAGCCGGCGGTGGGGGGGCCGGGGTCGACGCCGCGGACGCAGCCGGAGGTGGGGAGACTGGGGCCGCGCCGACGGTCGCCGGGCTGGTCGTTGCCTGCACCGGGGTGGTGGGAGCCGGCGAGGCAGTCGGAGCCGCTGCAGGAGCAGCCGCGGCGGCAACCGGAATGCGGTGGTGGACCAGACTCCGCTTGGTGCCGGTTCCCGAGGCCAGGGCAGAGGAGCCGCGGGTGGCGGGACCGACCAGCAGTACCGACACCACGGCCAGCACGGCCACGACGGCGAGGACGAGAAGCTCCAGCCGGAGCAGGGAACGACGCTGGGCGAACGTGGCTCGCAATACCCGAGCCCTGAGACCCTTGCCCCGTCGGTCCGAGCCGATGTACCCGGGCGACAGGACGAGACTGGCGTCATCGAGGTCGGCCAGGATCCCGGGAGGCAGGGCCTCCTCGGTGAAGGACGGCAGGGCCTCCTCGGTGGCGGAGGCCAGGGCGTCCTCAGTGACGGGTCCATCACTGGGACTTCCCAGCTCGACCGGAGAATGGCGCGACGACACGGGGGCGACAGCGGCCGGCAGGGCAGCGGAGGGGTCCGTCAGTGTCGACTCCATACCGCTAGATCGGCAGATTTCAAACGGAGCTAAAGCCCCTGACCTCCCGCATTGGTGGTTCGTGGGATCTGAGGTTCCGTGGTCGGGGGTCCGATCGGTGTCCTCTCGGGGCCGGATTGCCGCTCCTGGGGGTCAGATTGCTGGCGTGGGGTCAGATTGCTGGCGTGGGGTCAGATTGCTGGCGTGGGGTCAGATTGCCGCCCTGGGGTCAGATTGCCGCCCTGGGGTCAGCTTGCGGACCTGGGGGTCAGTTCGCCCGCCTCGGGCTGCTAGTGGGTGCCGGTCAGTGGCCGGTGACGGTGCCACCGCAGGCGAGCCATGCCACCGGGCCCGTGCCGCATGTCGGGTGATGCGTTCGGCACGCCGATCGGCAGCAATCTGAGCACGCTGCGCACGTCGATCGTTTGTTCCCCGGGCATTTCGCCCGGTGGTCACTCGAGACGCCACCGCGGTGGCTCCGGACGAATTCGGCGATATGGGGTTCGCAGAGCGGCCGGCCGGGCTGGCGTGGGGTGCCGAGGACGCGGGTGCCGAGATGACCCGAATGGTCGGTCGGGGTGACGGCGCCCCGCGGACCGCTTGCGAGGCGATCAGCGTGATGGGTACGACCACGGCCACGGTGACCAGCACCACGACCAGGATCTCGACCATGCGGGACGAGAAGGCGTGCCGAAATGGTGCGCCGGCGGCGGCCTCACGCCGCGGTCGATCCCACTCGACATACCGGGGATCCGGTCCGACGTAGTCGGCGGTGATGATCAGATGCGGTTCATAGAGATCGGCGATGAGCTCGGGCGGCACGGAGACCTCTTCACTGCGGGGTGGTTCACTGCGGGGTGGTGCGTTGACTCTGCCGCCCACGCTCTCATCGATGCCACCGCCGACGCTCTCTCCGACGGCACCGCCCACGCGGACGCCGAGAAGGGCGCTCGCCGACATCGGTGGAGCCGCGGTCCTTCGTTCGAGCCCGCGGCGCCCTGCCCTCCGTACCGACAACACGCACTTTTGTCGGCACCGTCGACCGCTACCTGAAGCACCCACCGTGCAAACCAGGCGACAAGGGTGCCTGCCGGTGGCGCGGGGGCTTCCGCTCGGCCCCACGCCGATGTGCTCACACTGCGAGGCCGAGCGAGCGATAGACCCCCGCCGTGCCCTGGGCGGTCCGAGTCCAGCTGAGTTGCATCACCCGCTCGGTCCCCCGTTGTGCCAGCTGGGTCCGACGGGCCTCGTCCCCCAGCAGATGTCGCAAGGTCTCGGTCAGCCCTTCGACATCTCCGGGCTGAAATGTCTCGGCTCCGTCACCCACCACCTCGACGATGGCGGGGACCGGTGTGCTCACCACCGGCGCACCGCAGGCCATGGCCTCCACCGGCGGCAGCCCGAATCCCTCGTACCGTGAGGCGTAGCCGACCAGGGTTGCCGCGCCATACAGGCCGGGAAGGTCCGACGTGGGCACGTGGCCGATCTCCAGCGCCCCACTCGGGGGTTGATGACCCCAGAGGCTGTGGCCCGTCAACACCAACGGGATCGGTGACCGCCGGCAGGCTTCGGCCAGGGTGGCGATGTCCTTGCGGGGCTCGATATTGCCCACGTGCAGCACGAAGCGTTGAGGCAGGGCGTAGCGGGAGCGCACTCTCGCCACCTCGTCACTCGAGGGCGGTGCCATGTCCGGACCGGGAGCGGAGTGCACGACCTCGGCAACCCGGCCGGTGATGGCCCGGATCCGTTCAGCGGTGAATGCCGAGACGGCCACGATGGCGTCGGCACGACGCAGTGCATACCGCAGGAGGACCCGCTCACCGATGATCCGATGCCTCGGAAAGGCCCACGGCGTGTCGAAGATGGCCATGTCGTGGACCGTCGAGACCATCAATCCCGGCCGCCGAAGAGGAAGGTCGACATCGAGCCCGTGGGTGAGATCGGCGGGCCCGAACCCCATCGCACTGGTGAGCGCCCGTTTGACGCCGCGCGCCTCACCCTTGACCATAGGCGTGATCCCGGGGGCCAATTCGGCGACGCCGGCCGGCTGAACTGCAGCGACGAGCCGGGCATCAACGGCCGACCCCATACAGGCCAGGAGCTCGCGGATGTAAGTGCTGACGCCGCCGCCACGGGGCTCGAGAGGAAGGGCGTTGTAGACGATCCGCGGTCGCTGGTCGGTCACCTGGCGGTCAACGTGCCGGAGCCATTCGTGACCACAGCCTCGTCAGCCCGGCCGACGACACTCTGTCGGACCGCCGCGGAACACCTGTGACAGGAGGCGCGGACATGGCCCGGCCGCGGGCGATGAGGTCCGGCGGAGCCGACCCCGACGCCAAACCGCCGCCAGCCCCGGACAGGCCGTGACTGTTCCGACCCAGGTCGGCCATTCCCAGAGAGATGCCGGCGATGATCAACGGGGCGATCGATGAGGCGCCGATCCAGAAGATGTCGAACAGGCCGTCGAGGTAGTGGGTCGCAAGGATGACCAGGCCCAGCGTTCCGACGGCGTACGGGAGCCGGACCATCGTTCGCATCGTGACGAAGACCATGAAGACGAAGGCCAGCGACCCGACCACGCCCGTGGAGGCGAGGTTGTCGACGAACACATTGGGGGGAGCGGTGACGGCGATGAACTGGGGCAGGTTGTAGAACCGCATCCCCTGACCCAGGATCGGGCTGAGATGCCATGCGTGGATGGCGGCGCTGATCTGGTCGACCCTGATCGAGACCGAATTGAATTTGGGATTGTTCCGGGCGTTGATGGAGAAGCTGTAGTACAGGACCACAACAAGTGGGATGGCCCCGAGGAGCAGGAGTTTCGAGCGGCCCCGGAGCTCGGGATTCAACATGTACGAAGACACGACCGCCAGGATCAGCAAGATCGCCGACTGTCGCGACTGCGATGCCAGCAGTCCGCCGAGGCAGATCCATTTGCTGACCCTGACCTCGGTGCGGCCGAGGCCCGCCCACGGTGGATTGATCTGCGCGATCAGGATGGCGATCAGCAAGACCGCTCCGATGGCGTTCTTCTGGTACACACCCCATTGGGCCGGTTTGAAATGACCCGTCACCGCGTGCTCCATGGCGATGACGGCCAGCACCGATGAACCGGCGAGGAACAATCGAAAGGCCTGTCGGGTCCGCCCGTGGGTAGCGATGACCCATCCGACCAGCACGCTCCCTGCGAGGTAGGACCAGCGGTGCAACCATTCCACGATGTTGGCCCGGAAGGGGTGGGCCACCAGGACCAGGAGCAACACGGCCTGGAACCAGACGATGCCGCGCAAGAACTGGCGAAGGTGGGGCGCCTCCTTCCAATGCACATGGGAGAGGGACACGATCGCCGCCACGAAGACCAGGAGATCGGCTGCGCTCAGATTGGTAGCGCTGCCTCCCACCCGCTGGATGAGCAGCGCACCCGGCAGGGCGAGGACCACCAGCAGGAGCGGATCGGCGATCAACAGCCCCACCACGAGGACCAGCGCCGCCAACGCCAACCCGATCTTGTGATTTCCCACCGTGACCGCGGCCACGGCTCCGGCGACCACCACGACGGTCAGCCACGGCGCTGAGGCCCAGACGATCCGGTTCCAGCGCTGCCTCGAGTCCCAACGGTTGGGCAACCGAGCTGAGTCAGGCTTGGTGATCCGGCTCATGGTGTGGGCGCGCTATGGCTCATCGGACGGCTCATGGGACCTCGGATGCCTCAGTGGCTTCAGGCTAGGTAGCGTAGCGTCCGGGCTTGGAATTCAGGGGCTTCAGCCAGCATCCCGGGACGGCAGTCGAGCGTGAGGATGCGGTTGTCCCAGGTGGTCAATTGCATCTCAAGGTCTACCGGCGCGGTGTCGACGGTATCAGGGATTCCCGGTGCGACGGTCGACCGGCAAGCAGGGACGCGGCCCCACGAGCTCACAGCAGGTAGCAAGGAATGGACATGGCAACTCAGAGCTCCGGAGACAGGATGGCGACGCCTCCCGATCCCGGTACGGAACCCATGTCTCTGGTCGTGTGCTCGCTCGAGCCCTGGTGTGAGGTTCGGAGAAGGATGAGGATCCTCGTCGACGAGATCGTGGACCTCTACCCGTCGGTCCACGTGCTCTACGTGGCCCCGGCGGTCGACATTCCGCACCAGCTGCGACGGGGAAAGGTCCAAGGCCTTATCGGGCCGCGGATGGAGAAGGTCCATCCCCGGATCCACGTACTGCGGCCCCGCAAGTGGCTGCCGCGGTCGGTGGGGCCGTTCGCCGATCGTTGGCTCGAGCGTCAGATTCACAACGCCGTCGACGAGCTGGGGCTCCATCAGTGCTTCCTCTGGATCAATGACGCCGCCTACGCGCAATTCACCTTGCGGGCCGGATGGCCGAGCCTCTACGACATCACTGACGACTGGCTACTCGCCCCGCTCGCCCCCAGACAGCGGAGTCGACTGATGGCCAACGAGCGTCTCCTGCTCGATCACTGCGAGGCCGTTGTGGTCTGCTCGAGCGATCTGGAGCGCTCCCGCGGGGGCATCCGCCACGTCGAGCTGATTCCGAACGGGGTCGACGTGGAGTTGTTCCGCACTCCCCGACCCCGGCCGCCGTCCTTGCCCGGGGCGCCGGTTGCCCTCTACGTCGGCACCCTCCACGACGAGCGCCTCGACATCCCGCTGATCCGCGAATTGGCCGGCTCAAGACCGGACCTCCAGATCGTCCTGCTCGGGCCCAACCACCTTCCCGGCGAAGTGACCTCAGATCTGGACCGGGTGACCAACATCCGTCTGCTCGGAGCATTCCCCTACGACCAGATCCCGGCATTCATGCAACACGCGGATGTCATGATCGTCCCCCACCTGGTGAATCCGTTCACTGAGAGCCTTGATCCGATCAAGGCCTACGAGTGCCTGGCCGCCGGCCGTCCGACGATTGCCACGCCGGTGGCCGGCTTCCGCGATCTCGGACCCCCGATCGTCGTCGCCGACCGTGACCAGTTCACTGCCGCGGTGGGACAGGCTTTGGAAGCCGCCGGGCCGCCCGGGCTGCCGAGGGAGTTCGATGGCGCTCCGATCCTTTCGTGGCGACAGCGAGCGGAGACCATGGCGTCCCTGATGTTCCGGGTGCGGAGCGAAGGGGCGACACGGTGACAGCCGCTCACCTCCTGCTCCACGCGGGCCCGCGCATGGCCACCCCGGCGACCCGACCATGCCGGAGGATGCAGCCCATTTCGCCCAGAACGTCCTATTCTCGGTGTCCACGCCTTTTCCTTCCCGAAGCGAGCGTCCACTGACCTTCCAAGAGTTTCTCTCCACGCTTTGGCGCCGAAAGCTGACCATTCTGGTCAGCGTCGTCGTCGCGGTCGCTGTCGCGCTCGCCTACTCGAAGGTGCAGACCCCGAAGTACAAGTCGACGGCCCTGGTCCAACAAGCGCCGGCCTCCACATCCTCGGGGACGAACACAACACCGGTGACGCTCCCGGACCCGGTCCAGCAATTGGGCAGCACCGCGGTCCAACTGCGGGCGGCCAGGATACTGGGCGATCCCAACGTGGCCTCCGTCGCCTCGTCGGTCACCGGAACGGTCGATGCCACCACTGGCGCCTTGACCATCGTCGCCACTGATTCCGATCCTGCACGGGCCCAGTCAGTCGCCAGGGCCTATTCGCAGGCCTTCGTGGACCAGACCCAAGCGGTCGTCCAGGGGCAGACCGACAAGATCACGAGCGCCGCCAACACACTGAGCACCAAGATCGCCGATCTCCAGAAGCAGCCCGGTGCGAGCGCGAACACGCTCATCGCGGCGCAGATCCAGGGGCTGACCAACACCTACAGCACGCTCCAGGCCGAGCTGAGCAACATCCAGGTCGGCGAGCCGTACGCTTCCATTCAGGTCGCCGCCCAGCTGCCGACCGCCCCGTCGGGACTGGGCAAATCCAAGCTCGTTGGGATCGGCGTGATCGCCGGGCTCCTGGTCGGGTGTGGCATCGCCCTGGGCCGCGACCAGTTCGACACTCGTCTCCGAACGAGCCCGGACATCGAAGCCATCACCGACTCCCCGATCCTGGCGGAACTCCCCCAGGACCACGATGTGCGGACGGGCAAGGTCTCGATCGCCATGGTCCAGGCTCCGCAGTCCCCGATGGCAGAGTCGATCCGAGAGCTCCGGACCAGCGTGCGGGTGATCCTCGACGACACGCCATGCCCCCTGATCATCGTGACCAGCCCGGAGCCGGGCGACGGGAAGACATTCGTCGCCGCCAATCTGGCCGCCGCCTGGGCGATGAGCGGCAGCAAGGTGATCGTCATCTCCGCCGACTTCCGGAGGCCGCGGCTCGAAGACATCTTCGGGTTGCAGACCTCCGGGCTGCCCGGCTTGGCCGACCTGATCAAGTCCAACTGGAAGAGCACGGAACACAGCGAGCGGCGGCTTGCGCCCCGCGAAACCCAGCAATCGCCAGGCATGCCGGGTGAGCGTCGGTCCTCCCCGGGTGCCAACCCGCCAGCCGGGCTCGGCGCTCGGGATACGGACCGCGCCTCGGTGAGCTCCCTCCTGATCGACACGGGGATCTTCGGGCTCAAGATTCTTCCTGCCGGCACCCAACTCCAGAACCCCAGCGAGCTGTTCGGCAGCCCGGGGTTGCAGCCGGTCCTCGACCAACTCCCCCTGCTGGCTGACGTCGTTCTCTTGGACACGCCCCCGGTGCTGGCCGTGCCGGACACCGCCATCCTCGGGAGCTCAGCCCATGGCGCCGTGGTGGTGGCGTCCGAAGGACGGACCGAGCGCGTCGATCTGGAACGAACCATTCACCGCCTCGAGACCACCCACTGCCAGGTCCTCGGCGTCGTCGTCAACCGGGTGCGGCACTCCACCACCGACTCGTATCAGTCCTACGCCTACAAGCAATGACACAGAGGGCGACGGTTCGGGCTCGCCGGCCGATTGCCCACACGAAATCCCGGTTGGGGCGTCCGGAGCGATGGCGTTGCAAGCGGGTCCCCACGGGTGCGACGGAGGGGGCGGGCGTTCGTTGATGCCGGGGGATATCGACGTCGTGATCGTGGCGTTCGGTGCGCCCGAGCTCCTCGAGGAATGTCTGTCCCAGCTCGGCGGGGTGCTTCCCGTGGTCATCGTGGACAACTCGTCCAACGCCGCGGTGCGGGCCGTGGCCGATCTTCACGGCGCCACGTACGTCGATCCGGGAAGGAACCTCGGATTTGGCGCCGGCGTCAACGTCGGTGTCGCCCATCTCCAACACCCCCTGGCCGACGTCCTCCTGTTGAATCCTGATGCGCAGATCACGTCGTCGGGCGTTGACCGGTTGCGCCGCTGTCTCCACGCCGTCGCGGATCTGGCGTGCGTGGCGCCGGCCCAGGTGGATCAATCCGGTCAGTCCGCCAGGGTCGGGTGGCCGTTCCCCACCCCGTGGGGGGCATGGGTGGAGGCAGTGGGGCTTGGGAGCCTGCGCCGGCGCCAAGCCTTCATGATCGGTTCGGTGCTGCTGGTGCGGTCGGCAGCCCTCACCGAGGTCGGCCCGTTCGACGAGCGCTTCTTTCTCTACGCCGAAGAGACCGATTGGCAACGGCGAGCCCATGACCTCGGATGGGGTGCCGCCCTGTGCCCCGAGGTGACGGCCCTCCATGTGGGTGCCGGGACCGGTGGCGACGAGTCCGAGCGCGACGTCCACTTCCACGCTTCACAGGAGCGATACATACGAAAGCACCATGGGACGACCGGCTGGCTGGTCTACCGCTCCGGGATGATGGTCGGTGCGCTGATGCGCTCCCTCGTCCTCCCCCGGGGTCGCCGAGCCCGAGCCGCGGCCCGATTCCGCCTCTACCGGCAGGGACCGTGCCGGGTCGAATCTGCACTGTGATGCCTGGCCCCGAGCCGCACCTGTCCGTCGTCCACGTGGTGGTCACCGACGAATTCGCGGGGGTGGAGCGCTACATCTGCCAGGTCGCCAACCAGCTGGCCGCCCGCGGTCATGACGTGGCCACCATCGGGGGGGATCCCCAGCGCATGCGGACCGAACTGGACGGCAACGTCCACAATTTGCCTGCGCCCACGCTGCTGCGGGCGGCTCGGGCCGTTGCGGGTCAACGCGGCGCGGACCTGATCCATGTCCACATGACGGCGGCAGAGGGGGCGGCCTGGCTCGCCCGACCCCGACAGCGGGCCCCCATCGTGGCCACCCGTCACTTTGCCCGCGATCGCGGCTCGAGCACGACGGCCCGGTGGCTGGCACGGATCACCAGCCGTGCCGTCACCAGCGACATCGCCATCAGCCAGTTCGTGGCGGACAGCATCACCGGGCCCTCCGTGCTCATCCCCAACGGAGTCTCCGACCACCCGCAGGCCGACTTGGAGTCGACCCAGGTGGTGATGCTGCAGCGGCTCGACACCGAGAAGGCTCCGGAGGTGGGTATCCGGGCGTGGGCGATCAGCGGGCTCGGTGACGAGGGCTGGCGTCTGGTCATCGCGGGCAAGGGCGAACTGCGACCGGCGTTGGCCCGGTTGGTGGACGACCTCGACGTCGCCGGCAGCGTGGACCTCGTCGGCCATGTCGCCGACACCGACCGGCTCCTGACCGGATCGTCGCTCCTGTTGGCTCCCGCCCCGGCGGAGCCCTTCGGGCTGTCAGTGGTCGAGGCGATGGCTCACGGGATACCGGTCATCGCCGCCCGCGGAGGTGCCCATGTCGAGACCGTTGGAGAGGACGGCGATCTGTTCGCCCCCGGCGATCCCACTGAGGCGGCCGCGGCCCTGGTGAGGCTCGGCCGGGACGCCGCCCTTCGTCGCCGTGTCGGCGCCCGGTTGCGCCAGCGGCAACAGGACATGTTCTCCTTGCCACGGCACGTCGACCGCCTCGAGGAGCTCTACCGCCAGGTGGTCGACGATCGGCGTGGCACCGGGCCGGCACTCGACGCCTCGGGGTGATCCCGGTCGAGAAAGCAGGTGGGTGAAGGGACTCGAGGGAGGCGGCCGCAGCTGCCCTTGCGTCCTCCGGGGCGTGAGGCAGTCATCGCAGGGCCCTGCGTCAGCTGCTATCGCCCGGGCGCCAACGGTCGGGGCCCGTTCGAACTGGCCCGGTAGAGGGCCATCTGGGCCTCGGCGACACTCCTCCAGGAGTACCGGTCGGCACCCGCGAGTCCTGCAGTCCGGAGGCGTTCCCAGAGACCGGGCTCATCGAGGAACCGACTCAGCGCCGAACGGAGGGCCTGAGGGTCAGTGGGAGGAACGAGGAGCCCGACATCGCCCACCACGTCAGGGAGCGCCCCGCTGGAACTGGCCACCACCGGGATGCCCGCGGCCTGGGCCTCCACCACGACCCGGCCGAACTGCTCGATCCAGCCGGACGTCGGCACCGACGGCACGGCGAGCACATCGAACTGCCGGTAGGTGTCCGGGATCTTCTCCTCGTCCACGTAGCCGTGGAAGGTCACGCGATCACGGATCCCGAGCCCGTTGGCCAGGGCTACCAATCGGTCCTCTTCCGGCCCGGCACCGAAGACCTCCGCTTCGAACCGATCGTCGAGGGAGACGGCGTTGAGGAGGACGTCCACCCCCTTGTGAGGTATGAGGCGGCCCACAAAGCCGACACGAAGCGTGCCGGACGGAGTCGCATGGTCGGCGGGCCGGAACCGTTCGACGTCGACTCCGAGCGGGAGCTGCACCAGCTCTCCACCGAAACCCTTCCGCCGCAGGATGGCGCCGGCCTCGGCGCTACAGGTGTAGGCACCCGAGGCGCGCCGGAGCGCCCAGCTTTCGAACCAACGGAATGGTGGCGGGTAGCGCTTCTCGATGTTCTGTGCCGACGAGACGACGAATGGGACACTCGGAGCGCGGAGCCGGCGGAGGAACAGCACCTCGGCCACTGCCAGCCCGAACGGCTCTTCGTGCAAATCGATCACATCCCATCGGTCCGATCCGAGCAGACGCCACAGAGGCCGCGGGTCGTAGAGGAACGCATTCGGGTGCCGACCCACGGTCCGGACCGGCACGGCGAACTCGTCGCCGGCGGGGACGAAGTCCACCATCGACCCGCCCTCCTCCCAGCTCGTCGCCGCCACCAGCGTCAGATCAGCCCCGTTCTTCCTGAGCTGTCGCTCGCGCTCCCGCCAGGCAGTGACCACGCCGCTGTGCGAGATCCGGAGCACCCGGAGATCTCCCTGTCGCCGGGGCTCGGGAGAGTCCGTCGCATGCCGTGACACCTGCCGAATCGTACTCGGAGGGACTCGTGTGCCCTCAGCGTCCGGAGCGGCTGATCCACCGAGTCCGACGCCGGTGACCGGCACCCGATGCGGGGAGGGGCTTCCTGGAGTGCACAGGGCCACAGGCCCGAGACAACATTCCCTAAGGTCATTCAGGCTCCCAGCCGATGGGTCAATGGTGGAGAGGCAGGGATCGTGAAGTTGGCGGCTGCCTCCCGACGGAACGCCGCATCGGCCCTGGCCGCCGTGGCCGCAGTCGCAACCCTGTGCGCAACGTCCCTCGCCACCGGCAACGCGGTTGCCTCCTCCCCGCAGATCGCCGGGAGCGTGCCCGCTCCCTCCCCATCGGAGATCAGCCCGGTCTGCGTCGCTCCCGACGCGTCGGGCTCCCTTGGCCCTGCGGCCAGCCTCCCGTCCAACCCGACCAGCACGGTGCTCACCCCTCCCGGTGGAGTGAGCAGCTTCACCGCCACCTCGACCGGTATTTACGTGAACACCGGGAGCACGGTGGTGACCTACTCGCTGACCGGCTCTCCCATCGGTTCGTTCGCCCTCCCCCCGGCCGTCGGTGCCCGCCATGGCCTCGAGGTCACTCAGCCGGAGGTCGATCCGTCGGGGAACATCTATGTGGCCAGCTACTACGACCAAGTGGTCGACAAATTCTCCCCCACCGGCCAGCTCCTCTGGTCAGTGGACCCCGAGTTGGGCAATCCGGTCGGGATCTTCTCCATGGGTTCGGGCTCGGGATTCCAGCTGGCGGTGAGCCTGTTCCAGAAGACGACGGGAAGCGATCTGCTGGATCTGTCCACAGGCGCGGTGATGGGCGCCTTCCCCCTGTCCGACAGGTTCGGCCACGTCTCCCGAGGATCCAACGGCAATCTGCTCTATTCGGGAGACGGCTACGTCGAGTCGCTCGACTCGACCGGACGGGTGCTGTCCAGATTCGGGTCCTCCCGGACCGGGCCCAACGGGGTCCACACTGGATCGGGATCTCAGTTCTATTATGCGGCCCAGGTGGTGCAGGGGCCCGACGGGACCATCTACTCGTCCGATCCACTCCACACCATCGAGAGCACCGGCCCCCAGGGGTTCCTCCAGGGCACCACCACGCTCAACGACACCCTCGACCTGGGCGGTTACAACCTCTACCTCGTGGGTTCGACCATCTACTACCAGGGAGGTCCGCCATTCAACGGCGCCGCCGACAACATCTCTTCGGTCTCGCTCCCCACCCTCAACACCTACCTCCGGGCAGTCCACCTGCCGTCCCACTCACTCGGGTGGGGCGCCGGCCTGTCCTCGTCGGCTGCGGCCAACTACTTCGCCCCCGGGACGACCCCAGGGGTCACCGCCAGCTTCGACCCGTGGTGGTCTGCCCAGGCGTCCCACCTCCAGCTGTCGTACTCGGTCGAGGACACCTCATCGCTGACCGCGGAGACCGTGCCCGCGGCCACGACCATCGCCCTTCCCACCAGCGCCAGCGGACTTGCCAACATTCCGTTGACCATCCCGTCCATCGACCAACAGCCCGGGCCCTATCTCGTCCAGGCCTCCTTGTCAGACACCGCGACGTCACCACCCACCCGGTTGGGAACGACGTGCATGCCCTACACCGTGGGCGCCCCCGGGGACGGCCTCAATCTGGCCGGACTCGCGGCCGGCATCGGCGGGGGCGGGCCAACTGATCCCCGGGGCGTTGTGCTCAACTCCCAACTGGGGCTGGACGGGAAGCGGGGAGCCACCGTGGACTGGTCCACCTTCCTCCCCAACTGCTCGGCGTCCAGTCCGTCGGCGGCCACCTGCGGGCCTTCCGCCATGGACTTCACCAACGCCTCGGCCGACTACTTCAAGGCGGCCGCTCTGGCACAGGCCGACCACGTCACCTTCTGGGTCCAAGTCAGCGGCGGCAGCTTCGGGTCGGTCCCGACGGCTCTGGTCCAGGGCGGCTGGTGGCACGACGACGTCGCCAGACTGGTCCGTTACTACTCGAGCCCGCCGCCCGGTTGCGGCCAGTGCGCCCCCGTGACCATGTGGGAGCCGTGGAACGAATCGAACAACACCGGTTGGAACAACGCCAACGAGTACGTGTCCGAGGTCCTCCAACCGTTCTATTCCGCCGTGAAGTCGGTCGAGCCCGGCACCGGCTCCACGGTCATCGGCGGATCGTCACTTGACGTCTCCATCGGGTGGTGGCAGCAGCTGATCGGTGCAGGCGGGCTCAACTTCGTCGACGCCGCCTCCATCCATCCCTATCCGGGGAACAACGACTCGTTCGAGGAGTGGGGGAACATCCCCCAGATCCGAGAGCTGCAGACGATGCTGGCCGGCAAGCCCCTCTGGTTCACCGAGATCGGTTGGTGGTCCGACGGCGACTACAACTTCCTCAACCAGGCCAACATGGTGTCCCGGGCCATGATCTGGCAGAAGGTGCTCAACATCCCGGTGTGGAGCTATTTCTACAACGAAGGCAATTGGGGCAATGACGGTGTGTCGTTCTCCCTGATCCAGGCCGGAAGCGTCGACGACTACGTGAAGCCTGCCGCCCTGGCCACCATGACCACCGCCAACCAGGTGGCCGGCCGCCCCTACCTGACCATGCCCGCGACCGGTATCCCCCAGACCTACGAAGCCACGTTCGGTCCGGGCAGCGGCCAGACCAGCCGGTTGGCCGCGTTGTGGTCGGACGGCCTGACCTCGACCGGTTCGGTAACGGTGACCGCCCCCGGTGGAGGCTCGATCCCAGTCACGGTCACCTCCCAGTACGGCCAGGCCACGGCGGCCACGGTCGCCTCCGGCTCCTCGTACAGCCTCCCCATCTCCGACCAGATCACCTATGTCTCCTACCCGGTGGGCGACTCCCTCACGGTGGGGCCGACCGAGTCCTATGGCACCGACCTGGCCGCCGCCTCCGGGGGGGCCAACGCCACTGCGTCATCGGGGGACGCCTCGGCCGCCATCGCCGGAACCACCACCGGCGCCGGCTGGTCCTCCACCAGCGGAGACACTGCGCCGAGCCTGACCGTCACGCTGGCCTCGCCGCAGACCATCAACCGGGTGGTCGTCGACACCCAGTCGGTCGGGAGCACCGCTCCGAGTGTCCGCAACTACGTGCTGTCGGTGGACCAGCCCGGAGTGGGTTGGGTGCCCGTGGCCACGGTGATCGGCCAATATCGAACCCACAGCCTGCAGCTGGCCTTCAACGCGGTGACCGCCACCGCCGTCCGGATCAGCGTCTCCGAGGTCAACTTCGGTGGCTACTATGGAGGGGGCGTCCCACCCTGGTGGTCTCCCACCCAGCCTGCGGGCGCCTTCTTGCACGCACTTCAGGTCTACGGGGGAACCGGGACCACCAGTCAGGTCAGCGGATCGGCGCTGACCCCCTTGATTTCCGGCGGGCCGGGCTCTCCGCCGCCCACCACGACCACTCCACCGCCCACGGGAACTACGGCCCCAGCGCCGGCCACGACCACACCGACCACTGGCCCTCCTCCACAGCCCACGTCACCTCCGGGGGGCGCCAGCGATGCCCCCTCCCACGTGTCTTCCATGAACGGGTACTGGTTGACCACCAGCGACGGCGGTGTCTACTCCTTCGGCCACGCCGGTTTCTACGGGTCGGCGGGAGGCCTCCACCTCGACATGCCGATGGTGGGGATGGCGACCACACGGGATGGCCGGGGCTATCGGCTGGTGGCCAGTGACGGAGGCATCTTCACCTTCGGCGACGCGGGCTACTTGGGGTCGGCGGGGGGCCTTCCACTCAACAAGCCGATCGTGGGGATGGCATCGGCGCCCGACGGCAACGGCTACTGGTTGGTGGCCAGCGACGGCGGCATCTTCGCCTTCGGAGACGCCGCCTTCTACGGGTCCACGGGTGCCCTCAGCCTCAAGAAGCCGATCGTCCACATGGTGGCCACGCCCGACGGCCGGGGCTACTGGCTGGTCGCCAGTGACGGAGGCATCTTCTCCTTCGGAGATGCCGCCTTCTACGGGTCCACCGGTGCCCTCAGCCTCAACAAGCCCATTGTCAGCATGGCCGCCAGTCCTGACGGCAGGGGCTACTGGCTGGTCGCCACCGACGGGGGCATCTTCACCTTCGGTGACGCCCAGTTCCACGGATCCACCGGTGCCCTCAGCCTCAACAAGCCGATTACCGGAATGGCCTCAACGCCGGACGGACAGGGCTACTGGCTGGTGGCCACCGACGGGGGCATCTTCTCGTTCGGGGACGCCACGTTCTTCGGGTCCGCAGGTGGGCTCGGGCTCAGCAAACCGGCGGTATCCATCTCGTAGTAGGGCGGTCCAGGTCGCAGGCGCCGTCAGCCTGGTTGGGCCGTCGTGGTGGTGTCTTCTCGTAGGTCCGCCTTCTCGTAGGGCCCTCCAGCTCGGAGGAGTCGCTACTACTCCTCGGCGGACGAGACCTTCGATCCCCTATGGCGGATCACACGGGCCGGGATCCCCACGGCCACGCAGTCGGCGGGCAGGTCCCTCACCACCACGGCGTGGGCGCCGATCACCGAGTTCGACCCGATGGACACGCCCTTGGTGATGGTGGCCTTGCCGCCGATCCAGACGTTGTCCCCGATTCGGATCGGAGCTGTCTCCCGCCCCTGGTCGACGATGGAGACGTCGGTGGAGGAGAAGGCGTGATCGTGATCGCGGATCGACACCATCTCGGCGATCAGGCAGTCCTGCCCGATCCGGATGCTCTCATCGGAGGCGACCGTGCAGTGATGTCCGAAGACGGTGCGTTCCCCCACCTCCAATCGCCCCCGACTCTCGACCACCAGGCCGTAGTCGAGCACGCAGTCCTCGCCGAAATGCACGCTGCCTCCCCTGGCCACCAGAAAACGCGCGCCCGGACGCACGTCGCACCGACGCCCGAACTTCACTCGCGGGTGCCGCAGCCGAGCGACGGTCAGACCGACGCGACGACGCAGCGAGCCCCGGATCCGATGGAGGGCGCCGAATTCGTTAGGTGCCCCTCGCCCCTCGCCCCTACCGTCGGCTGAGCTCGTCGTGGTCACCCGCCAACCCTAGGACACGCTGCCGAGGGCCTCGCCGGTCGCCGGGCTACCACGAGATGGTGGCGGGAACGCTGTCATCGAAGGTCTTGCCGTTGGAGGTCCACTGTTGGGTTGGTATCCGAGCGGACGGGACCAGTTGCATCGAGCCATGGCTGCCGGGCATCACGAAGTGGACTACGACCGTCGAGGTGGAACCGGCGGGAATGACGATCGGCGCCGCCAACAGCCACGTGGGTCCCTCGGCGCTCTTGATGGCCAGCGGGCCCGCGCCGGTCAGCGTGAGGGAAGTGGCCGCCGCCGGCAGATTGGCAGCCACGAGGCCGCTGTAGCCCCCGTAGCTGACGCCCACCCCGGGGAAGGGCCCGGCGACGAACTGCGACTGGCCCGGTGGCGTGCCGTTGTCGAGACGCGTGGTCAGGGTGACGGCGGTGTTCGATCCAGCGGGGGCCGTGGTCACGGCAACGTGCACCGCCATGTACTGATCGAGCTTGTTCCCCCCGAGGTTGATCAGCGACACATCCACAGACCTCGGCGTGAGACTTCCGCTTGCACCGCTCACCACCCAGGCCGCCTGGGCGACTGGGTCGCTCGACCACAGCATGAGATGACGGCCGGCGACCGCGGCGGACACCGCAGAACCGAGCGAGCGCAGGTCGGTCGTCTCTCCCTGCAGTTGACGGAGGACGGCGCTGGTCAACGCTCCGAGGCCATCTTGCCGGGGGGCTGCCCCTGCCTGGTCGGCGGTCAGCCCGTTGTACTGATCATGGAGGAGGTACTGCTCCACGTTGTCGGCGCTGATGGTCTGTCCGTTTACATCCACCGGTCCTGTGGCCGTGAGCAGTTGTCGGACTCCAGCCACGTCGAGTGACAGGACCCCGTCCACCTTCTGTCCCGTCAGCGCCGTCCACATGCGGGCGGCGAGCGGCGCGGTGACGTCGAACTGCGGCGTCAGCCCGAGGTTCCGCATGTCCAAACCCGGGTGTAGCCATCCCCAGTTGCGCAGGAGGTCGCCGGTGGGATTGACCACACCCACCGGAAGGGTCCGGTCGCCGGAGGGGCCCAGGTCTCCCAGATGCACAGTGCCGTCGGACGTCGTTGCCACACCGACATCGAGGAAGGCACCGGAGCCGGCCCGCATCTCGGCGTTGTTCGACGCCAGAACGACATAGGTCTGAGGGCCCTGCAAGATGGTGGCCACGGCCGCCGACACCCCCGCCGCCTTGATCAACCGGCTGCGGGCGTCGTCGAGCTGGGACACGAACTCGTTGTGCTTGGAGGCCAAAGGTCCCACCAGTGCTTGTGACGGGCCTGTGTCGATGCGGGCGAGCTGCGACCCGGCCGAGGCGGAGTACGCCGCCAACCTCCGGAGCGAGGTGACCCGTTCGGGGCCGGCGCCATGAGGCTGGTCGAGCTGGTCATGGACCTGCGTGAGAAAGGTCGAGCCGACATGTGAGACCGTTCCCGCCGCCGTGCTCAGGGCCTGGACGGCTCTGAACTGTCGCCCGATCACCGGCACGATGGTGATCGGGCCGAACAGCGGCGAAGACAAATCCGACTGGGCGCTGGCGAACTCGGCATGGGCCTCGTCGAGCAGACGCACGGACTCCGCAGAGGTCAGCTGGCCGGGCGACAGATTGGACTTGACCTGCTGCAAGGCAGCCAGGCCGCTCTTGTCGTGGCGGTAGGCCGACAGGGTCCGCACACCGAGGATGGCAGCCCACAGGGCCAGGACGACGACGATACCGACAACGATGGGCCACCTGCGCCGCCTGCGCCGTCTCTGACCGCCTTGCTCACTCACAGCAACTCGCTACTCCAGGCGTCGGGCGCGGCGTGCCTGGGACGCTCCACGGATTGCCGACATGACGGACAAGGATCTGACCACGTGATGGTACTGGAGCCATCCATCGTTGACGGGTCATAGGGCAGGGCAGTCGGGACGGACGAGACCGACGCGTCCGCTCACGGGAGGGCGCCCCGCCACCGACAACTGGTGCCGCTAGCATCCCTGCGTGTCGTTCACGACCATACGAATGGCCATCGGGCGGGTCGTACTGGTCACCGGCATCCTGGTACTCCTGTTCATTCCCTACCTGCTGTGGGGCACCGGGTTGATGACGGCGCGCAGTCAGGCCGATCTCCGCAGCCAGTTCGTCGTCGATCAGCACCTGGCCGGGTCGGTACCCACCAAACCCCCGACGCCTCCGAAACCGGGCGCCGCCACCGGGGCTCCCGAGGTGGCCCCGACGATCGCCCCCCCGGCCATCGGGGGTCCGGTGGGGATCATCTCCATCCCGAGGATCGGACTTTCGATGATGGTGGTCGAAGGCACTGATGAGGTACGGCTTCAAGCCGGCCCCGGCCATTATCCCGGGACCCCGTTGCCCGGACAGGCAGGCAACGCCGCCATTGCCGGGCACCGGACCACGTACCTGGCCCCCTTCTACCACCTTGACGCGCTCGTGCCCGGTGACCAGATCGGGCTGACCACCCTGCAGGGGAATTTCGTGTACACCGTGACGGGAAGCGAGGTGGTCGACCCGAGCGACGTTGCCGTGGTCGCGGCAACGGCGACCCCGCAGTTGACCTTGACAACGTGCAACCCGCGTTTCAGCGCGAGCCAACGGCTGGTGGTTCATGCGGCTCTGGTGGCCAGCGCCCTCGCCCACCCCAACGTGGCGCCAACCACCCCCGCGACGCCTGCGCCGATCACTCACCGGACTCCCCCGTCAGCCTCCTCCAAGAATTGGGGAGCTGCGATCCTGTGGGGAGTGGCAGTGGCGGCACTGACCACGGTCCTCTGGCTGGCTGTTCGCAGGACGCAGGGCGGGAGGCGCGCCCTGGTGATGGCCATCGGGGTGGTCGGCTGGTCGGTGGTGGTCTTCTTCTTCTTCGACGCCGTGGCGCCCCTGCTGCCTGCCAGCTACTGATCGCACGTCCTTGGTCAAGTGGGCAGCCTCCTGTCGTTGGCACGTGATCACGAAGCTGAATTCCGATGGCTGCGTTTGGGCTCGGCACCGTTCGGCAACACTCGGCTCGGGTCGGCCCTACAGCCCGTGACACTGCTGAGTTCTGCGCACCCGGTTGCTCCGAACAGGGCCCCGTTGATCTGAACCGGCCTGGTTCCGCGTGCGGCCGGACCACAACCTCTCAGCCGACCGGCCGACAGCCCATCGGAAGGGCTGCAGTCAGTTGCTCAGGCGAACGTGTGACGGCGGCGGCGGAGCAGGAGCCCCCCAGCCAACACGGCACCGGCGCCCACGACAGCCAACTCTTCGATGTCAGCACCGGTGAAGGGCAGACTCGTCGGTCCCGTCGAAACAGGCGTCACCTTGGCCGGCGTCGGATCGCGGGGGACGCTGGCGGGTGCGACTCCCTGGGCACCCCCACCGGCGGTCGGCGGGACCACACAGCCAGGCTGGGTCATCGACCCAGCCGATGCACAGCCCGCGGCTCCGGCCGCGCCCGACAGCACCGTCAACGATGCAACTGCCAAGCCAGAACTTATGATCAATCGTCTTGCCCACATGATGGTTTGCCCCTTCTTCCCGCTGGGGCTGCACCCCGGCGATTCCCCGTTTTCAGTGCGAGCCACGATTGTGACCTGCGCCCTCGTCCCGACCATCTTGACGGGTCAAAACGCGCATGCGCAATCACCAAACACTCGAAACGCTTCGATTGTCACGATCAGTGTCTATCACCGCGCGGTGGGTGATAATAGGGGCCTGAACAGCCACCATTGTCGCCCGCCGGAAGCGCAACGTGGGTCCCCAGCGGACCGGAGAGCTGGAGAAATCACGTCGACGGGGGTCGAGATTGGGACTGGATCAGCCTTGCCACGGGACGGAGCCCCGCATTCAGGCGTTCAGGCGTTCAGGCGGTGAAGGGTCAGGCCGGAATGACCTGCCCGAAGGTGCTGCACAGGCCGAACGCCTCGATGATCACAAAGGCCGCCACGAGCACCAAGACCACCGGGACACGCCAGCCCTTCCCGCGCCAAGCCATCGGTACGGGCATGTACCACTGGGGAAGCAGCCCCGGCCCCTGTTCGAGGTAGACGGCCAGAGGAACGGCGTCGTCGCTCAAGGGGGTATCGACGTCGGCGGCCATGGCCAACTCGGTGAGCTCCGCCTCGGTGATTCCGATACCCATCGCACCGTCGTCGTCAGGTTCCTCATCCGCTCCTGATGCGCTGCCTTGGCGATCCAGCACAGATCCTCCTCGGGCTCTGCATTCCACTGCAGGGTCAGACTACCCCCGGACCGTGTCGGGCCTGCCCGGATGCTGCCGGATACCGGACCTGGGCGGAGCGATGCTGCCGGCGCGGCGTGCTGGCATCGACCTGTATGGCCGGGATCGCAGCAGCGGGTCTGTCTACAGCACGTGAATCAGCGCCTCGAAGAGCACGATGATCACTCCCACGGCTACCAGGCAGCTGACATAGACGATCCGACGGACTATCGGCAGGTCGCCGCTGGCGGTCGTGCCAAACCCCACCACGGCCAGGGCCAGGACGCCGACCACCTCGGCCACGGTGAACGCCGTCTGTATCGAAAACAGATGGATGGCGGCCAGCATGAAGATGACGGTGGCCGGGAGGGCGGCGACCAGGATCGACCAGGATCCTCTGAGTTCCCGGGCCAAATCGATGGGCGTCAGTCGCAACCGGCGCCACGTCGGCATGACCACCAGGCGGGACAGCGAATGGGCGAGCCAGATAGCCACGGCCCCGACGACGACCACGCCCGTCGTGCTCAGTTCCCCCGGGTTTGTCTCGAAGGTGAGGCCGGCGATCGCGATCAGGGTCGAGATCGTGCCGTAGACGTAGTCGGCCAGCCAGTGCACCGACCGATCGTGCCCAGGTGTTCCCGCGGCCGGCTGTGATTGTCCCTCTGGACGGGGCCCATCAACCACAGCCATCCCCCGGGCATCGGGAGAGTCCGGCGGTGGAACTGCCTGCCCTCATCAATCTCCGCGGTGCGTGGAAGCTCAGCGGGGCGTGGGCCGATGCCCACCCGACGGTCGAACCGGGGGATCCGTTCGCCAGCCTCCGATCCACCAGCGTCGTCGATCGAGCTACGAGCACCCACTGGTCGTGCCACAGCTCCCGCAGACATAGCACGAGCCGGCCCGCTGCATGGCGTTCCCACACTGGTAGCAGTATGGGGCATCCCGCGGCTCGGCGCGGGCGAGAGGCCAGTCGGGCGCAGGCGCCGGGGCGACAGGATGATCAGGGCCCGGTGCTCCCACGGTGGGCATCGCACTACCGTCGACCACCGTGGCGATCACCGGGTCGATGGCATCGATCCCGTCCAACTCGACCACGCCGACCGACTCCGTCGCCGTCTCCTCCACACCGGGCAGGGTCGGTTGCATCCGCTCGGCAGTGGAAAGAACGCCGAGCTCAGCGCGCTCCTCCAACGGCAGGTAGTCGACGGCCAAGCGCCGGAAGATGTAGTCGGCCAGGCTGGTGGCGATGCGCAGCTCGGGGTCGTCGGTGATGCCCGCCGGCTCGAAGCGCATGTTGGTGTACTTCCGCACGTAGGTGGCCAGCGGGACGCCGTGCTGGAGCCCGAGGCTCACGGAGATGGAGAAAGCGTCCATGATCCCCGCCAGGGTCGATCCCTGCTTTGACACCTTCATGAACACCTCGCCCGGGCGCCCGTCCTCGTACTCGCCGACCGTCACATATCCCTCGCAGTCGGCCACCCGGAAGGCAAACGTCGACGACTTCCGGCGCCGGGGCAGGCGCTCCCGCACCGCTCCGACGACCACGGTTTCGGCGGCGCGCTTCTGCTCGTGGACCAGGGCCGCCTCGAGCCCGGCGATCTTCTCGCTCAGGTCGCGGGCATGGGCCTCGGCCTCGGAGCGGGCCGGGCCGCTCCCGCCAGCGGGAGTACCGTCGCCGACCTCGGAGCCGGCCTTCTTGGTGGTGGACAGCGGCTGGGCCACCTTGCAGTTGTCGCGATAGACGGCGACGGCCTTGGTGCCCATCTGCCACGCATCGATGTGCAGCTGCTCGACATCCTCCACCGTCACGTCCTCGGGAAGATTGACCGTCTTGGAGATGGCTCCCGAGATGAACGGTTGGACAGCACCCATCATGCGCACATGCCCGAGGTAGTGGATGGTGTTGTCCCCCATCGAGCAGGCGAACACGGCCAGGTGCCCGGCCGACAGATGGGGGGCGCCCACGATGGTCTTGTGCACGTCGATGTAGGCGATGATGTCGTCCACCTGATCGGGTGAATACCCCAACCGGGTGAGGGCCCGCGGCACCGTCTGGTTGACGATCGACATGGTGCCGCCGCCCACCAGCTTCTTGGTCTTGATCAGTCCGAGGTCGGGCTCGACCCCGGTGGTGTCGCAGTCCATCAGCAGCCCGATGGTGCCGGTCGGTGCGAGCACACTGGCCTGCGAGTTGCGCACGCCGTACTGCTCACCCAACTCCACGGCCAGGTCCCACGCCTCCTGGGCTGCGCACAGCAGATCGGTCGGCACCTCCTCCTCATCGATGCCGGCCACCGCATCGCGGTGCATGCGCAACACGTTGAGCATGGGATCCACATTCTCGTGGTAGCCGGCGAACGGGCCCATGCGTGCCGCGGTGCGGGCGGAGGTGGCGTAGGCGTGCCCGGTCATCAGCGCGGTGATCGCCCCCGCCCAGGCCCGACCCTGGTCGGAGTCGTAGGGCAGGCCCTGAGCCATCAGGAGGGCCCCGAGGTTGGCGTACCCGATACCCAGCTCACGGAAGCGCCGCGAATTCTCGGTGATCTTCTCGGTCGGATAGTCGGCGTTGCCGACGATGATCTCCTGCGCCGTGAAGAGGACTTCGACGGCGGCGCGGAACCCCTCGACATCGAACGACGAGTCCTCGTGGAGGAACTTCATGAGGTTGAGGCTGGCGAGATTGCACGCCGAATCGTCGAGATGCATGTACTCCGAGCACGGGTTGGACCCGTTGATCCGACCGGTGTTGGATGCGGTATGCCACTTGTTGATGGTGGTATCGAACTGGATGCCCGGGTCGGCGCATTCCCAGGCGGCCTGGGCGAACTGACGGAACAGATCGCGGGCGGGAACCCATCTGACGGGCTGGCCATCGCCCCGCGACGTCAGTGCCCAGTCCCGGCCTTCGATCACCGCATCCATGAAGTCATCGGTGACCCGCACCGAATTATTGGCGTTCTGGTACTGAAGGCTGATGGCGTCCTTTCCGTCCAGGTCCATGTCGAATCCGGCATCGCGCAGCACCCGCGCCTTGCGCTCCTCGATCGCCTTGCACCAAATGAAGTCCTCGATGTCGGGATGGTCCGCATCGAGGATGACCATCTTGGCCGCCCGCCTGGTCTTGCCGCCGGACTTGATGGTGCCGGCCGAGGAGTCAGCGCCACGCATGAAGCTCACGGGACCAGAGGCCGTGCCCCCTCCCTTCAGCAGCTCGTGCGAGGAGCGGATGCGTGACAGGTTGACGCCGGCACCCGAGCCGCCCTTGAAGATGACTCCCTCCTCCGTGTACCAGTTCAGGATGGAGTCCATGGTGTCGTCGACGGAGAGGATGAAACAGGCCGAACCCTGCTGAGGCACGCCGGCTACGCCGATGTTGAACCACACCGGAGAGTTGAACGCAGCCATCTGGTGGATGATCAGGTGCTTCAACTCGGCCCGGAAGACGTCGGCCTCCTCATCGTCGACGAAATAGCCGTCCTTGATGCCCCACGTGGCCACGGTGTCCACGACCCGATCGGCGACCTGGCGCAACGACCACTCGCGCTCGCTGGTGTTGGGAGTGCCACGGAAGTACTTCTGGGCCAGGATGTTGGTGGCGTTCAGGCTCCAGCCCTCCGGAACCTCGACGTTCAGTTGCTCGAAGGCCACCGCCCCGTCCCGGTAGTTGGTGATCCTGGCGTCGCGGCGCTCCCAGACGACCTCGTCATAGGGGTGGACGTCAGCGCTGGTGAAGTGACGGCGGATACCGATGCCGATGCGCTGGGGTGCGATGGCCATGTGGTGGACCTCTTTCTGTGTTCTGTGTCGCTGGTGAGGACCGGAGAGCGTCGCAACCGGCGATTTGCTCCACGTCTGTCGATGGTGAGCGCTGCTGTAGCTGTCTGGATGCTGTTGTCTTCGGATGCCGTTGTGTCTGTTGTCTTCGGATGCCGTTGTGTCTGTCTGGATGGGACTGCCCGAACCGTGACTTCGGTTGCCCGGCGTCAGCATGGCACTGCGGTCTGACGCCACATGGCTCGGCCGCCACCCCGGATCTGAGGGCGTCGAACTGGAATACCGACGCTACCCGGTCAAATCACCGCCACATCTACTCAAAGCACAATATATTGTGGTTAAGCCTCCCCCGAGGTACGAGATAGTGGGTCTATTACAGCAGCGTAGTTACACCCCTGTCAATGAATTCTTTGGAAATCTCACCCGCGGAGCGGCGAGAATCGCCTGCTGGGAGGCTGCTCGCGAAGGTTCGCAAAGTATTGCTGGCCGCAAACCATTGCGGTACCGGTCGCCGAGGTGGTCGGACGTAGCCGAATGGAGCCGTAGTGGATCCGTAGCGGAGCCGGAAGGAGGCCGGCTGCCGGGGCGGTGGGGACCCCTGGTGGCCGCAGAGCGGGAGGTGATCTCGCCGCATCACTACAGTCCATCCGTGGCCTCCCGATCGCCAGTCTCCATTGCCATCGACGCCGGGACCACCGGGGTTCGGGCCCTGGTGGTGGACGAGCGGGCTGGCGTCGTCGATGTGGCCTATCGCGAAATCCACCAGTACTTCCCTCGGCCGGGTTGGGTGGAGCATGATCCGGTCGAGATCTGGGAAGCGGTGCGATCGACCCTGGCCGAAGTGGCCGGGCGGCTGGCCGACGGCAACCGGGTGGCACGGGCCATCGGCATCACCAATCAGCGAGAGACGGTGGTGGCGTGGGACAGGGGAACCGGTGAGCCATTCGGCCGCGCCATCGTCTGGCAGGACCGACGCACCGCGGCTGCCTGTCGGGCGCTGGAGGACGCCGGCTACCTCCCCCTTATCCGGGAGCGAACGGGCCTGGTCCTCGACTCCTACTTCTCCGCCACCAAGATGCAGTGGCTGCTCCGCGAGGGCGGACTGGCGACCGGACGTGGCCTCGGGTTCGGCACCGTCGACTCGTGGGTGCTGTGGAATCTGACCGGAGGCACCCACGGCGGTGTGTTCGCCACCGACGCCACCAACGCCTCCCGCACACTGCTCTTCGACATCGTGGTGCGAAGATGGTCGGACGAACTGTGTGCACTCTTCGGCATACCCGAAGAGACCCTTCCCGAGGTACGGCCCTCGTGTGGCCGATTCGGTCGGGTGTCCGACTCCGCCCTGGGCACGGACTCCCCGCTTCGTGACACGCCCATCAGCGGAATGGCGGGTGATCAGCACGCCGCTCTGTTCGGGCAGGCATGTTTCAACCCGGGGATGACGAAGGTCACCTTCGGGACCGGCAGCTTCGTGCTGATGAATGCGGGTCCCGTCTGCCCCGAGCCAGTGGACGGGCTTATCACGACCTTGGCGTGGGACCTCGGGACCGAAGGTGACGTGGCTCTGGGTGCGGACGGCGGACCATCGAGGGGGCGATCGTCACTGGCCTACGCCCTCGAGGGATCGGTCTTCGTCTCCGGAGCCGGCGTTCAATGGTTGCGGGACGGGATCGGGATCATCGGCGACGCCACGGAGATGGAGCCTCTGGCACGTTCGGTGGAGTCCAGCGACGGTGTCGTGGTGGTTCCGGCCTTCACCGGGCTCGGGAGCCCCATCTGGGACCCGGCTGCCAGGGGCACCATCCTCGGGTTGAGCCGAGGCCTGGGTCGGGCCCATCTGGCCCGGGCCATGGTGGAGGCGATGAGCTTTCAGGTCCGCGACGTGATCGATGCCATGGGTTCCTCCGGAACCGCGCCGTCGGTCCTCCGGGTCGACGGGGGGGCCTCCGCCATGGGGCTCCTCCTGCAACTGCTGGCCGACCAGTCGCGCTTGCCCGTGATCCGACCCCGCTCGGTGGAGACGACCGCCATCGGGGCGGCGACCCTGGCCGGGCTGGCCGAGGGCGTGTGGGGCTCCCTCGATGAGCTCGGTTCTCTTTGGACCGAAGACGCTGATTTCGCACCGAACGCGTCCCCTGCGGAGGTGGAAGCGGCCCACCTTTCCTGGGTCCGGGCCGTCGAACGGGCACGCCACTGGGGCTAGCCCTCGAGCTGGTCGCCGGGGTGGCGATGGTTGACAGCTAATGCTTGACCATTTCCTGCCATCCTCGGTCGGCGATCTCCGCCATGATCGAGATCCACTGGCGCTCACGGTCACGAAGAACTGGATCGCTACGCCCCACGATGAGGACCAGGTCGGCGTGGACCAAGAGGGCGGTGGCCACACCGGTGTCCGACTCCATGGCGTAGGGCGGTGGGCTCATCGCCCGCAGGGCGAGGGCTTTGAGGCGCTCATGGTCAGGCAGCAGGCCATCGCACGTCACGACCTGCGAGGTGTCACTGTCAAGCACGGCGACGAAGGTTGCGGCCAGGCTCCGGCGCACCCGAACGATCAGCAGCGCCAGGAGGTCCGTGGAGGAGTGCTCCCTGAACAGCTCGGAGGCCACTTCGAGCAGCTCGGTGCGGTGGTCCGGCAACGGACCGTCGACCGGGCGAACCGATTCGATCGACACCCCGTCGACCTCGTGGATCTCGTCCCGGAGGAGATCGATGAGGTGATGTCCGGCCAGGCCGACGCCGAATTCGTCGACCGCGGTCCCGCCGTGGCGCTCGAGGATGTCGATGGAGATGACGTCCCCGCCGACCGATCCGATCCGGCTCGCCACGGCTCCGAGTGCCCCCGGCCGATCGGGGAGGTGCACCCTGATCAGGTAGTTGAACACGACATCACGCTAGGCCCTCACTGTGTCGGGACTGTTTCCTGCGGATTACGACCGATGGCCTCCTGTCGAGGTGCCCGCTGTCGAGGTGCCCGCTGTGGAGGCGCCTGCTCGAGAGGCACCCGATCGCAGGCGCACACAGGCGGGGTCGCCACCGGCAAGGCAGGGCATTCAGCCGGCCTTGACGCGACTGGCATAGCGATCGACGTACTCCTGGCCCGACAGTCGGGCGATTTCCGACATCAATGCGTCAGTCATTTCTCGCAGCTTTACCTGCTCACGCTCTTGGGCCGTGTCCGCCGAGCCGTTGGTCGAGCCGTCCCCCGAGCCGCTGGCCGAGCCGTTGGTCGAGCCGCCATCCGGGGCTTCGCCGGAGGGATCGATGGCCGACGCCCCGCCTGCGCACTGAGAGGCCAACGGAGGGCCGAATCGGACGGTGACCGAGTGGAACGGCCGCATGAGCATGTTGCCGGGGGGCTGTACCGCCCTGGTGCCGACGAGACCCACCGGGATGATGGGCACATCGCACCGCAGCGCCAACCGGGCCACTCCGGTGTGCCCCCGATGGAGACGCACGTCCGGGGCCCGGGTCCCCTCCGGATAGATACCCAGCAGCGCTCCGGCCTGGAGCACCTCGGTCGCCGTGTCGAGGGCCCGCTGCGAGGCGTCCCCGCCACCCCGGTTCATCGGAATCTGACCGGCGGCCCGGAAGAACCACGCCGTCCGCCAATTGTCGAAGTACTCGGCTTTGGCCACGTAGGTCAACCGCCTCCGGAGCGCCAGGGGCAGGAAGAAGGAATCGCAGAACGACTGGTGGTTGGCGGCGAGCACTGCAGGGCCGTGGGTGGGAACGTTCTCGCGACCTTCGACCTTGACCCGCCAGAACAGATGGAAGACCGGGCTCAGCACCACCTTGAGGATCCAGTAGGCCATGGAGCAACGGTATCTCCGCATGTGATGAACTGCACCGGATGTCCGTTCGACCCCTGGAGCCCTCCCGGCCCAACCCCGGCTCCCCCCTTGGCGAGAGTCTGGCGGTGCGTTCGTGGTCGGTGCTGGGACGCACGATCAGCCTCCCTGTGGAGGTTCGCCGGGCGGCGCAGTGGGGTGTGCAGTACCTGGTGCCGCTGGACGCGGCCCAGCGCATCGTCTCACCCACCGGCCTCGAGGCCACGGGGCCGATACCGGGTAGGGCCCTCGTGGCGCTGGCGGTGTGCCGGTACGACGACACCGACCTCGACCCCTACCACGAGGTGGCGGTCAGCTTCGTGGTCCGGCCCCACGACGCCCCGGCGCCGGCGTCGGCAGCCCAGAGGACCCTGGAGTTCGCCACCGGTGCCATCGGCGCTTACATCCATCGCCTCCCGGTAGACCAGGAGTTCACCTGCGTGGCGGGCCGGGATATCTGGGGCTTTCCGAAATGGGTGACCTCGATCGACATCGACGAGCCATCGACCGTCCGCCCCCGAGCCGGCTCCGCCACGTCGGTGCGCCTGGTCGACGACGGGGTGCACGTCCTCACCCTGAGCATCGCGGCCGGCGGCCGCATCCCACTCCCCTCCCGGGCACCGCCGAGCTACTCCTTCGCTGACGGCGTCCTGAGACGGACCACATGGACGACGTCCTCGCAGGAGGCCACCGGGCGCTTCGGAGGGGCGACCCTGACGCTTGGAGACCACCCCATGGCCGACGAGCTGCGCTCGCTGGGACTGCCCAGACGAGCGCTGTTCTCGTCTTCGGCCGCGCACATGAGGGCCTCGTTCGACGGCGCCGAGGTGGTCACGCCACGGCGATGACGGCTTGGGACTCGCGGCGAACCGACCGATGCGGCTTGGGAAGTCCGGAGCGACATCCGGAGCGACATCCGGACCGACGTTCCGGCGCGACGTCCGGATGGTCGCCGGGAGCTCCGTCCCCAGAGGCGATTGACCCTGGCCGGGTGCGCCCGTAGCTTCTAGTCACCATGTCCCGTCGACTCACACCCAAGGGTGCCCGGCGTCGGCGAGAGCTGATGGAGTTCGCCGGGCACGCCTTCGCCGCGGACGGCTACCACGCCACCTCGGTGTCCGACATCGTCGACGGCCTGGGCGTCGGCAAAGGGGTGTTCTACTGGTACTTCAAATCGAAGGATGAACTGTTCGCCGAAATCCTGGCCGATTCGCTTCGTTCCCTGCGCCTGGCCCAACGGGACGCCATCGCCGGCGAGCACGATCCCGCCCGCCGCATCGAGCAGGGGATCCGGGCGTCTCTTCGCTGGCAGTCCGAGCACCGCCACCTCTTCATCCTGATGGAGTTCGCCCGGACCGAGCTTCGGTTCGCCCCCATCATCCGCCAGGGCGACCAGCAGACCGTGGCCGACGCGCTGCCCCATGTCAGCGCCGGCATCACCGCTGGGCTGCTGCGGGGCGAGGACCCGGTCGTGCTGACCGTGGCCATCTTGGGGGTTACCGCCAACTTGGCCCGGGTGCTGGTGCTCGAGGGTGGCGAAGACCCCGATGAGGTGGCGGTGGCAGCCATCGCTTTTTGTCGATCGGGGTACGTGATGTCGGACAATGCCGAATCGACCAGGAGGATCGCGTGACCGAACTGGTAGCACAAGAGGCCGGCCCGTTCATCGAGGGACTGCACTTCGGCGAGTGCCCGCGATGGCACGAAGACCGGCTGTGGTACGCGGATTTCCACTCCGGTACCGTCTCGTCGGCGGGAGCCGATGGTGACTCCAGGGTGGAGGTCGAGGTCCCCGGCGATCCGGCCGGCATCGGGTGGTTGCCCGATGGACGACTGCTGGTTGTGGCCCGCAGGCCGCGCACGGTGCTCCGCCTCGAGGCCGACGGTCGCCTCGTCGAGCACGGGGACCTCAATCCCATGGCCGCCTTCCACGGCAACGACATGGTGGTGGACGCCGCCGGTCGGGCCTACGTCGGGAACTTCGGATTCGACCTCGACCGATTCATCGAGGAGAAGGGAGGGGTGGCGCTGGTTGAGCCACCCGGACCTCCGACCACCCCGCTGATCCGCATCGATCCGGACGGAACGGCCCACGTGGCCGCGGAGGACATGGCCTTTCCAAACGGGACGGTCATCTCCCCCGATGGCCGGACCATGATCATCGCCGAGACGCTGGCCGGGCGGCTCACCGCCTTCGACGTGGGTGACGACGGGACACTTACAGGGCGAAGGACTTGGGCGTCGCTGACCTGGTGTGCGCCCGACGGCATCTGTCTCGATGCCGAGGGCCGGGTGTGGGTGTCCAACGCCATCTCTCCTGAGTGTCTCCTCGTGGAAGAGGGTGGCGGCATCGTGAGCCGGGTGGCGACGTCCCAGACCTGTTTCGCCTGCATGTTGGGCGGCTCCGATCGACGCACCCTGTACATGATGACGGCGCCGACCAGCACCGAGTCGGTGGCCATGGCCAGCCGTTCGGCACGCATCGAGCAGGCCCGGGTCGAGGTCGGCGGCGCCGGCCTGCCCTGAATCGGCACCAGTGGATCAAGGACCGGGTTGGCGGTGCGGGCGGGTCAAGAGGGTGCGGGCGGGTCAAAAGGGGCGAGCGGGGTCAGCGCAGGCGGGTCAGGGCCCTCCGGAGGCTGCGCACACCCTGTCCGATGCGCTGCTCGTTCTCGATGAGGGCGAATCGGATGTGGGCGTCGCCGCCGGGACCAAAACCCACACCAGGTGAGGTGGCCACATCCGCCTCGCTGACCAGGTATTTGGCAAACTCGAGCGATCCCATCTCGAGATAGGGCTCGGGGATCGGAGCCCACACGAACATCGTGCCCCGAGGAGGGGTGATGTCCCAGCCGATTCGATTCAGACCGTCACACAGAGCGTCGCGGCGGGCCTGATAGGTCTCGTTGATCACTTTGGGATAGTCGGGGGCCTCGTTCATGGCCACGATGGCGGCGATCTGTATGGGCTGGAACGTCCCATAGTCCAGGTAGCTCTTGAGTTTGGTCAGCGCCTGCACGATGGCGGCATTGCCCACGAGGAAGCCCACCCGCCAACCCGCCATCGAGAACGACTTGGTCATGGTGTACAACTCGACGGCCACATCCTTGGCTCCCGGTACCTGCAGAATCGATGGAGGGGTGTAGCCGTCAAAGGCGATGTCTGCGTAGGCGAAGTCGTGGACCAGCACGATGTCGTGCTCACGGGCGAACTCGACGAGCCGGGCCATCCAGGCGAGGTCAACGCACTCGGTGGTCGGGTTGTGTGGAAAGGAGATCACGATGACCCGGGGCTTGGGCCATGCCGACTCCCACACCTCCATCAAGTTGTCGAAGAAGGCCTCGCCCGGGCTCCCGCTGGTGGCGGTCCCCGGACCATCGAGGCGCACATGGCGGACGTCGGCGCCGGCGAAGAGGGGCGCGTAGATGTGGATGGGATACGAGGGAGACGGCACCAGCGCGGTGTCCCCCGGGCCCACCAGTACCCACATGAGATGCGAGAGCCCCTCCTTGGCGCCGATGGTGGTCACCACTTCGGTGTCGGGGTCCAGTTCGACCTCGAACTTGCGAAGGTAGAGGTCGGTGATGGCCTGTCGGATCTTGGGGATGCCGCGGCTGGCCGAATAGCGGTGGTTGCGCGGGTTGTGCACGGCCTCCGCCAGCTTCTCCACGGCCACATCGGGAGACGGAAGGTCAGGATTGCCGAAGCCCAGGTCGATGACGTCTCGGCCATCCCGGCGAGCAGCTGCCTTCAGATCGTTGATGGTGGCGAATACGTAGGGTGGCAGCCCATTGATTCGGCGAAACTCCATGGCGCAAGGCTACTGCCGCACGACCTCCTCTCTTGACACCATCGGGCTCCTCTCTTGAACGATCGGGCTCCTCTCTTGTCCCATCGGACTCCCTCGCTCGGCGCCGTCTGGAGCGCTCGGCCGCCATCAGGACCGCTCGACGTCAGGATCCGGGGCTGGTCCTGACGCACCCGCTCGTCAAACGGTTCTGACCGCCTCGGCCGCCTCGGCGAGCTTCTCGAGCGATGCCGGCCACGCGCACACCGCCCAGTCGGCTCCGGCCATGGCCAACTCGGTCAGTCGTGCGGTCGCTTCAGCCGCGCTGGCGCCGATCGGTCCCCCCCAGGTCACCTCGATCCCTGTCGCGGTCAACTCGGCGACCTTCATCGGATCTCCTTCCCACAGGTTCACCGCGGCACCGAGGGGCTTGGCCAGCTCGATGGTCTTCGGAAGCCCTCCACCCACCCACACCGGGATTCCCTGGCGCTGGACGGCGGAGGCCACGGCGAGCAATCGGGAGCGACGCTCGTCCGCGGACTCGAACGGCAGCCCGAAGGCTTCGTTCTCCGGCCGGCTGAGATGATCGCCGGTACCGAGTCCGGCGATGAATCTTCCGTTGCTGATGACCGAGAGGCTGGACAACACGGCCACGAGGACATGGTCGGGCAGCAACCCCACCCGGGCCACCAGCGTCCCCACCGAGATGGTGGAGGTGGAGGCGGCCAAGGCCCCCAGGAGGGGGGCCGAGGACAGGGCGGGGCGATCGGGTTGGCCCATGGGCCACAGGTGGTCGAAGCAGAAGACGCCGTCGAGGCCCAGCGACTCGGCCCGGAGCGCCCCCTCGAGCGCACTGTCCGCCTGACTTCGGAATTGGGGCAGGGTGACACCGATCTTCACGCCTGCCGCTGCTCCTGGAGCGCGGGTGCGCGCCCTATGCGGCCGATTCGACCCTGGCCTTCAGCTCGCGCAGGGCAATCGACATGATCCGGCTCTGGGCCCGCATCTTGATGAAGCCCGGCAGGGGCACCTTCATCTCCACCTCGAGGTGGTAGGTGACCTCTGTCCCTCCGCTGCCGTTGGGAGCGAAGACGTAGCGCCCGTCCAATTTGGAGGTGATGTCACCCTGGGTCTGGACCCAGGCCAGGACCTCGGGGGCCTCCGAGTAGTCGTACGCCAGTGTGTAGTTGGTGCTGCGGCCGAATGCAGCCGCACGGAAGGTGACGACCTTGGGACGGCCTTGTTCATCCCGCTCGTCGATGGTGACCTCTTTGATGTCCGCGGCCCACTGGGGGTAGGAGCCGATGTCAGAGCTGACCTCGAAGCAGCGCGCGGGCGTGGCCGACACAACCATTCGTTCAGTGGCTTGTTCCGCCACGATCGGCCTCCTCCTCGAATCGATTCATCTGACCGGGCAGCCCTCAGCCTTCCACGTCGGCGAGCGACCGGGCCAGCCTAGGGGCGAGTCTGTCATAGTCAAAGGATGCCTCGACCCGGAGCCTGGACGCCGCTCCCATCCGCGACCGCAACGCCTGATCAGCGAGCAGTCGGGCGATGGCACCGGCGGCTTCCCCCACGTTGGTGGGTCGTCGGATCACGAGACCGGTCTCACCATCCTCCACTGCTTCGGTAGCGCCGCCTGAGGCCCCTGCCACTTGGGGAACGCCGGCTGCCGCTGCTTCGAGGAAGACGATGCCGAAACCTTCCTGTTCGAGCCCGAGCCACCGGTTGCGGCACAGCATGGCGAACACATCGGCCGCGCCGATCAGCCGAGGGAGGTCGGCCTCGGAGACCCCGCCCAGCAGCCGGACCGGCGCCGAGTACTCAGCGATCCTGCCGGCCAACCGCTCCGAGTCCCGTCCCTGTCCGGCGATGGCCACCGTCAGATCGGGAAAGGTGGGGCGAAGCCGGACCGCGGCGTCGATGAGCACGTCCATCCCCTTGCGCGGCACCAATCGGCTGACACTGACCACGAGGGGGCCGGTGGGAGGCAGACCGAGGTCGGCGCGGGCCTTTGACTGTTCGGGCGAGGAGAGCGGCCGGAATCGGTCGGGATCGACTCCTGGCGGGATCTCGACCACCGGCGGCATCGTCCCTCGACGAAGAGCCCGGGCGGCCTCGGACGCTGGATAGCCGCCGGCCGACACGGCCAGGACGCTGTGGCGAAGGACGTTGGCGACCAGTTGGCGGCTGGCTGGGAGCCGGCTCGGGATGGCCACTTCCGCACCGTGGAGAAGGACGGCGTAGGGAAGACCGAGTCGGGGGCCGATGAGGCCCAGCGGGAACACGGGATCGAGGACGACAAGATCAGCGCCCACCCGCTGGGCCGTCTCCCGGATCCGGCGGACCAGATGAGGAGTAGGGGCGAGCACCCTGCTCCGCACCCGCTCGATGCGGATGCCCTTGGCCGCCTGTTCCCGATCGAATACCCGCGCCTCAGGGTGGGATCGTGCCGTGAGCACGGCAAACGAATCCGGGTCGAAACGACGCCAGAGCTCCCAGAGGTAGGCCTGGATTCCCCCGACCTTGGGTGGGAAGTCGTTGCTGACGAGCAGGTGGGTCACGTCGTCTGCTCGACGAGGTCGTCCCTCTGCAGCTGGTGGGCCGCCCATTGCGCGTGTTCGACCAGCATCGGATCGTTCACGCCCAACCAGTGCCGCAGTGCCCACTCGGTGGCGAGGTCGCGACCGTCGCCGACGTTTCCCAGCGCCACCAGCGCATTGCGGCGCAGGTAGCGGGGGTCGCGCCCGGCGATGTACCAGCGGCCGTGGGCAGCCAACAGCTCATCGTCGGTGGATTCGAGGAGATCGAGCAGATCGATCCACGGCCTGTCGTCGGCGCTTTCCGGTGGGGGCGGGTCCCTCCGATCAGCGATGCGATTGATCGGACAGACCTGCTGGCAGTCGTCGCACCCGTAGATGCGGTTGCCCAGAGCGCGGCGGTACTGCTCAGGAAATGAACCGGGTGCCTGCACCAACCAAGCCAGGCAACGACGGGCATCGACCACCCCGGGTTCCACCAGTGCACCGGTAGGGCAGGCGGAAAGACATCGGGAGCAGCTTCCGCACTGCTGGCCGTGCGCATATGGCTCGACGGGCGCGGTCGGCTGCAGCGGTGCGTCGGTCACCACGGTTCCCAGAACGAACCACGACCCCAATTCGGGCAACAGCAGCAGGGAGTTCTTTCCGAACCAGCCCAGACCGGCCCGGTGGGCCGCGGCTCGATCCACCAAGGCATTGTCGTCGCAGACCACTTTTGCCTGCCACCCGAGCCCGCTCAGATGGTCGGCGATGGTGTTGAGTGCCAGCCGAAGCAAGGCATAGTGATCCTTGCTCGCGTATCGAGCGACGCGACCGACCGGACGCGAGGCGTGCGGGATGAGGGTGGGTTCAGGGTCAGAGGGGTCAGCGGGGTCGACAAGTCCGTTCGGAGCGGAGACGACGGAAAGGTCGGTGCGCACAGAGGGAAGGGGCACAGGTTGGGGGTCCTGGTGGCGGTAGCTCCAGGCCCCGACCACCAGCGACCTCGCATCGGGAAGGATCCGGCGCGGGTCGGTCGACCGTTCGGGATTGCGATAGGTGAACTGCATGTCGGCATGTAGTCCGCGGCGCTTTCGAGCGTGCAGGACGGCGAGGGTCTCCTCGAACACGCCAGCATCAGCAATCCCTATGGCGGTCAGCCCTGAGCGGAGCCCAAGGTCGACCACGTCGGCGCCAAGGCGTTCGATCTCGCGCGCTGGCGCCGATTGGTCGGCACGAGGATAGGACGATTGGAGCACACTCCATGGTTGCACGGCGCTGGGCAGCCTCCGCAATCGAGTGGCGAGCGGGTGGTGGCCGGCATCGGCCGCGGAGGACTACTCCGCAAGTCAGCCCACCTGCCGCGAGTGGCGGACTCCTGGGACCAGGCCGGCCTGCTCGAGGAGACGCACGGCCCGGGCCTCGTCGGCGTCGACGACGATGGCGTCCTCGGGCTGTCGGCCGACGATGAACGAGACCACACAGTCGTCGCACACCGGGGTCTGGCGATGGATGCAGTCAGCACAGTCGATAGTGAACGCCTCCGGGGAAACCACCGGATCGCTTGTCTTGGTCCTCGGCGTAGGAACGGGGACGCGTGAAGGAATGGCGGCGATCGGCATCGAGCAACCTCCTGGAGTTGGTGATCCGGTGATCTCTTCCATTGCGAGGGCATCATGGAAGAAGGTTGTGACACCGGCATTCACCGGTTGGTTCAGCGGTGCCCAGTCAGTCCTGCCTCGGCGCTGCGCTGACCTTTCACCCGCGCCTGTGTCATTCCTCGCGCCCGCAGGTCATTCCTCGACGGTGAACAGTGGTGGGTCGGGGCCGTCGGTAGCCCCGGCGGGCGGTGGTGGTGACGCCGTGGCTGGGGGCGGCGTCCGGCCCTTGGTGCTCCCCCGCCGGCGGCCCCGGCGCCCGGAGGGGGGCCGGGGTTTGGGAGGCGGCAGCCAGCGCCAGCGGCCCGGTCCGCCCAGGAGCTCGAAGCCCTGGTGGGTGCGCAGGTAGTGGTGGTGGCCACAGAGGCGGGCCAGGTTGCCCGCAATCCGTTAATCGGACCCCATCATCGACACGGGGACACTGAGGGTTGGCGCCCGGCACGGGGCACGTTTAGGAGAGAGAGGCCTGGCTGAGGCTATGCGGAACAGCTGACTTCGCTGTTCAGATCCGCATTGGTCGCCAGTCGTGGCAGTGAGTTCGAACTCGCAACTCCCGACGGATTCGAGAGGGTGTTCGAGCCGGTGCTATCGACCGGCAATTGGAAGCCAGTTCGGGGCCGAGGAAGCCGACGAATGATGGCCCGCTCGATCTCTCGGCGGATCCATGAGCTGACTGTGAGGCCATCGGCTGCCGCGAGGTATTTCACCATCGCCACGGTTTCGGGGGCGAAGCGAATCGGCACGTGGGTGGACAGTGGCTGCTGGGGGACTTTGCGTCCGTCCCCGGCTGGGACACGGTTGTCAGGATTCTCGTAGATCTCGAAGGCTTCCTTGTCAGTTGTCATAGCTGTTCCCTCCTTCGGCAAGGAGTTGGTTGTACTTGACAAGCGCCTCACCTGAGGCCTCGTAAATGCCGATAGGCCGCACTCTACGCGCATCTCCGGAGTGGGGAGGGGCCAGGGGAGCCTGGAGCGGGTCACATCCGGGAGGCGTGCCCATGAGGAACCAGTCGGCTGGGCCCTTTTCAGTGTCGGCCTCTATCAACCGAGGAAGGTTGACGAGAAGGTCGTACAGGTCGTCTTCGCCGTAGGGCTGGTGGGCGTACAAATGGGGCCGGTTCTCCGGGTCAATCTCGAAGGGGTCATCCCAATTTACGAGGTTGATGTCGAATCTTTGCCTCGGCACGTGTTACACTGTACCACATGGAAGCTAGAGCAGCGATGTTGGCAGACGCAGCGAGAGTGGAATCTGGGAAGCTCTACATCCACGGTGGAGGCTGGGACACCTTGTGGGTCCCGACCCTTCCGGTGGTTCACCCGACACTCGCGGTCGCTGTGGTGATGGAAATCGGATGGAATGAGGCATTTCGCTCCGTGCAGTTGGGGGTGGATCTCTATGACGAGGACGAATCCATAGTCCTCGTAGGCGGACGAGGATTGATGCAGATCGGGCACCCTCCGGATAGCACGCCCGGAATGAGTTTTCTCATCCCCTGGCAGTCGACGTTCAACGGCCTTCGGTTCGAGAGGGAAGGCATGTTCTCGTTCAGGGTGATGGCCGATCATGAGGAGCTTGCACGACTGCGATGCCGTGTGACTCGGATTCAGATGCCCATGTTGCCCGGGATGGGGGGACTGCCGGGGTCAGGGCCTATTGAAGCATCCGAGGCCTAGAGATCAGCCGACGTCGAGTCTGGTGGCCGGAGGCAGGCTCTTGGGCGGCGCCGGAGGCGCCGCACTCAACTTGAAATAACAACGAAACTCGGGCGGAAGACACTCCGTCCCGGCGATGTGGGGCAGGTGTGAGGCGGTAACTCCCACGCTGAACGCAACTGGGTTACTCAGATGACGGCTCAACACCCCTGCAGCCACAACCAGAAGGGACAGCGCTGCAATCGGTAGGCCGAATGTCAAACCCCAACATTCGATACGGAGTGCTCGGTTCACAATGCCGCCGCCGTGCGCTCGGTGCCGTGAACGGACGGTGGTGACCATGACCACTCCTGGCACGAACCCGGCAAAGAGGAACCCCGTCAATGCCCAAGCGAGATTCGTGTGACCTGGTTGCAGACTGCCCCACGCTGATCCGGTTCCAGCAGTTACCTCAAGCAACATGCAAAATCCCAGCACAGGTGCCAGCAATAGGGCTGCAACCGGTCGACAGGTATGTGACATTCTCACTCCGGAAGGTTGGTCAATCTGACGGTGTCGTTTGCCAGCGACATGGGACCAGCTGACCGCTGGTTTTGCCAGTGACATG
>JADEYI010000423.1_pt1 | contig 59691 bp, 51 predicted proteins | sample 8542331 | NCBI WGS metagenome assembly JADEYI01 (sample SAMN16510988, study PRJNA670497) | mine drainage metagenome | isolation source: biofilm near Copperflume 1 | place: Germany: Marsberg coppermine Kilianstollen | collected 2018-02 | reverse complement strand
ACGGCGACTGGAACTACACCGTCAGTGCTCAATCAGTCGTGGCGTGAGGCCTAAGGAATCCCGTCCACCAATCTCGGCATCGACCTCCGGCTTGTGGCGTGCTCGACGGCTTGGGCCAAGACACCACTGGCACCCACTCGGATGCAGGCGTGATCGTGGTCATCACCAACGGGACCGCGGGCCACGAAACAAGTGGTCTGGGTCACGAACGGCGGAGGATTGCTCGGTGTGCCATGCCCGCCCTCCGCCGGACTGTGTCGCCGTGGGTGACGCCTTCGTCGCTCCGCTCGAGCCTGAGGGCCTCGTGGTGGCCACTGCCGACGGGAAACCAAGTGATGTCCAAGCTGTACCCAGTACTTCGACGCTCCATGGGGTGGCTTGTCGCACGCCAGATTCGTGCCTGGCAGTCGGCAGTGGAGGAACTCTGAAGGGCACGGACGTGTCTTTGGCCAGTGGGAAGCCTGGCAATGCCCAACCAGCGCCAAGTACCTCCGCTGGGCGGGATCGCCTGTTCGACAGCCTCCGCCTGTCTGGCTGTGGGGAAGGAGCGGCCAACGGTTCCACGGAGGGCGTCGTCATCACCCTCACCCGACCGGCAACGAGTGGCTCGTCCCGGCGAACGGTGTTTCCTTGGCCGGAAGTCAGTACCTTGACGCGGCCGCATGGGACAGTGTTGGAGTAACCAAGGCGAGTGTCATCTCACGGGCGGGACACTCAACGGTGCGCTGATCGCCACCACCAGGCCCACCCACTACCGGTGGCTAGCGGCGTAGAACACCGCGACGGTCGCTGACGGTACGTACACGCTCCTGGGCGTCGCCTACGGCGGCGAGGGTCTCAGCACCCATAGCGACGGTGTCACCATCACCGTGGCGAGTTAGGGCTTCAGCTACGGCCTCGCGGGGCCTTGACTACGGGAGATCGGCAAACTGGAGCTCAGCCTTGCTCACCAGGTGCTCGGCGATGGCCATACTGGCAGTCGCCGCCGGCGAGGGCGCGTTTCGAACGTGCAGGATCCGCTCCTCCGAGCCCAGGCGGAAATCGTCCACCAGCGAGCCGTCGGGGTCGACCGCCTGCGCTCGGACGCCTGCGGGCCCGTGCCGAAGGTCGCGGCTCCTGAGTTCGGGCACGAAGCGGCGCACCGCACGGGTGAACGCCGACTTGTCCCAGTCGCGCCACGTCTCGGCAAGGCCCGTCCTCCAATGTCGCCGCGCGAGCAGCCGAAATCCCGGGTCAGCGAGGACCGATCGCAATTCCTCCAGCCGCACGTCGCGTCGGCGATAGCCCTCCCGGCGGTACGCCAGCACCGCGTTGGGACCCGCCAGAACCTCGCCGTCGATGCGCCGCGTGAGGTGAATCCCCAGGAAAGGAAACTGCGGATCGGGTACGGGGTAGATCAGGCCGCGGACCAAACTCCGGGTGGATGGGGAGAGAAGGTAGTAGCTCCCGCGAAACGGGACCATTGTCTCGAGCGAAGGGGAGCCGGTCATCTGCGAGACCCGGTCTGCCTGCAGCCCGGCGCATGCCACCATGTTGCGCGCTGCCAGCGTCTCGGATGCGCTCTCCAGGAGTAGTTGACCCGATGACTTCGTGACGGCGGTGATCTCGGTGCTCAGCCGGATCTGTCCTCCGGCGGCCCGGATGTCGTCAACCATGGCAGCAGCCACCGTCCGATAATCGACGATGGCGGTCGAGGGCGACCACAGAGCTCGTATCCCGGTGGCGTGGGGCTCGACGTCGCGCAATCCGGCAGGCCCCAGCATCTGCAGATCGGGTACGCCGTTGGCCTCACCTCTTCGATGGAGTTCGTCGAGGGCCGGAAGCTCTGTGCTGCCGGTGGCGATGACCAACTTGCCGCACCGTTGGACGGGGATTCCGCGCTGTTCTGCATACTCCTCGAGCATCGACTTGCCGGAACGACAGAGCCGGGCTTTCAGCGAGCCCGGCGTGTAGTAGAGACCCGCATGAAGGACGCCGCTGTTGTGGCCAGTCTGGTGGGAAGCGACCAGCGGTTCCTTGTCGACCACAAGCAATCGTAGTGACGGATGGCGGCGAAGGAGGGCACGCGCCGTCGCCAAGCCGAGGATGCCGGCGCCCACGACTACAACGTCGTGGACATCTGGCGAGCTGTCGCGTCCCACGGCACACACCGTCAGACGGCAAAAGGGGGCCGTACGAGAATGGAGCGCCGAGCGATCCATTTCAACGACCGTCTGTCGCCGAGGTAAGAACCCCGGACATCCAGCCGGGCTTGATCCGTACCTGGCCTGACAACCCGTTCCCATTCAGGTGGTTCTTCGAACGACCGGTTGCCGCCGGCAGCGTGGTGGCTCCGCCAGTCACCATGGATGTCCGGGCATCCGTGGATCATCGATGGCACCAAGAGATGGTATACGAACTGCGGGTATTGCTCTACGCCGACGTCGAAACGGGACGAGGCAGGTGCGACCGGGCCGAAAATCAGTACTGTTCTCGGCGAACAGGACGGTCAAGGGAACTTCCGGCCGGGTAGCCAATAGTTCGCTAGTGTCTCGTCCTATGAAATGGATATGGGTGATTGTCCTGGTCATTATCGGCGGCCTGGCGGCGTTCGTCGCCATCGAATACTTCACAGTTGCGATCCACGCACTGCCGAGCTACATCCCCGGCCAGAAGCGTGGGAGGGGTCACTACCGCAAGCGGGGCGCCGGTGCGGCACTCGTCGCCTTCGTGGCATTCGTGATTGCTGGCTACCTAACCTACCGTAATCTCCGTACTGAACAGCCAAGCTCAACGGCTTCGGGTACGGGAGCGGGTACGGGAGAAGGTTCCGTCAATCAGCTCTTGTCGAATCCTCCCTCCGAGCCTGGATCCGCTGAGGGTTAGGACAACGCTCGCAACTTGATTCGAGCGACGCCGAGGTTGCCGTCTCACCCGTCAGCGCATGGGCGGGTGCGAGGCGATTGATAGTGGCCGCCGACCGACAGCACACATGCATCTTCACGCCTTGAGTGTCAGGTGGCGCGGGTCCGCCCGAAGGACATCATTCTCCCAAAAACCACCGTGAGACCCGGGACGCGCGCACACCCATCGGATTGGATCTCACCGCATACCCCACACGTCCGAGTGCCCGGCGTCGTTGTTCGACGGTGGTGAGGATGTTGAGTCCCAACAGAGTCAGGAAGGTCCCCACGATCGCCAGAGGTTTGACATCGACGCCGGTAAAGGGAAGCCGCGTCGTCGTGCTAACCAGTACGGCATTGGTCGTAGAGGTCGATGACGAGCCCGTAAAGGGCAGTTGAACCGCGGGGGCGCTCGCCGGCGGTCTGGTCGTCGTTGTCGTGGTGGGTGCTGCGCCGGTCGGCGTGGTAACGGGGTCGCACGACCGGGCTGTTTGGATCGTGGCCCTATGACCCACAAAGAAGGCCCATGGAGCAGGCCCGACCGTTGCATCCGCCTGGATCACGCCACAGAAGTTTGTGGGATAGGCCACCGTCAATATCCCCGAGGTCCCCTGTACCATGCCCACGAGGGTCTGGGCTGGGACATCTGGCTCATTGACCGTCAGCCTCCACACACAATTGGCCGGGCGGTTTTTTCCGCAAGCAGGTGCCGGTATCTGAAGGGTGACCACGTTGTAGCTAGGCCAGAATTTGATGACTGCAGACGATCCACGAGCTGACGCCGACGCGGTGCCCGAGCTGGCCACCGCAGCCCACAGGGCGACCACACCGATAGCGGCAACCATCAGCCACCGGGTCGTGCTTCCCCGCTCCTCCCTCATGGATCTCCCTTGTCGGCGCTCACCTCACGCACACGTTGTGATACCCCTTCGCGGGGTTTGCAAGCCAATTCCAGTCTCTCGGATTCCATGGAACTGCCGCATGACCAAAATTGGGGAGATTGCACAAGTACCAGTATGGTCTCAGCGCGCCGTCGAGCGTTGTATTTGCCTCGTTGCGGAGCAGGTTGACAACTCTGCGTGGTCACTGCCGTCGAGACCGTCGGCCGACGATGAGGCCCGGGACGGGCTAGTTCGGCCCGGGAGCGACCTCAGCCCGGTTCAGTTCCGCCACAACCGCCTCAACGGCATCGGCGAGGCCCGTGCCGGGTTCGATGACCAGATCGGGGGCGTCCGGCACCTCGTACGGGTCGTCGACACCGGTGAAGGAACCGATTTCGCCCGATGACGCCTTGGCATACAGCCCTTTTGGATCGCGGCGGGAACAGACATCGACCTGGGCGGCCATGTAGACCTCCACGAACACCAGCCCGGCCCGCTCGTGAGCGAGACGGGCCTGGAGACGAGACTCGGCATACGGGCTGATCAAGGCCACCACGGCCACGACGCCGGCATCGGCGAACAGACAGGCCACCTCGGCTGCCCGTCGGGCATTCTCCTCACGCGCGGCGCGACTGAACCCCAGATCGCCGTTGAGCCCGGTCCGCAGATTGTCCCCATCGAGCCGATAGGCGCTCCGGCCCTGCTTCACCAGGTGTTGCTCGACGCCCGCGGCCACCGTCGATTTTCCCGACCCGGAGAGACCGGTGAGCCATACCGTCGCCCCTCGTGCCCCGAGCGCCTTCGTCCGCTCATCGCGGGTGACCTGTCCGGGGTGCCACGTGACATTGATGGAAGCCATGTCCCCCACCTCAGCCTCAGTCGGGTCCGTGCAACATGCCGGCACCGACGGTCACGTTGGTGTCCTCGGCTGCCAAGATGAATGAGCCGGTCTGGCGGTTGCGCCGGTAGCTGTCATAGAAGAGCGGCTGGGTCACGCGGAGGCTCACCCGTCCGACATCATTGAGACCGAGCGACGACGCAGACTCGTCTCGGTGCAATGTGTTGACGTCGAGGCGGTAGTGGACGTCCCGTATCACGGCCCGAACCCAGCGGGTGGTGTGCTTGAGGGCCAGGAAGTCCCCGGGGTGCAGCGGTCGCTCGGTCATCCAAGCCACCATGGCGTCGAGGTCCTGGCCGACGGTCGGCTGGTTCAAGGGTCGACAGATCAGATCGCCTCGTGAAACGTCGACATCGTCGGTCAGTCGAACGGTCACCGACATCGGCGGGAAGGCCTCGTCGATCGGCCCACCGAACGAGTCGATTCCGGCCACCCTGGTGGTGAGGCCAGAGGGGAGGACCATCACCTCGTCGCCAGCCTTGAACACTCCTCCGGCCACCCGGCCGGCATAACCTCGGTAGTCGGGCTGACCGTTGGTCTGGGGCCGCACCACCCATTGCACCGGCAGGCGCGGGTCGATCAGATTCCGGTCCGAGGAGATGTACACCTGTTCGAGATGGTGGAGCAGCGACGCCCCCTCATACCAGGGCATGTTGGCAGACCGCTGCACCACATTGTCGCCTTGAAGGGCGGACACTGGAACGAAGCTGAGATCGGCGACATCGAGTCGGCTGGCAAAAGCCGCGAACTCCTCACGGATGGATTCGAATACGTCGCGGTCGTAGTCCACGAGATCCATCTTGTTGACACACAGCAGGAGGTGGGGCACCCGGAGGAGCGAAGCCAGAAAGGCATGCCGGCGGGTCTGTTCGACAATGCCCTTTCGAGCGTCGACGAGGACGAGGGTCAGGTCGGCTGTCGAATTCCCAGTCACCATGTTGCGGGTGTACTGGATGTGGCCGGGGGTGTCGGCGATGATGAATTTGCGGGCCGGCGTGGCGAAGTACCGGTACGCGACGTCGATGGTGATCCCCTGTTCGCGCTCGGCCCGCAGGCCGTCGGTGAGCAGAGCCAGGTCGGTGTAGTCGTCACCGCGCTGTCGGCTGAACCGCTCGACCGATTCGAGCTGGTCCTCGAAGATGGCCTTCGAATCGAAGAGCAGCCGACCAATGAGGGTGCTCTTGCCGTCATCGACCGATCCGGCGGTGGCCAGGCGCAGGAGCTCCATCAGAAATAGCCCTCCCGCTTGCGATCCTCCATGGCCGCCTCGCTCACCCGATCGTCCGCCCGGGTGGCACCCCGCTCCGTGAGGCGTGAGGCTGCCACTTCGATGACGATGTCCTCAGGAGACTTGGCGCCCGATTCCACCGCGCCGGTGCAGGTCATGTCGCCCACGGTCCGGTAGCGCACGCTGGCCTCGAACACTTCCTCGTCGTCTCGGGGGGACACGTGGGGCCCGACGGCCAAGAGCATGCCGTCCCGACGGAACACCTGGCGCCGGTGCGAGTAGTAGATCGACGGCAGGTCGACGTGTTCGTCGGCGACGTACTGCCAGATGTCCAGCTCCGTCCAGTCCGACAACGGAAACACTCGGATGTGCTCCCCGGCCCGATGTCGTCCGTTGAACAGGGACCACAGCTCGGGCCGCTGGTTCTTCGGGTCCCACTGCCCGAATTCGTCCCTGAAGGAGAAGACCCGCTCCTTGGCCCGGGCCTTTTCCTCGTCCCGGCGGGCGCCTCCGAAGACGGCATCGAAGCGATGCTCGTTGATGGCATCGAGCAGCGTCCGGGTCTGAAGCCGGTTGCGTGAAGGATTGGCACCGACCTCCTCGACGACCCGACCGGTATCGATCGAGTCTTGTACGGAGGCCACCACCAACGTGGCGCCGATGGCCTCGACACACCGGTCACGGAATTCCAACACCTCGGGAAAGTTGTGCCCCGTGTCGATGTGCATGACCGGAAACGGTATCCGTCCTGGCCAGAAGGCCTTTTGAGCCAGCCGGAGCATCACCACCGAGTCTTTGCCACCCGAGAAGAGCAGGACGGGACGCTCGAACTCCGCCGCCACCTCGCGGATGATGTGAATCGATTGCGCTTCAATGTTCTGGAGCTGGGACAGCTGGTACTGGCCCACCACGCCCCGACCCCTATCCATGGCCCTCAAATCTACCCGATCGTCCGCACCTTTGAAGCAGGTCGTAGAGTGGAGGACCAGATGTGGCCCACCGACCACCCACGGTCGGGACATGCCGCATGAGGTCGGGGAGACGACGATGGGGCCGAACGGAGACGGACGCCGGAGGCCACAGGGCAGTCCCGCGGGCGGCGAAGAGGCAGGTCCAGGTGCGAAAGAGCCGGGCAGTCCCGACGGGGCAGGGGCGGTCACCGTGCTCCCCGCCACCGACGCGGACACGGCCTCTGCCGCAGCGCTCCATGGGCGACAGATCTCGGAGGGGTTCCTTGCCCTGCTCGGGACCGGCTTCTTGCAACTCCTCTACCGGAGGATCCTGCTCCACCGACAATCGTTCCTGTTCATCGCTCGCAGCCGGGGTGACGCCGTCGGGTTCATCGCTGGTTCCACGGACGTCGCCGGGCTGTACAAGTCGTTCCTGTGGCGGGACGGATTCGTCGCCGCCGTTCGCGCTGCAGGTCCTTTGACCAAGGGATGGCGCCGGGTACTCGAAACCCTGCGCCACGGAACCTCGGAGAGGGGCCGGAACGCTCGAGGAGCCGAGCTCCTGTCCGTGGCCGTCGAGCCGGCCTGGCAGGGGCAGGGTGCCGGTCGGCTGCTGGTGGCGTCTTTCCTCGAGGAAGCGATAGCCCGTGGGAGCGACGTCGTCGACGTGGTCGTCGGCGCCGACAACGACAGAGCCGTCGCCCTGTACGAAGGGGCCGGCTTCGCGGCCGTCAAACGCTTCGAGCTCCACCCGGGGAACGAGTCCCTCCTCATGCGGTATGAGCGCACTGCTCCCACGGAGCCGTCCGAGTCCCTCTCCGAATGAGCACATGGACGGTAGCCGTCGTCGCCCTGGCGACCACTCTGGCTGTGACGCCGTTGGCGATCATGGCGGCCCGGCGAACCGACATCGTCGACCGGCCTGGGGCACTGAAGCCCCAGAGCACACCGGTCCCCTACCTCGGCGGTGTCGGAGTGTTCGCGGGGTTGATCGTCGGGGCCGCCGTCGGCCGACCGTCGGTACTGATACCGCTGGTCGTCGCCTTGTGCCTGGGTGTGTCCGATGACCGGTTCGACCTGCCACCCGTACCGCGCTTCATTGGACAATTGGCGGTCGGTTTCACCGTGGTGGTCACCTGCCCGCTCCATTTGCCTGGCGTCGCGGCCATCCTGCTGATCGCCGTGACTGCGCTGCTCATCAACGGCGTGAACCTGATCGACGGACTCGACATGCTGGCCGCCGGGGTGGTCGGCGTAGCCGCCGTCGGCTTCGCCGTGGTGCTCCATGGATCGGGTCGGCAGCTGGCCGTCGCACTGGCCGGGGCCCTGGTCGCCTTTCTCTTCTACAACCGTCCGCCCGCCCGGGTCTACCTCGGCGACGGCGGCTCCTATGTACTCGGAGCAGCGCTGGCGGTGCTGCTGGCCTACGCATGGGCGCACGGGGTGCCGACATCGGTGGGAACGGCCTCCTTGGCCTTGGTGGCCGTGCCCGTGGCCGAGGTGGCGTTCGCGGTGATTCGGAGGGCTCGCGGGCGTCGGTCGCTGATGACCGGCGATCGCGGCCACCCCTATGATCGACTGGTGGCCAGAGGGTGGCCTCGGTCTGCGGCCAGCCTGTGCTACGTGGCCATGGAGGCCATACTGGCGACTGGTGCAGTGGTCGCGGCACACCTCACGTCGATGAGATTGGCGGTTATCGTCGACATTGGAGCGGCGGCCCTACTCGTTGTCTCAGCCGCAGCAACCGGTGCGCTCACTCCGGATGAGGAGGCCGTGTCGTGACCAGAATCTACCTATCGCCGCCGGAGGTCGGTGCCGAAGAGCGACGGATGCTGCTCGATGCCTTCGACTCCAACTGGATCGCACCGACCGGACCCGATGTCGACGCCTTCGAACGAGAATTCGCCGAGCGGGTGGGGGTCGAACATGCGGCCGCCTTGTCCAGCGGGACGGCCGCGCTTCATCTCGGCCTGATGCTGTCGGAGGTGGGACCGGGAGACGATGTGCTCATCCCATCATTCACCTTCGTGGCCACGGCCGCTGCCGTCACCTACCTCGGCGCCAATCCCGTCCTCGTCGACTGCTCGCCCTCGACATGGACCATCGACCCCGAATTGGTGGCGGAGGAGCTGGTCGATCGGGCCCGACAGGGACGACTTCCGGCCGCGGTCGTCACGGTTGACCTCTATGGTCAGACTGCCGACTACGACGCCTTGTCGTCCCTGTGTGACGAGTATGAGATCCCACTCATCGAAGACGCAGCTGAAGCGCTCGGGGCGACCTACCGGGGCCGGCCGGCGGGGTCATTCGGCCAGGCGGCAGTGTTCTCGTTCAACGGCAACAAGATCATCACCACCAGCGGCGGAGGCATGCTGGTGGCAGAATCGGCCGATCTGATCGAGAGAGCACGCTATTTGGCCAACCAGGCTCGTGACCCCTTTCCTCACTACGAGCACTCGGTGATCGGGTACAACTACCGGCTCAGCAACCTGTTGGCTGCGCTGGGCCGGGCCCAGCTCAAAGGCCTGGACAGCCGCGTCGAGCGCAGGCGGGCCATCCACGGTGCCTATCAGTCCGCCCTGAGCGACCTCCCGGGCATCCGATTCATGCCTATTGCCGACTACGGCGAGCCGAACTGGTGGCTCACGTGCATATTGGTCGACTCCGAGGAGTTCGGAGCCGACGGCGAGCAGATCCGACTCGCTCTCGAGGCGGTGGACATCGAGTCGCGGCCGACGTGGAAGCCGCTCCACCTCCAACCCGTCTTCAAGGGCGCTGCCACCATCGGGGGATCGGTGTGCGCCAGCATCTTCGAGCAAGGGCTGTGCCTCCCCACCGGTTCAGCGCTGTCGCCAGGGGAGATCGCCCGAGTGGTGGAGACGATCCGGGCCGTTCCGGGCTGAGTCGACAGCGGCAACCAGGGAAGCGGCCCGGAGCACGAGCCTTGCATGGGCGCCGCCCGTCTGCCGTATCATCATGCCCATGGCAGCTCAGGGGGCGGCGGGCAAAAAGCAGGCGTCGGGAAACATTCCGAAGGCCCTGGCGTTCTACCTGCCCCAGTTCCACCCCATTCCCGAGAACGACGAGTGGTGGGGCACGGGGTTCACCGAGTGGACCAATGTAACCAGAGCCCGACCGCTCTACCCCGGGCACTACCAGCCCCACGTGCCCGCTGACCTCGGTTACTACGATCTGCGCCTACCCGAGGTCCGACAGGCCCAGGCCGACCTTGCCGCCACCCACGGGGTCTCCGGTTTCGTGTACTACCACTACTGGTTCCACGGGAAGCGGCTGTTGGAACGCCCGTTCAACGAGGTGCTGGCGTCCGGATCCCCCGACTTTCCCTTCGCTCTGTGCTGGGCCAACGAAGAGTGGACCCGCAACTGGGACGCCCAGACCGGTCGGGTCCTGATGCCTCAGGAGTTCAGCGACGCCGACGATCTGGCTCACATTCGATGGCTGGCCACCGCATTCGCCGATGACCGCTACATCAAGATCGACGGCCGGCCGTTGATGCTCATCTACCGCGCCGCGCAGTTGCCCGATGCCAAGCGGTCCACCGACATTTGGCGCCAGGAGGCGCAGCGGCTCGGCTTCCCTGATCTCTATCTCTGCTGGGTGGAGAGCTGGGGACCGCCCCCGGGAGGGCCGCAGGCCTTCGGTCTCGATGCCAGCGTGGGCTTCATGCCCATAACGGGTGAGCAGATCTTTCTACCGCTGGAGGGGGCCCGCGGCCATCGCGTTCTCGACTACCAATCGGCGTACCGAACAGAGCTGAGCACCGCCAGACCGTCGTGGAAGCGCTTTCCCTCGGTGATGGTGGGCTGGGACAACACGGCACGTCGTCCCTATGCCGCCACCATCTTCGATGGCGCCACACCGGAGGCCTACGAGCGGTGGCTCCGCCGTGCGGTCGAATCAGTCTCCAAGGTGCGGCCGGAGGAGAACTACCTGTTCATCGTGGCGTGGAACGAGTGGGCCGAGGGCAATCACCTCGAACCCGATCAGCACTACGGACGGGCGTTCCTTGATGCCACCAGAGCGGTCATGCTGGGCTCGCCGGAGAACAGGGAAACGATCCGCACGGGGGAGCTGCGGCCGGTTTCCGGCCCCGGTGCGGACCAATCGCCCAGGTCGAGCTTCGACTACATCTACCCCTTCGAGCACGAGAGCCCGGTCGGCCACGCGGCCGGTCTGGTGCGGGCCCTGGCACTCGATCACGGCGCCAAGGCCGTCGACCTGGGCGCGGGGACGGCCGTGGTCAGCCACCCACTGCGCCAAGCGGGGGTCGCCTATCACGGGCTCGAGTTACACCCGGTTGCTGTCGATCTCATGCATTCCGCCGGCATCGACGCCACCCAATGCGACCTCACCGACCTGGACGCCGTACAGTCCACCCTCGACGAGCTCGGCCACGTCGGCGCCCTGTTGCTCCTCGATGTCATCGAGCATCTGACCCAGCCCCAGCAGCTGTTGAGCGCCCTATCGGCCTGGTCACTGAAGCACGGCGAACCGGCGCTGGTCGTCTCAGTGCCCAACGTCTCCCACTTCGACCTCGGGATCCGGCTTCTGTGCGGCCAATGGAACCTTACCGAAACGGGCCTGTTGGACAGCACCCACCTCCGCTTCTTCACCGAGGAGATGCTGGAGCACATGTTCGAACGGTGCGGATGGAGGGTGGTGTCACGCGACAACTTCGAGACGGTCCACACCGACCAGTACGACGAGGACCTGAACGACGGGCTACCAGCCGAGATGGTCGGCGCACTGCGCGTGTTGGCGGCCTCCCACAACCCGAACACCAGCGTGCAACAGTTCGTCTGGGCCCTCAAGCCATTCCCGGTGAAGACGCCTCCCGCCACCTACCTGGAGGCGGTAGGGAGCGGCGACGCTGATGGTGAACGCTTCTCGAAGGCCAAGGGAACGAAAGGGAGCCGGGCAGTCGACCAGTACCTCGTATCGGTCGGCCTCCTGGCCAGCGAGCACTCCCGCCGTGGCCACCGTGGTGTCAGGTATCTCCCTGATTTCACCCAATCAGAGCTGCTGCCGGCCTGGAAGCGTCGAGCGCTGACACTCGCCTATCGCTCGCCACGCTCGGCCGCGTTCTTTCAACGGGTCTATCGGCGCGTGCGTTGAGTCACCGAATGATGACGATATCGGGTGACCATGGCAATCGACTCGAGGTGAGATTCGGAGCTGTGTCGTCGGTGCACCCGGATTGAGGGTGGCGGGACACGCGCCGATCACCGATGTGGCAGGTGCGCCTCGCCACGGTCACGGGGTCCGCTCGCGCATGGGTTCGACCGGATAGCGGATCCCCAGCCTTCCCCGTGCCCCGTCGGCGAGACCCCGGGTCATCACGGCCAGCCGGCGAAGGCGGCCGTCCTTCTCTCGCAGGAGTGCCCGGGCAAACAACGTGGACACGCTCTTTGGATAGCGACCCACTCGCCGCTTCACGTACAGATGTACGTAGAGCATGTTGCGAGCCTCGTAGTAGTACTTCCATAGGGGCACTCCGTCGCCGTGCCGGATGGCGTCATGGTTGACGATGGCATCGTTGACCACCTTCCGTTCATAGCCCCGGTCGGGAATCCGGCACTGGAGGTACTCGGTGTCCTCGGCCCACCAGAAGAGCTCGGGCATGGGAAGGCCCACCGCCTCGACGATCTGGTGGGCCACGATGAAGCCGCACCAGGAGGGGAACAGTCCGAGGGAGCCGTCTGGCTGTCGGGATATGGGGAACACGAACGCAGTCTCCGGCTCCTTTTCGGCCACGGCCCAGAGCCGATCCAGACACTCGGGCTCGGGGTACATGTCGTCGTCGAGCACCCAGGCATGGCCGAAATCGGACTCGGCGAACTCCCCCAGGGCCAGGGCGTAGCCGCCGGCGGGACCGGTGTTGGTCTCTGAGCGGACCACCCGTGTCGGTACGGTGGACACGGCCAACGATTCGACCGACACGGATGGCCGACTGGCATTGTCGACCACCAGCAAGGCCTCGGGCGGAGCCGTCTGGCTGGCGATGGCCCGGATGCACCGCTCGAGGGATTCGGGCGCGTTGTGGGTCAGGACCACGGCCATGATGCGCCGGCCGACGTCGCCGTCGCCCCCTGCAGTGCTCACGACCGGTGCGCCAGGATGAACCAACCGGTCTCGTCCCGGGCCGCGTCCACCACCAGGCCCGCCTCTTCGAACCACGGGCCGAGGTCGTCCCAGACGTAGCGGTGTTCGACCGGGGCGCTGAGCCGGTCGAAGGTGTCGAGGACCAGGCTCCGGAGGGGTTTGCCCCGGTAGGCGTTCATCGGAAGCCGGGACAGTGCGTTGATGCCGCGACGGTCCCCGTAGGCGCCGGGAGTGACCACCCCGCAGAAGAGCAGTGCGGCAATGGGTGCACTCGCCACCTTCAACACCCGGTGAGGGAGGCGCACGGTCACCGCCCGCAGGCCGGCGGCCATCCGCAGAGCCACCGCCCGGAGCCCGAGGGTCGAGGGTCGGCTGTACAGGTAGAGGAGAATCCGCCCACCCGGTGCGAGGTAGGTAAGCAACCGGTTGAATCCCGCCCTCGGGTCATCGAGGTGGTGGAGGACACCGAGGCTGGCGATGAAATCGAAGCTCTCGGGAGCGAAGGGCGCGGTACGCAGATCCGACTTGACCACCAGCACCGTGGAGAACTCGGCCAGATTCCGCGACGCCACCTCCACCGCCGAGGACCCGTCGAGGGCGGCAAGGGCACCGAGGTGCTCGGCCAGGAACCGCGTGTAGCGCCCCTTCCCGCACCCGGCGTCCAGACCGCATTGGCCATCGAGGCTGGTCAGGTCCACATCCCGGAAGTACACCTCGGCGAAACCCTCGTCCTCGACCCGGACCTGGTCGAAATTGTTCCACTCGAAGCCGAAGCTGGCGAAGGTCCGATCCGTCGATCCCCGCGGCACCGATCCCGCTGAGCAGTCGAGATACCCGTTCCGCAGCGGGTAGCCATGGCCGGCAATGCACTGAACGCCCTGATCGCCTCCCACGTCCTTCACCGGCCGGCCGCACTCGGGACAGCGCAGGCGCTCGACGATCTGGTCGGGGATCACACTCGCTCCTCCCGTAGACACACCACTACCCCCCGTTGCCGACCTCCTCTGCCCGCAGAACACTACTGCCCCCCACGCGTACTCTGAACGTTCGGGAGCGAACCCCGAGTAGCCGGAACCCGCGCCCGACCATCAGGCCGCGGCGGCCAGGTAGGAGAAGTTGGGCCACAGCCGGAGGTCTATCTGGGGGTATCGGGCGGCCAGCGCCACGACATCCGCCTCGTACAACTCGACGAGCATACGCTTGAAACCCTCGTCGACCGTTCGCTTCGTCGTGGTCTTGTTGACCGGCGCGTGGAGGCCGGCGGGGCGGTACGAGTCCTCGAGACCCAGGAACCGGTAGGTGGCCGCCAGCTGCTCGCCGGGTTGCCGAGCGCAGGCCTCATACTGGAGGAGGAGCATGTCCGACAGTCCGAACACCGCCTCCCAGGGTTCGAGTTTCGCGGCGTACAGGCCATTGACGAGCGAGCGGTAGCGGACATTGTCCCGCCGCTTCCGCGGCATCCGGCGGGAGATGTCCGATTGGTAGCGCTCAACGGGATCGCGGAGGAGGATGAGGATCTTGCCCTCCGGTGTCGCCCGGCGGAGGATGGGGGGGAGCTGGTACCGGAACAGGTAGGACGGGGTCCATTCCCCGGTGATGGTCCCGGCAGGACGCGGGAACCAGTCGTGATACGCCCGCAGGTCCGCTTCGGTGTAGCCCTGGCTCCGGTTGCGCTGGAAGAAGTTCCGGTTGAAGTAGAGCAACTCCTTCCTCGCCGGGGGGTGGACGTCGGGGTGGGCCAGGATGAGACTGAACCACCAGGATGTCCCGGCCTTGGACACGCCGACGCCGACGAAGTCCGGAGGTCCGACAGTCATCCCGGCTGGAAAGGCCGGAGCCTCTGGGGGTTTGCCGTCGGCCCAGGCGGGGAAGCGGCCCAGTCGACGCAACACCTGGCTCTGGACCGGCGCCGGCAGCAGGGAGAACGCCGATCGGGCGACGGGGCCGGGCTTCATCGGGTCAAGGCGGAGCGGCGGAAGTGGACCACGTGCCCGGCCCGGCCGAGCGGGAGCACCGCAGCCACTTCGAGGCCGGAGTCGGCAGCCAGCCGAGCGAAGCGGTCGAGGACGTAGCCGTGCACCTGGACGCCGCGGGCGCCGTAACGGATCTTTCGTAGGTTCAACCTGATGCCGGGCGACGGGAACGAGGCGATGACATTGGCGGCTGCCCGGCCCATCTGGGCCAAGAGGGTGGCCGGCTCACCGACGTAGTCGAACACGCCCAGGGCGATGGCCACGTCGTAGACGTCCACCTCGGTGACCTGCTGCCATCCCCGCAGCTCGACCTCGACCAGCCCCGGGAATGAGGCCGCCTCCTCACGAGCCTTCACCACCATGGCCTCGGCGGGGTCGATGCCGGTGACGTGGATGCCCTGGGCTGCCAAGGGGGCGAACAGAGGGCCGCTCCCGCATCCGACGTCGAGCACCCGGCTCGCCCCCAGCGTGACGGTGATGTCGACGGCGAGCCGCAACCGGTCGAAGAGCGGGCCGCGACCGAGCGCACGAGCCACCGGTTCGCTCGAGTAGAAGGCGGCAAACCGGGTCGCCCGGCGATTGAAGTACGTCTCGAAGTCACCACTCGACATGACCACACGCCTCGCTGCCGTACCGGCTGAGCACTCGGGAGAACACTCCGGCGATCCTCCCCCGGCCCACCAGCTGCTTGGCCTCGGCCAACGAGCGGATGGACCCTGTGCCCGGGAGGGTGGCGCCAAAATCGTAAGAATGGTAGTAGAGCACCGCCGGTCCGGCGGCAGCGTCGATCGCCGCCGAGGTGACGATGCCAGGGGCGAGGCGCTGGTAGCTGCCACCGCCGATCGGGATCCGGTACCGGCTCAGCACGGGTAGCTCCCGGACCGGTGACCGTTGGCCGAGCAGGCTGGTGTCGGAGACGTACTCGAAACCTGCTTCGGCCAGCAGGTCGCGGTAACCGGTGAGACCTACCGTGGAGGGGATGTCGAAACGGGGAGACCGGAAACCCCGGACCGGCAGCTGCACCAGTTCCTCCACCATGGCCCGGCCCCGTCGCAACCAGTCCACCAGGACGGCGGGGTCCTCGGGCAGTCGACCGTGGTCGGGCCCGTGACTGGCGATCTCATGACCACCGGCGACCAGTTCGGCCAGCTCTGATCGCACTGATGAGACATAGTTGCCCACGACGAACAGGGTCACCGTCGCCGTGCCGCCGGCCTGTGCGAGCCGGGCCGCCAGACCCCCGAGCCCACTGCGTGCTCCCTGCGGGCGGGATGTCCCATGGCCCAGGACGGCCATGCCGTCGTACCAGTCTTCGACATCCACGGTCAGGCAGACCATTGTCGTCATGCCGCGTCTCCAGCGACTGTGGCGTAGGCGACCCGCAGACGGTCGATGACCGCATCTTCGGAGAACCGGGACACCACCCACAGGCGGCAGCCGTCTCCGAGCTCTGCACACCGGTCGGGATCCTTCAAGAGCTCCTCGATCACATGGGACAGCGCTTGGATGTCTCCCCGGGGAGCCAGAAGGCCAGAGGCCGGATCGATCACCTCCCGCACCCCGCGTATGTCGTAGGCGATCACCGGCCGACCCATGGCCGCCGCCTCCATGGCCACCCGCGGAATTCCCTCCCGATACGAGGGCAGGACCACGACGGTCGCCGAGGCCAGATAGGGCCGGACATCCTCGACCGGGCCGACGAAGGTGACGGTGCCGGCCTCCTCCGCCGCCGCCACGTCGGCCGCCGACAGGGCATCGCGCTGGTCGTGCTCGGACGGGCCGACGTGGACGAAGTCGGCCCGTCCGGTCAAGGAGCGTGCCGCCCGCAAGAAGTCGGCGCACCCCTTCTCGGCCACGAGACGGCTCACCATCATGACGATGGGGAGCTCGGAGTGCATCGCCGGTGGCACCGGGGCAAGAAAGCGATCCATCACGATCCCGTTGCCGATGAAGGCCAGCTTGCCCCGAGAGCAGATCCGCGCCGCCGGCAGGACCCGCTCGTCCTCGCGACTCTGGACCAGGACGCAGTTGGCCCAGGCGCAACACCAGCGCTCGAAGCACCAGCCCAGGAGGTTGGCCTTTCGGCTGTTGCCGGCGAAGTAGAGCGCCCCGTGGATGGTGTAGACGGCGGGACTGCCCGCCAAACGGGCGGCGGGCAGTCCCAGGAACGACGCCTTGGGCGTATGGGTCTGCACGAAGTCGAACCGCTGCCTGCGTAGATAGCGCAGCAGTTGGGCGAAGGAGACGGCGTCGGAGAGTGCGAACTCCCGACGGATGGGGATGACCTTGACCGCCACGCCGTCCGGGGGGTCGTCGTAGGCGTCTCCGCTGATCACCGTCCAGTCGACGTCGTCCAGGGAGCGCAGCTGGTTGGCCAGCAATACCCGCGCCGTCAGCGAGGTCGTGACCACTCGGCAGCCGCGCTTGGGTCGAGAAGTTCCGTGATCCGTGGCCCTTGATGTCGACGCCATCACTACCCCATTGCTTTCCCGGGCGCTGCCGGGCGCCGGCCTCCGTCGAAGGTGGCCCTCGTCATCACGCTCCCCAAGAACGCCAAACTATAACCAGGCTGCCCGACCGCGGTGCACACACCGCACGCAATATGGACCTTCGGCCTCCCACGTGTACGCACCGTCAGACCGTCGGATCATGCAGAAGGGGCACGTCGATCGGCGCTACTGTGCCGCACATGGGAACGGGGCATGGACCGCCTGACCAGGGTGCTCCGCCAACGCTGGTCCCGGTCTGGCAGCCCCGATGGACCATCAGGCGCGGCGCCAGCGTCCTGCGCGACATCTGGGAGATCCGCACCGATCCCACCTATCGCCGGCTGGCACGGTCATACGAGCTGCCCGACGGGAGCCGGCGCATCTACTGCCACCACATTCGCAAGACGGCCGGCACCAGCCTGGTCCAGAGCTTCATGGCGTTGGGCGGCGAGGATCCGATGGACGTCTGGCGCCGGACCACCACCTCGCGGTTGCCCCGGGCCATCAGCGGCAACTACAGCTTCGTGGTGAACCACCGCAGGCTCTTGGCCGAAGGAGCGTACTTCTACGGGCGATCCCACCATGCCGTCGCCGACCAGCCGTTGCCACCCAACACCTTCACCGTGACGATTTTGAGGGATCCCATCGCCCGGGTGCACTCCTACTTCGATTTTCTGGTGGCCGGCGACGAACCGCATCTGCCGGTTCGGGTCTCCGAACAGGAGCGCAGTAAGGCGAGGGACGGTCTCGACACCTTCCTCGACCGCGTCCCCACCGCGTACCTCTTGAACCAGCTGGCCATCTTCTCCAAGACCTTCGATGTGTCAGAAGCGGTCGACCGCATCGCCCAGTGCTCGAGCATCCTGTTCACCGAGGATTTCGCCGACGGGCTCGCCGTCCTGGGACGACGCCTCGAGCTGCCTCTCGTGGCCCGCAGGGCCCGGGTGACGGGGACGCGTTCGTCATTGACCGACGAACAGCGGGAGCGCATCCGATCGAGGGTGGAGCCGGAGTACGAATTGCTTCGTCGGCTGGACGAGGGCGGCATTGCCGCCCCCGGGTCCACGCCATCAGCCTGAGCCTGCACCCCAGCCGAAGGCCGGAGGGCGCATCGGGAGTGGCGGAACCATTGGGGGCGCTCGCGGGGACCGAGTCACCGTCCAAGGCCCGGCATCCAGCGGTCGAGCCACGCCTGCAACGCCAGCACCGACCAGAGCTCATGAGCGAGATCGCGCCGGCCTTGAAGGTGTTGTCGCCATGCCCGGGTGATCGGCTCGGGGTCGAGCAGTCCCTGACGTCGCAGCCGCCCCTCATCCAGCAGACCTTCCGCCCACGGCCGGAGCTGTGACCGCAGCAACGGACCGATCGGGAAGCCGAATCCCATCTTCGGCCGTTCCACCAGGGCTGCCGGCACGTGGCGATGGAGCACCTGGCGGAGGATCCACTTGGTGGCGCCGTCATGCAACTTGACGGACATGGGCAACCGCCAGGCGAGATCGAGCACATCCCGGTCGAGGAACGGCACCCTGGTCTCGAGCGATGTGGCCATGGCGGCCCGATCGAGCTTGGTGAGGATGTCGTCGGGGAGGTAGCTGACCAGGTCCAACCACAGCATCTGCTCGGTGATGCCGTCGAGCGGCGGCCAGTCCGATGGCCGGGACGCCATCGAGGCGGTCGGGCCCGCTCCCACCACCATCGACTCCGCATCGTCCCAATAGGAGACCAGGGAGAAGTAGGCGTCCTCCGGGCCCGCCGAGGCCAGGACCTTTCCCACCTTGGCCACCTTGGACGCCGGGTTTCTGATCTGCATTCGGGTCGGCATCAGCGTGGTGGCCCTCGCCGCCCCGTCCACCATGGCCGGGGGCAGGTGCCCGAGGAGCGAGCCGGCCAGGCGGCGGACCGGGTCAGGGAGGGGGGACGACCTGCGCCACAAACGCTCGAGCCAGGCGTGCCGGTTGTACCCCGCGAACAACTCGTCACCACCGTCTCCTGACAGGGCCACGGTCACCCGAGTCCGGGCCAGCCGGCTGACCAGGTGCATGGGGATCTCCGAGATGTCACCGAACGGCTCGTCCCAGATGTCCGGCAGCAGTGGGATCACTCCGGTGGCGTCCTCGTCACTGACCAGCAGGGGGGTGTGGTCGGTCCCAAGGTGGGCGGCGACGGCTGCTGCCTCGGCCGACTCGTCGAAGGAGCGATTGGCGAACCCGACCGTGAACGTGTGCACGGGCTGCGCGCTGTGCTGTTGCATCAGCGCCACCACGACACTGGAGTCGATGCCGCCGGAGAGAAAGGCACCGACGGGCACATCGGCCACCATGCGGGCGGCCACTGAGTCGGACAGGACCGCCTCCAGGCGATCGGCCAGGGCCTCGGGCGGATCGTCCAGCGGTCGCTGATGGGCGCCCTCGACCGCCTGTCGTGCCGACCAGAAGGCACGGGTCGGAGGGAGAGGGCCCGGTCGAGAGTCTGCTGCCAGGGTGATCAGGTGCCCCGCCGGTAGCTTGGCCACCCCCCGGTAGATCGTGTGCGGGGCGGGAACACAGTTGTGCCGGAGGTACATGGCGACCGCGTCGCGGTCGATGTCCGGGCTGAAGCCCGGGAGGGTGCTCAGCGCTTTCAACTCCGAGGCAAAGGCCAGGCGCTCCCCCACCCAGCCGTAATACAGAGGCTTCTCCCCGAAGCGGTCCCGGATCAGGTGGAGCTCATGGCGGTGTCGGTCCCACAACGCCAGTGCGAACATCCCCTCACATGCTTCGAGAGCCCCTCCGAGGCCCCACTGCGTCACCGCGCCGACCAGCACCTCGGTGTCGGACCCGCCATGGAAGGCCAGACCCTCGCCCTGGAGCCGGTGGCGCACGGCAGTGTGGTTGTAGATCTCGCCGTTGTAGGTGGCCACCCACCTCCCGTCGGAAGACACCATGGGCTGGGCGCCCGCCGGGCCCAGCCCGACCACCGACAGACGCCGGTGCCCGAGGCTCACACCTCGGTCAGGGTCGGACCACAGCCCGCTGGCATCGGGCCCCCGATGGGTCAGTGCGGCCGTCATCCGAGCCACCTGACGGTCGAGCGCTTCGGCTCCGGTCACCCGCCGGGGGTCGAAGAGCCCGGCGATGCCGCACATCGATCAGGCCCCCGACCGGTCGGAGGGCGGGCACGGCCGGCGGCGGCGCGCTCCCCCGCCGCCCCCTGGCTCGACCATGGCGCGATCATCGGCGGTACCGTCCCCGGTGTCAAGGAGACCCGGCGCCGGCGTCTGTCCGGACCCATGGGACCGGTCGACGATGGTTGTGGTGCCCGCCCTCGTGTGCCAACCTGCTGCGTGCCCATGCCGAGGACGCCATGACCATGCGAGAGCGGGCCCGGGCGGAATTCGCCCGGCTGCCGCCCGGGGTGCGCAGGCAGATCCTGCACCGACTGGGGCGCTACGCCCCGTGGGAGGTGGGATTCGACTTCACACCTCCGGCGCCCGGCCCGGGTGAGCAGGTCGGGCCGCCGGACTTCGTGGGCATCGGGGTGCAGAAGGCGGGAACCACATGGTGGTACGAGCTCATGCAGGCCCACCCCGGCATCTCCTCGCCCCCCGGGGTCCACAAGGAGCGGCACTTCCTCGACCGCTTCGGCGCCCAGCCCATGCTGGCCACCGACATCGAGCAGTACCACGGTTGGTTTCCCCGGCGGACCGGCGCGCTGACCGGCGAGTGGACCCCGGACTACTTCGCCTACCCGTGGGTGCCGCGGCTCCTCAAGCGAGCGGCACCCGATGCGCGGCTCCTGCTCCTACTCAGGGACCCGGTCGAGCGATTCCGCTCCGGCCTGGCCCACCAACGGCGGGCCGGCCTGCCCGTCGACGGAGCCGCCATCGCCGATGCCGTGCAACGCGGCTTCTACGACCGGGCCCTGGCCGGATGGCTGGAGGAGTTCGACGCCGGGCAAATTCTGGTCCTCCAGTACGAGCGGTGCGTGACCGACCCCGAAGGCCAGCTGGAGGCGACCTTCCGGCACCTCGGGCTGAGCGGATCCCGACCCCAGCCCGTGACGCGGTCCGCACCGGCCCCGGCCAACGCCGGTCCCGAAGTGAGCGACCAGGTGCGGGACCAGTTGGTCGGGCTGTACGCCGCCGACGTGGCCCTCCTGGCCGAGCGCCTGGGCCACCTCGACCTGGCTCAGTGGCCCAACTTCGCCTACCTGGCGGCGGGGGGCGCCGCCTCGGGCCCGGGGTCGAACTCCCCGACCCGGCGGCCGTAGCGGGGGTTCTCCCCCATTCGTCCCCACAACCCGTCCCAGAAGCCGCGGGCAATGGCCACCCGCTCCGTGCGGCCCCGGGCCTTCTGGAGGTGCCGGGCCGAATAGACCAGGTTCCAGGCCAGCCAGTTCGGTCTCCCGTGTCGGCGGGCCACAGCAAACGAGTTCCGGGCATGGTAGTAGGCGCGCCACGCCTCGGCTGCATCGGTCGGTCGCCGATCACGATGGGCCGCCTCCCGACCCGCCGACGTCTGTTGGGAGGCCACCTGGCGGGCAGCCATGTCGTCCATCAGGACATCGAAGCCCGCCTCCCGGATGCGGCAGAAGAAGTCGACGTCCTCGAGCCCGAAGAACCACTCCGGGTCGGGCAGCACACCCGCTTCGAACACCGCCCGCGAAACGACGGTGGCACCCCAGCAGGCCACATCCACCGGGGTGAGGTCCAGGGGCGATCCTGGTGGAGGCACGACGTTGACGGTATGGGCGCCCCGACCCACGAACGACCGGCCGTAGGCCGCCACCGCCCCCAGCGGGCGACGGGTCGGCCCCTGGGCTGTGATGCGCCCCATCACGTCGGCCAGGCGCGGGGACGGCAGGGAGAACAGGCCGACGTCGTCCTCGCACAGGTACGCCCACTGGATGCGCGGGTCCGAGAACGCCTCGATCAGACCGGCCCGAAAGCCACCCGCTGGCCCCGTGTTGCGATCGAGCCGGACCATCCGGACCCGCGATTCCAGGTTGTGGTCATCAAGTCCTCCCACGCCATTGACCACGACGACGACCCGGTCGGGGGGAAGCAGCTCGACCTCGAGCAGCGAGCGGGTCACGTCGCCGGCCAACCCCGGTCGCATATGAGTGAGCACCACCGCGGTCACATCATCCAGAAGCGTGTCGTGGTCATGCCCGATGGCGGCATCCGACCCCTCGCCGACAGTCATCGTGGCGTCACGCCGCTAGGCTAACCGATGCGATGGTGTTGACCACAGTGGATCGGCGGCACAATCGGGAGGTGGTCGACTTCCGACGCGGGAGACCACCGAGAATGAAGTCCGTTGCCGTCGAACCCGGGTGCTGCGCACCCGGGTCGTTCCAGTCGACGCGGCCGCCCGATCGATGATCAGTGTGATCGTGCCGGTGCTAAACGGCATGCCGTGGTTGGAGCAGCAGCTCGGTGCCCTGGTCGAACAGGACTGTCCCGAAGTCTGGGAGGTGGTGATCGCCGACAACGGCTCCACCGACGAAAGCCCGGCCGTGGCTCGGCAGTGGGCGGACCATCATGAGCGGATCCGATGGATCGACGCCTCGACCAGAACCGGAGCGCCGGCCGCCCGCAATGCCGGCGTTCGGGAGGCCCAGGGCGGGCTGCTGGCCTTCTGCGATGCTGACGACGTCGTCGGGACGGGCTGGCTGGCCGCCTGCGTGGAGGCCCTCGCCGATTGCGACGTAGCGGCGGGCATGTTCGACTTCGGGTCGCTCAACGGCCGCGGGACAGGATCTCCAATGCCGGCCGCCATGCAGCAGTTCGGCTTTCTCCCCGCCGGCCTGAGTGCCAACCTGGCCGTACGACGAGAGGCATTCGAGGCGGTGGGCGGGTTCTCCGAGGATCTCCTCATCGGTGAGGACATCGACCTGTGCTGGCGGATGCAGCTCGATGGGTATCGTTTCGCCGTCGCCGGCGGGGCCGTGGTGTCCAAGCGCGAGCCAGCGGGATTCAACGACGTGTTCAGAAAAGCATCGGCCTATGGGCACTGCGGCCCGGTTCTCTACCGCCGGCACCGCCTGGCCGGAGCCCGCCGCGACCTCGCCGGAGCGGCCAAATCGTGGTTGTGGCTGCTGCTGCAGGCACCACGTCTGACCACACGGACCGGCCCCCGCACGGCATGGGCCCGGGCCGCCGGCATGCGCACCGGCAGAATCGCCGGCTCCTTCAAGGAGCGCGTGTTCTTTCCCTAGCCGTCGAGGATGCCGGAGCCAGTCGAGGACACCGGGGTCAGTTGATCTCCCAGTCACTTCCCACATAGACGTTCGACATGACCATGACGCCCTCGGGCAGCTTGATGAAGTCGGGACCCATCACATCGAACGACATCGCCGGTCGCCAGGGGAGCAACGGCTTCCCCTTGCCCCCGGCATGGGCGGACATCGCCGGCCACAAGGAGTAGCGGCCCTTGGACAGGGGTACGTGGCGCATCGTGCACACCACTTCGCAGTCGCCGGCGGGAAACGAGCCGTCGTGGCGGACGATGAACATCGGGAAGGCGCTGCCCTGTGATACGCCGAGGAAGATGTTGGCTTGGATGGCCTCGGGTGAGTTGAGCCTCAGCCGTACGACCAGATCGCATTCGGAGCGGAGCTGTCCCCCGTCGGAGGCTTCGATCTCCACCTTGAGGATCTCGACCAAACCCTCGGTCGAGGTAGTCAAAGCGGCGTTTTGTTCGACGGCCTTTCGGTAGAGACTCACGACTTCCCGGGTGGGGCCGGACGCCACCGCCACCGCGTCCGCCAACCACACCGCAGTCTCACAGGTCGCCTCCACCGAAGCGAGATCGTGGGAGACATACAGCAGGGTTGTGCCCGCCTTGACGATCTCCCCGATTCGTTTCAGGCACTTCTGTTGGAAGTTGGCGTCTCCCACGGCCAGTACCTCGTCGACCAGCAGCACGTCCGGCTCGAGGAAGGCGGCGATGGAGAACCCGAGCCGCATTTGCATGCCCAGCGAGTAGAACTTGACCTGGCGGTCCACTGCGTCGGCGAGCCCGGCGAACTCCACTATCTCGTCGTACTTGGTTCGAATGGACTGCCGTCCCATTCCCATGACGGCGCCATAGAGGAAGATGTTCTCCTTTCCAGTCAGTTCCATGTGGATACCGGCCGTCACGCTCAACAGCGCGCCGATGCGACCAGCGACATCGCAACGACCGGCAGACTGGTAGGTGATCTGACTGATGATCTTGAGCAACGTGGTTTTGCCCGATCCATTGATGCCGATCAGTGCCAGGGATTTGCCCGGCTCGACTTCGAGGGTGATGTCCTTCAACACCCACCGGTAGTCGTAGCGATTGCCCGATCCGATCGACCTCCGGAATCGAGTCATCTGATCGTAGAATTTGGGTACCGTCTTGTCGGCGCGGAACTTCTTCCAGACGTGCTCGAGCTGGATGGAGCCATCAGGCAATGTCGGCAAAGTTCACCTCCAACCGCTTGAAGATCCGGTATCCGAACGTCAGATAGGTCAACGCACCCAGGGCGGCGACTCCGACCAGGTTCCACTGCGGAGAGTGACCCAACAGCATGGTCCGCCTGGCACCGTCGATCACCGGCCCGAGCGGATTGAAGAACCCGTAGACCATCTGGAGGTTGATGATGATTCCTCCGACCCAGTGGCCGGGAATGACATGACCGTTGACGACAGCGCGATGCACGTACACCCCACCGCCAAGGTGGTAGTTGCTCGGGATGTTCGACAAAGGCCAGATCACCGGGGTGGCGAACAGGCCCAGCGAGGTGATGATCGGGAGGACCTGCATGAGATCGCGCATCTGGATGATGATGCTGGCAACGGCCATGCAGATCCCGGCGGCGAAGATAATCTCGATGAGGATGAACACTGGAACCCACAGGGTGGTGATTGCCGGTGCTCGACCGAAGATTACGAAGAGGATTGCCAAGGGGACCCAAGACAATACGGTGTTGAGGGCATTGACACACATGGTCTCTAGGGGAAAGCACTCCCGGGGGAATTGAGTCTTGGCCATGAGCGCCTTGTTGGACAGCAGTGACTGGCCCCCATTGCTCAGCGCCCCGGAGAAGAAGGACCAGCTCAGGATGCCCACAAAAACGAACAGCGCGTAGGGCAGACCCTCGGTCCCGAACGTTTTCACACGGGAGAACACGACCATCATGATGAGCAATGTGAGTAACGGGCTGAGCAACGCCCACATGATTCCCAGGCTCGCCTGTTTGTACTGGGCACGGAAGTCTCGTTCGGCCAGGGTGTAGATGATGTCCCGGTGGCTCCACAGTGCCCGCGCCGACTCGAAATGGCGGACTCGATGGTGGTAGATCAAGTCCTCTGAAGGCTCAGCCGGTATGGAGGAGACGTCCGTCTGCTCCAACGTTTGACCGAAGTACGAATCGGTTACTGCCATCGGCAAAATCTACCCCCTGGCCCGCAATTCCGAGCCATTCCTCTCGCTATTGGGGCCATACATTATCGCAACCGCCGTTCCACCGGCCACACGCCCCTCCGATGCCCGCCGCTATCATCAGCCCGTGCCGGCACCGGGGGAGCCCACGACATCCTGGCCACATACTCGGACGCGGGTGCTGCTGGCAATCAAGGGCCTCGGCCACGGTGGTGCCGAGCGGCTTCTGGTCGACACGGTGGCCAACGGTGACCACCGGGCCTTCGACTACGAGGTCGCATTCGTGCTCGACTCCGCCGACACCCTCGTGCCCACCCTGGAGTCGGCCGGAACCGAGGTGCACCGCCTCGGTGCGAAGCACAACCTCGACCTGCGATGGATGCTGGCGTTCCGCCGCCTCCTTCGGGGTGACGACTTCGACATCGTGCACTTCCACCTGCCCTACACGGCGGCACTGGGTCGCTTGGTCGTCGCCTCGTTGCCGCGACGCCGGAAGCCCGTGACCATGTACACCGAGCACAGCCTGTGGAACAAGGTCGCCGTCCTGGTCAAGATCCTCAATCGGGCCACCATCGGATGGGACCGGGCGCTGATCACCGTCTCCCAGGCCGCCTACGACGCGCTCCCTCCCGCCCTCAAGCCACGAGCTCGCGTGGTCGTTCACGGTGTCGACCTGTCCCTCTCTCGGGACCGGATCCTTCGCCGCCACGAGATCCGTCGTGATGTCCGGGCGGAGCTCAGCATCCCCTCGGGGCAGATCCTGGTCGTCACCGTGGCCAACCTGCGCTCGGAGAAGGGATACGACGTTCTCCTCGACGCCGCCCGTCTGGTGGCCGATCGGGGCCTGCCCGTCGTGTTCGCGGCGGCCGGGGAGGGGTCACTGGCCGAGGACCTGGCCGAGCGTCATCGGGCGCTCGGGTTGGGTGGGCGGTTCCAGTTCCTGGGCCACCGCCCGGACGCCTTGGAGTTGCTCACCGCGGCCGACGTCGTGGTCCTCCCTTCCCACCAGGAGGGACTACCCGTCGTCTTGATGGAGGCGACCAGCGTCGGCGCCACCATTGTGGCCACCTCGGTCGGTGGCGTGCCTCAGGTGATCACCGACGGCGTCAACGGCCTCATCGTGCCCCCCGGCGCACCGGAGCGCCTGGCCGACGCCCTCGAGCGGGTCAGCACCGACGCCACGCTCCGGAATCGGCTCGGGCGCCAGGCCCTGGTCGACAGTGTCGTGTTCGACGTCGCCCGGGCCAGCGGCGAGATCGAGAGCATCTACCGCACGGTCCTCGAGGTCCGGCCATGACCACTCCCGCCTGCTGATCTCAGAACCTCCGCCCACGGGCGGAGGACAGGGCACGGGCCAAGGCCTCGAGCCTCCCGGTGCCGAACTCCTCATCGGGCTCGAGATAGTTCCCCTCGGCCCACTCATTCCACGACTTGATGACCACCACCTGCTCGTCGACCGGGTTGGCGCAGGCCAGCTCGATGGCCCGTCGGACATGGGCGCCGAAACGCTCGGGGCTCGCCCCCGTGGCCACCACGCCCCGTCGGCCCAGACGCGGCGTGTTGTCCCAGTTCGGATAGACGCTGGGAAAGATCCGGCCACCCAGTCCGGCCGGTGGGTCGACACCCGCGCCGGGATAGGGATAGTGCCGCGGCCCACTCCCCACCCCTCGCGCGATCAGGTGCTCTCGCGCCCGTGCGGCAACAGTGCGTCGGAAAGGGAAGCTGAAGTGCACGGCGGCATCGAAGCCATCCTCCACATGGGCCCGGTAGTCGGACTCGCCCAGCGAGGCCACCAGGTACAGCCCGGGCAGTCCGGCGTCCAGAGCCATCTTCTGCCACCGCTCGACGAAACGAGCCGGCTCGGGCATCCCGCCGGGCTGGTAGACGAGCAGCAGGGGGCGACCGGCAATGGTGATGTAGCGGGGATCCTCGAAGGCCCTCTTGAGCGAGGTGAAGTGCTCGAGATCATCCTCGGGTCCCGGATAGGTCTGCTCGATGAGGACCTTGTCGGGTGCCCCATGCCAGATCCCGGACCAGCTCTGGTTGGCCCAGGCCACGCAGAACGGGAAGTCGGGCGAACCGGAGTCGAGCACCTCCTCGAAGGGCCGCTGGAGAAGCTGGTGCCCTGCGAACCAGTAGTGCCAGTAGCAAAAGCCGGTGACCCCGTGGATCCGGGCCAGTTCGGCCTGGGCCTCCCGGACCTCGCCGACCCTGAGGTCGTAGAACCCGAGATCGGCCGGGAGGTGGGGCTGCACGTGACCCCGGAACAGCGGGCGGGCCCTCGCCACATTGGTCCACTCGGTGAAGCCCTTGCCCCACCACCGGTCGTTCTCGGGGATCGGGTGGAACTGGGGCAGGTACAGGGCCAGGACTTCCACAGGCGGTCATGCTACTGACGCATCCGGCCCCGGGGGCTTCCGCCGTTGCCCGCTCGCCGTCGGGAAGATCCGTGCCTTGCAGCTGACCAGTCGAGCGAACGGACTGCGATCCGCGCCGGTGCGTGCCAATGCCGAAACCGGGAAGAGACGGCGCGCCGGCAGAGACTCAACCGGGATCGGTCGAACCGATGCGCGCAATCTTCCCTTCGTCGAGTCGGCGAAGCAGTTCGTATTCCGGTTCCAATCTCGCTCGGAGACGCTCTCGCTGTCCGTCGGTCATTGACGAGCGGCTTCCGGTCACCCGGGCCCGCCGACCGACGAGCGGCAACGCCAGGCGCCGGCCTAGCGCGGTCAGCCCGTCGTCGAAGTCCTCGGTGAAGAACACGCTCGAGCACGCCCCGATCCGCTCGGCCGCCTCGGATATGTCAAGGTCATCCGAGAACATGGCCAACTGGGCCAGGAGGTGCTGACGGGGCACCCGGTCCAGGAAGGAGTCGAAGCCCTTCGACGCCAGCTGCCGCTCGCCGACGGCCACCGCGCCGGGCATCGCCGGATCGTCTCCCGTCACCAGATAGTCGAAGTAGGAGTGGACCCGCTCGACGGGATCTCTGAGGACGGTGACCGTGAAGGTCTTCGGCGGCAGGGGTTGAGCGGCGGCGGCCCGGTGGGATCGGCCGTAGAAGTAGGCCCCCTGGGCCAGCACCCGCCGGTTGAAGGCGACGAAGCTGTACCGGCCGCTGATCGTCCGATGCAACGGGGCATCGACCATCCGTCGATAGACGTCGAGCGGATCTTCGCCACCCAGTGCCATGAAGCTCAGATGGAGGCTGGTGCCCGCGGTCTTGCGAACGTGGTAGCAGTAGATCCGCCGAGACCCGTCCGGCAACTCGTAGGACCTAGCCAGGCGCCGATACTCCGGATCCGTCCAGATCTCCCAGGCAGCGCCGACGTCCCGCGCCCGCTGCCGCACCCGCCGGCCCGTCCGGCTCCAACGCCTCGTACCGGATGCCGGGTCGCTGCCAGCCGCTGTTGGAGGCCGCATCGCCACTGTTGCGACCTTAGTCAAGATGGCCCTCTCGAACGACGCCACGGGTGGCCGAGGACCGGGGCCAGGTGCCCGCTGTCGAGGGTGACCTGGACACCGGGGCTCAGTGGCGATCGGGGTTTCCGGACGCCATATCGGGAACAGACTCGTCGAACTCGCGGTAGAACGCGGGGTCGGCCATCAGGCGGCGGAACACCCGGTCCGACTGGCGATCGGCAGCCAGCATGAGCAGACGCTTCCGAATCTGTCGGACCGATCGCGCCGAGGCGGCCGGCAGTACGGTGAGGTCACGCGGGCGGACGTGCAGCAGGGCCCGGGGTTCACTACGGACCTCCCTGCTCAAGGAGCCCAGACTTGGGTTCTGCAGACTGGCCGGTGTGAACACCTTCCGGTCGTCGAGAACGCTCCATTTCGTCCGGGAGCCAGCTCCGTGGTGGTAGATGTACTGTCCGTACACACCGAACCACAGCGGATGGGCATCGCGGGTGTTGGACCGGGTGAGGGGGAGCCAGTCGACACCGTGCGCCTCGAGGGAGTGGAGGACCCGCGTCCCGGCATCATCAAGGACGGCACCGCTCGGAGTCGTCCACAGCTCGCGGCCCCAGTCCCCGCCGATCCGCTTCCAACATTCGACCGTCGTGGCACAGAAGCTCGGGTGGGGGCGCAGATCCTCGAAGTTCTCCCGGCGCTGGATGGCGATGAGCGGCCGGGCCCGGAGGGTCTCGGAAAGCCAGCCGTCCAGGGCTCGGATGGGAAAGGCGTCGCTGTCGAGGAAGACGATGATGTCGTCCGGGCTGGCCCGGTCGACCACCAATCCGGCCAGCGCGTTGAGTTTCTCGCCATGAGGGGCCTTCAGATCCTCGGCATGGTCGAACCGTTTCCACAGCTCGCGGTCGTCGATCCCGTTGAGCACGGCGAACACCCTGAAGGGCGAAGCGACGTTCCGGTGCAGATACTCGAGTTGTGGCGCCACCCACTGGGGGGAGCGCCAGTGCACGGTGAGGACGTAGATCATGGCGCCGCCCGATCGAGGCGGACATGGCGGCAAAGGTGGAGGCAGGAACTCCGGGCCGCGGCCGTCACCGTCCCACCTCGACATGTCCCTGCACGGATAGGACCCTACCGTCAGCCGGGCGTCTTCACGCCTGCACGGCGACGCTCAGCATTCCCGCCTCCCGGCCACGGTACGAGCCAGACCGGCGATGCCCTCCTCGATGACGTCCGTCCTGAAGCGATCGGAGAAGAGCGCTTCTCCCCCCGACGCCACCGCCTCGCGCAACCGGACGTCGCGGAGCAACCGGGCGCACGACTCGGCCAGTGCCGGGGCCGTGTCCCCGATCAGCAGGTGGACCCCGTCCACGGCGCCGAGGCCCTCGGCGCCCAGGGTGGTCGATACCACAGGGATGCGATGGGCGAATGCCTCCAGGATCTTCACCCTGGTCCCGCTGCCGTAGCGGATGGGAACCACCACGATGTCAGCCTGTGCCAGTTCGGTGGCGATGTCCGGGACCCGACCTACGACGGTGACCCGAGGAGGGTCGTGCAACTCCATGAGGTCCGGATGGTGCTCTCCCACCAGTCGGATCTGCGCCGCGGGGATCATGGCCCACAACGCGGGCCCCACCTCGCTGGCCAGCATGCGAGCGGCCTCGATGTTGGGGGGATAGCGAAGAAGCCCCTGGAAGAGAAGCGTAGGTGGCGAGCCGACGCCGGTTCTCCCCAGCGGGTGCTCGACGGTTCGGTACCCGTTGGGAACAACGGCAACGTTGGCCAAGCCACCCTTGGCAGCGCGCTCGGCGTCGAGGGTGCTGCATACCGCGATGGCCGACGCCCGTTGGGCGGCTCGCCGATGCAGGCGCCGCCACCGCCGGATCTCCTCGTGCGCCACCATCGTGCTGCCCTGTCGCCGGATCCGCTGTGGCCACTCCGATGAGGGAGAGTGCGGCATGGACAGCCGAGCCACGATCTTCTGATCCTCGAGGTCGTCGAGGTCGATGATGGTGGGACCGAAGACCGGCTCGCCGGCCAGCACCCACGGCCGCGCTCCGAAGAACCAGACGAGGTCGTATCGCCCCGACATGAAGCGGGCCAGGGCCCTCTGCACCGTTGACCGATCCTGCCAGGGCAGTCCGAGCGGCATCGAGGGCCGCCAGAGGGAGGCGAGCAGGCCGGCGCCCGACGCCGTTCGATTGTCGAAGCCGACCCGTGCCACCTTGGACAGTTGCAGCGTCTCGTCGGGTGCATCGAAGTCCGTCCGGAACTGGGAGATCACCGAGCAGAGTTCGACGGGACCGCACAGACGCAGGCCGCGGAGCACCATGGCCAGCCGCATCCGAGGCCCCCTGTCCTCGGGCCACGGGTAGTCGCCGGCCACCACCAACGTTCTCATCGAATCCCCTCACGCTGGCCGTTCGCCCCTCGGCTGGCTAGCCGTCGCTCATCGCCCTTGACCTCGGCGGTCCCCCTGGAATCCAACGATGGTAGCGGAGCAGGCACAACCAGCCCGACTGGTACAGTTGGGTGGCCGGGTGGCCGGTAGCGGTGGGGGGCCGCCCATGAGCGAACGCACAACCGATGAGTTCCCAGCGACCGACGTGCCCTTGGTATTGCACGTCATCCCGACCTCTCGGGCCCGCGGTGCGCAGCGAGAGGCGCGGGCCGTGGCCGACTACCTGGAGTCACCAGGGACACGGTTGCACCGGGTGCTGAGCCTGTTCGATAGCTGCGACGAAGTGGAGGTTGATGCCTCGCTCAACCATCCGGGAGGCGACACCCCGGCCGTGGGGTTCGATCCGAGCCTGGGCTTCCGACTTCGCTCCGCGCTAGCCGGCATGGACCCCGAGGTGGTGGTGGCGCACGGGAGCGAGGCATTGAAATACCTGGTGCCGGCCATGCTCGGCCGGCGGCGACCTCTGGCCTACTACGCCATCGGCACCTATTCCGGTTCGGATAGTGCACTGCAGCTCCGCCTCTGGAGGCACCTGCTGGCCCGCGCCGATGTGGTGGCCGCCGTCGGCGAGGAGGTGCGCGATGAATGCATCGAGCGCATGGGAGTGTCGCCCGCCCGCGTCATGCTGGCCTACAACTGCCGCGACCCTGAGGTCTTCCGCCCCAGAGAGGCTGCGTCCCGGTCGACCCCCGTTGTGGTCTTCGTGGGCGCCTTGACCAGGGGGAAGTGCCCCGACCACTTTGTCGAGGTGGTGGCAGGGCTGCGGGCCCGGGGGGTCTCACTCGAGGCCCGCATCATCGGGGATGGCCCATTGCGCCAGACGCTGGCCGGGCCGGCGCAGGAGGCCGCGATAGCGATGCTCGGCTCGCGGTCCGACGTCGATCATCAGATGCGTGAGGCCGACCTCCTGGTCTTCCCGAGCCGACCCGAGGGTGAAGGAATGCCCGGCGTCCTCATCGAAGCGGGCCTGTCGGGACTCCCGGTGGTGACCACCGCGGTGCCAGGCGTCCGGTCGATCGTCAAGGGTGGCGAGACCGGTCTCGTGGTCCCCGTCGACGATGTCCCGGCCATGATCGCAGCCGCGGGCAGGCTGCTCGACGACTCCGAACTGCGTTCATCGATGGGCCGTGCGGCAAGACAGCACTGCGTCGACCGTTTCAGCCTGGCCGCGGTCGGGGGTCGATGGACGGCCATCCTCCAGCCCCTGCTCGACCACGCCGGTCGCCGGCGCCGGCAATCGGCGCCGAGCAAGAAGAGCGGTCGGCGGCACTCCGTGGGCGGGGGGGCGCCCGGACCGGCGATGGCGACGGATTCCGACCCGCTGGCAACCTCCCGGTACGGCCGGTGACCGGGCCGGCGACGCCCAAGCGTCGGGGCGCTCCCCCTGCGTTGGATGGTCCCGTCGAGCCCCGTGGCAAGCGTCAATGGGCCAGCCTCTACGGATCATCCCTCCTCGCCGCCCGACGGAACCCCGACTTCTCGGAGCTCGAACGCTTCTGCTTCTTCATCGGCTATGCCCGCAGCGGCCACACCCTGGTCGCCACCCTGCTCAACGCCCATCCCGATGTGGTGATCTCCCATGAGCTCGACGCTCTCCGCTTCGTGAAGCACGGCTTCGGCCGCTCGCAGCTCTTCTCCCTTCTCCTCCAACGTGACCAGCAGTTCGGTGACAACGGTCGCAACTGGTCCGGCTACCAGTACGAGGTGCCCGACCAGTTCCAAGGGAGGTTCGAGCACCTCCGGGTCATCGGCGACAAGCGGGCCCGATCGGCAGTGCTGCAGATCGCCCAGGAGCCCAGGCTGTTGGACCGTGTCCGCCGGGTGGTCAAGGTCCCGATCAGTGTGATCCATGTCACTCGCAACCCGTTTGACAACATCGCCACCGAAGCCCGTCGGCACAAGATGTCCTTGTCCGAGGCGACCGCCTGGTACGAGCAGATCTGCAGGGCCGTCAGTGTGGCCCGACCGCTGCTCGATCCGTCAGAGCTGGTCGACGTCCGCTATGAGGACTTCGCCGGTGACGCGGGCCCATCCCTGGCGGCACTGTGCGGGTTCCTCGGCCTGGAGACGCAACCCTCGTACCTCGAGGCCTGCGCCGGCATCGTCTGGTCGAGCCCGAACCGGACCCGCGATGCGGTTGCCTGGTCGGACCGGGAGCGAAAAGGCGTCGAACGGCTCATCGAGACCTACGACGTGCTGGGCTCCTACACCTTTGACGACTAGAGACAGCCAGCGGTCTGGCTTGCCGATCGGGACCCTTGTGTGTGATCCACACGCCTTTGGGCCGCCTCAGGGCCTACTGTCCGGTGGCACGGACCCCTTGCAGTCGCCGGCGGGCGTTGGCCCGTTCTGTGGCCTGGCGCATGGCCAGGCGGGCCCGCCTTCGCAGCTCCCATTCGTATCGGGGGCGGGCATGGCGTGGTGCCCGTGGAATTGACAGCAGGACGAACAGGAACGGGATCATCATGGTCCGCTCCCGTTCGATCAGGCCCAGGTTCCCGAGGGCGGCGAACGTGTAGATGAACGTACCGGTGTAGACGAGGCACAACATCACATAGGGGCGCGCGAAGGCGGCCCGCGGAACCATCCGCAGATTGCGGAGTGACGCCAGGACCAAACCCAGGATGACGGTGTTCTCGAGGGCGGCGACCCGCTCACCGAATCCATGGGCATTGTAGGGCAGCGGATTGAACAGGACCTCGTAGATGTCCCTCGGGAAGCTGGCCGGATTGGACGAGTAGGGCACGTTGCCGCTCGTCCCTTGCGCGGCATTATTGGCGTTGGTGTTCTGAAGGGAGAGCTGCCCGTTTGCTCCTCCCCGCAGGTAGTGGACGGTCAAGGCAATCGACAGGAAGAGCAGCGCGGCGCAGAAGACCAGGCTGATGATGCGTCGGACGCCACCGAGGGACTTCCGGGTCCCCGCCGTGGGGACCATCATCGCCACCACGAACCCGGCCATGATGAGAAGCAGCTCGTTGGGGCGGACGTAGGCGCCGATGAACACCCCGGGCGCCACCAGGATGAAACCGCCCCGTTTGCGGGCCAGGAATTTGGCCGCGCCGAATGCGGTCAACCCCAGCGAGAGCATCATGAGTGATTCCTTGCTGACATCAGCGGTCCAGAAGATCAAGGACGGCATGAAGAACAGCATCAACGCGTAGCGACGATGGTCGCCCCCGGCGAAGGTCAGGGTGAAGGCCCGGTAGAAGAAGACGGCACCGATAAAGGACAGCCAGCTGAACACGAGGAAGGTGGCCAGCTGGTTGACGCCGACGAGCGCCATGCCGATCCCCGCAGCGATGCTCACCGAGCCGTCATTGACGATCTGACGAACGTCAGCATTAGCCGTGGTGAAGTTGAAATGACGGAAATCGGGGGCGAGTAGTGCACCCTGGTTGACGTAGCGAGTCCAGTCGGCGATGCCGTGGTAGAAGTGATCGACCACGTAGATCTGGCTCGGCGCGGCCAGTAGGTGGAGAACCAGGCTGATCGTCAAGATCCTGACCAACCAGGGATTGCCCTCTGCGAAAGCCACCCGCTGGATCACGACCCGCCCGAGGCCGAACAGGATCACCGCAACCAGCAGAGCGGCGACCGGCTGGGACGGGATGTGGGCCGCGACGATCATGGGCGCGACCGGTTTGAAGTCAGGCCCGGGTGGCGGAGCCCGAGGTCGATCCGACGCCGGCGCCGAGGGCCCCGACGGTCTCCCTGTCCTGAGGCGTCGCATCCTCGGTGACCGGCAGGGGAGCCAGCGCTGAGTGGCGGATGTCCGCCCGGTCGAGCCGGACATTGGTCAACACCACGCCCAGCACCGGTGCAGCCATGCGACGGAGCAGATCCCCGGCCCGGCGGGCCTGGTCGAACGTGGTGAGTCGGCACTCGGCAACGACCAGCACCACGTCGACCGAGGGGATCAGCGCCTCGGCGTGGTGCACGGCGAGCAGCGGTGGTACTTCCACGATGACAACATCGGACAAGCTGCGCGCCGCCTCGAGAATGGCGGGCATCCTGGTCACCAGCTGCCCGCTCCGGGAGATGAACGGATGCAGGGGAAGGCGGGACACGTGGTCGAGCCTCGAGGGCTCCAGACGGGCCCGGACATCCTCGATCCCGATCTCTCCGGACACACTGGCGGTTCCGACGCCGTTGACCCTCGCTTCGACCTCTCCGGTGCTGATGATCACCACGCGCTCGCCCGCCTCGGCGTAGATGGCAGCCAGGTTGGCGGCCACGTGCGGTCGGGTCGGCTCGGAACCGGCGGAGGCCACGAGCACAACGTGTCGATCCGCACGCTCCTGGGTCGGACCGGACTCGGCACGCTGCCCCGTGGGCAACTTGCCTCCATTTCCGGCATCGATACCAAGGGCGTAGGGGTCGGTGGCACCCGACAGCGGCGCCAAGCTCTCGAACATCACCGACATACGAAGCATCCGGTAGGCCTCCGCCCCCGGCGAGTCGGGATCTCGGATCACGTCGACCATGGGAGCCAGTGCGCCCACAGCCGGCATTGCCCCGACCGTGGCCGCCGGAACCTCCACGGCCACCGGGAATCCGAAGTTTGCCTCCGCCCTGGCCGCATTGCGAAGGCGCTTGTCGAGGAGCTCGCGCAGGAGCACGATGCCGGCCCCGAGGGCGGCGCCGATGGCCATGCCGCCCAGGACCCGCACCTTCCTGCTGGCCCCCAAGGGTGCCTTGGCCCCAGTTTTTGTGGCGAACTCTGCGGCATGAATGACGTTGTACCCGGTATAGGCGTTGACGCCTGGATTGCCCGCTATGCCCGCCTTCGGATTGTACGCCTGTTTCTGATTGGTGGCTGTCTGTACCACGTCCCCCAACTGGCTGGAATAGGCGTTAGCCATGAGGACCGCGTCAGCGGCCGTGGCGCCGCGGCCGGTGAGCTGGATGACTTGTGCGCTGTTCTTCTTGACGGGCCCGGCCCCGGAGCCCACCAAGGTCGCGGCGACGGCGGTTGCCGACATGTACGTGGACAGTGCGCTGTCCGGGATGGTGAGACCGGCCGCGTCGGCCACGCCTTGTTGGGTGTCCGTCTTCGAGGCCAAGAACATCAATTGCGCGGCGGTCACACCGCCGTTCAACGGACTTCCGGGCCCGTTGGGCGCGGTACCGACAACCGCAGTGGCCTGGTACGGCAGCGCCGACTTGACCCTCTTGGCGTGGCCCACGGGGGCAAAGGCGGCGATGACAGCCCCGAGGATGGCAAGACCCACCAAGAGCCGCCAACTGCGGCGGATCGCACCCCCATAGTCGATTGGCTCCATCGTTCTCCCACTTCCTGCCCAACGTAGAGCACCGATCTTATACCGGTGCCGGTCCCGTTGAACATCACCGGTGGCATTCAGTCTTCGAAAATAATGGCACCGAAATACGGCGGCATCCACGTGATTCGAACCTGGGGCCGGCACCGATGGAACTGAGCCCGTCGCCGCCCTGTCATTCCCGAGTCCGACGCCCGCACGGGAGCCGATCGAGCTTGAGGCGGTAGCCTGCGCTGGCAGGCGATCCTGAGTCAATACCCAAAATTGGGGATGGCTCTCCGAGCAGCCCGTCGGTAATCTCAATGTGGCGTGCTGGGCAGCCACTGAACAGGGCCTTCATCGGCCGGTGGACCTAGGGTTGACGCCGCCCTCCGGGGGGATGGCAGTATGGGGCGTACCACGATTCGATACTGGCGGAGATTCGTCGTCGGATTGTACGTTGTCGCCGAGTGAAAGTGGAGGTCCGGAAAGGCTGCTGACATCCTGGTGTCAGCCGTGCTCCGGTGCGGGCATGCAGGGAAAAGTGCGCTTGGGCGGAAGCGGTCGGGACTTATGACCACAGGGGGCCTAATTGCATGGGTGAGAACGAGTCAGAGGAAGCGTCCGAACAGCCGGCCCCTTCGCTAGTGGATGCCTCGCCGAGCAATCCGCACAGGACCAATGTCGCGGTTCGTGCCAGCAGAGTGCGCTCCCGCCTCGTGTTCACCTTGCTTGACGCCATCTGCGTCGTCGCCGGCTACAGCGTTGCCCAAGTCACCTACTTCCGGGACAAGGCGCCAGGCCTCTACTGGCAGCACCTTGCCACGTTCCTGCTCGCCGCCCTGTTCGTCACGTTGGTGGCCAACCACATTTTCGGGCTGTATGGACGCATGTGGCGGCACGCCGGTGTCGAAGAAGCTCGCCAACTAATCCTCTCGGCCGCGGTGATCGTCTTCGTGCTCATCGCTGTCTACCCGTTGGGAAAGCGAGCCGGATTCGAGCACGTGCCGTTGACGGTGATCGTCGTCGGTTGCATGTTCGCCACTGTGGGCATGGGGGTTCTGCGATTCCACTCGAGGCTGTTCGCCTGGCAGCGCGGGACACGTCGGGTGGGGTTGCGGGTTGCGGTCGTCGGGAGCCGCGATGCCGGGGCCGCTGCCATCCGGGAGATGCTGCGCAGCCCGGGCGCCGGTTTGGTGCCAGTGGCCGTATTCGACGACGACGAGCGTGCGCATGGGCTTTCGATGGTTGGAGTCCCCGTGGTGGGCGCTATCGATGACATACCCAGTGCCGCCAGCCGGTACATGCTGCAACAGGTCTTGCTGACCATTCCGAACCCCCCGCCCGAAATGGTCGAAAAGGTGTTGCTGGCCTGCGAAAAGGCAGGCCTGACCATGAAGGTCCTACCCGGGGTGAGCCATCTCGTCGATGGCGCCGCATCGGTGGTTCCGCTGCGGCAGGCGCGCGAGCCCCGGATCGAGGACCTGCTTGGCCGCAGTCCCATACCGATCGATCTGGCCACGGTCAGGCGCTCACTGGAGGGCCGCCGCGTGCTGGTGACCGGGGCGGGTGGCTCCATCGGCTCAGAGATCTGCCGCCAAGTGGCCGAGCTCGACCCGGCCGTGCTCGTGCTCCTGGATCACGATGAGACGCACCTCCACGACACGGCGGCCACTATTCCGGGGTCAACCGAACAGGCGCTCGTCGACATCACCAATCGGTTGGCGGTGGTCGATGCCTTCACCCGATTCCGCCCTGAGGTCGTCTTCCACGCTGCCGGCCACAAGCATGTCCCCGTCCTCGAGCAGCATCCAATCGAAGCCGCTACCACCAATGTGTTCGGGACCCTCAATGTGGTAGAGGCGGCCACCGGGGTCGGTGTCCAACGGTTCGTCCAGATCTCGTCGGACAAGGCGGTGCGGCCTTCGAGCATCATGGGGGCTACCAAGCGGCTGGCCGAGCAGATCGTGCTCTCACGGGCCCCCGTCGGCCCGTCCTACTGCACCGTCCGGTTCGGAAATGTGCTGGGAAGCCGCGGCAGCGTCATCCCCACCTTCACCCGCCAGATCGCCAACGGCGGACCGGTCACGGTCACCGACGCCCGGATGACCCGGTTCTTCATGAGCGTCGAAGAAGCGGTACAGCTGGTGCTCGAGTCTTCGGTCCTCTCGGACGGCGGCGGTGAGATATTCATGCTCGAGATGGGAAAGCCGGTCCGCATCCTCGACCTGGCCGAGCGGATGATCCGGCTCTCCGGCTATCAGGTGGGCGAGGACATCTCCATCGACATCTGCGGGGCCCGGCCCGGCGAGAAGTTCGATGAGGAGCTCCGCATGCCGGAGGAGGAAATTCTCACTACCCACCATCCCTACATCAACCAGCTCATCCCGATCACCGCCTCGGCGGAGCAATTCGCATCGGGGCTCGAAGAGCTGAGGGCAGCCACCGAGGAACGGGACGACGCGTCGGTCAGGCGGCTGCTGTTCTCCGTCGGGACGTCGAGTCCCGCGGGTACCCAGCCCTTGAGCCCGGACCACAATGGCGCCCTCGACGGAGCCGTTGCGCCGTCCACGGACGCCGATCCCGGGTTGCAGCTGGCCAAGGACTCACCTGCGGAGAGCTCCGAGCAAGTCCTGGCATGAACCTGCTGCTAGGCGTGGCCGGGTGAGCCCGAGCGACGGGGCCACCAGGCTGGTCGTCGTCGGGCAGGGCTACGTCGGCCTTCCGCTCGCCCTCCGCGCCGTGGACGTCGGGTTCGACGTCGTGGGCTTCGATGTCGATGCCGAGAGGATCAAGCGGCTGGCCGCGGGTGACTCCTACGTCGAGGACATCCCGGATGATCGCCTGCACGCCGCCCTCGATTCGGGCCGCTACGAGCCCACGGATTCCCCCGACCGGATCGCCGGTTTCGACGTGGCGGTCCTCGACGTGCCCACCCCTTTGCGCGATGGCGTGCCAAACCTGTCCCATGTCGAGGACGCCGCCTCGGTGGTCTCTCGTCACCTGCGAGTTGGCGCCACGGTCGTCCTGGAGTCGACCAGCTACCCGGGCACCACCGAGGAGCTAGTCGCTCCCCTACTCGAACAGGGATCGGGCCTGATCGCCGGACGTGACTTCCACCTCGGTTACAGCCCGGAGCGGATCGACCCCGGCAATCCAACCTGGCGTCTCGAGAACACGCCGAAAGTGGTGTCCGGCGTGGACAAGGCTTCGCTGGAGGCGGTGCGGAGCTTCTACGGTCGCATCGTCGAGCGGACGGTATCAGTGTCGGGTACGCGTGAGGCCGAGCTCACCAAGCTCATCGAGAACACCTTCCGCCATGTCAACGTCGCTCTCGTCAACGAGCTGGCGATGTTCGCCGCGGAGCTCGACATCGATGTATGGGAGGCAATCGACGCAGCGACGACCAAGCCGTTCGGGTATCTGCGCTTCACCCCTGGGCCAGGGGTTGGCGGTCACTGTCTGCCCATCGACCCGAGCTACCTCTCGTGGAAGGTGCGGCGGAGCCTTGGCCAGCCGTTCCGCTTCGTGGAGCTGGCCAACGACGTCAACGAGCACATGCCTGACTACGTGGTGAGGCGACTGGCTCTGGCCTTCAACCGGATGGGGCGGGCCGTCAACGGCTCGAGGATCTTGCTGCTCGGTCTGGCCTACAAACGGAACACCGGCGACGCCCGCGAAGCGCCCGGCACCATCATCGCCCAGGCGTTGACGGCCCTCGGTGCCGAGGTGCACGTGGTCGATCCCCACATCGTGGCCGAATCGCTGCCGTACCCGTTGGTCGACTTGACGGCCGAAGAGGTCAGGGCATCCGATGCGACGGTGATCGTGACAGACCACGATGCGTTCGACTACGAACTCATCCGTGCCCATGCTCCCTACGTCTTCGACGCCCGGAACCGCCTGGACGGGCCGACGGTCGAGCGGTTGTAGCCACCGGTGCATCACGATGCGAGACGGCCTGCACCGGGGCTGCGCCAACGCGCTGACGGCGGGGCCGAGGACGGCTGATCGTCCGTGAAGGTCGTGGTGACCGGGGGGGCGGGATTCATCGGTGCCAATGTGTGCCGCGCCCTGGCGAACGACTCCGCCATCGCCGGGGTGGTGGCCCTCGACGACCTTTCGACCGGCTCTCGCCACAATCTGGAATCCATTCACGACGTGGATCTGGTCGAAGGATCGATCCTTGATGCCGACCTCCTCGATCAGGTGTTCGAGGATGCCGACGCCGTTGTGCACCTGGCCGCCCGGCCATCCGTTCCCCGCTCACTGGCCGATCCGATGGCCAGCCACGTGACCAACGCCACGGGCACCATGGAGGTCCTGGAGGCGGCGCGCCGTGGCGGTCGTCCACACGTGTTGGTGGCGTCGTCATCATCGGTGTACGGAGCCAATCCAGCCCTGCCCAAGCGGGAAGACATGGCCACCATGCCGGCCAGCCCGTACGCAGCCAGCAAATTGGCGGCAGAGTCGGCCGCGCTGGCCTACAGTCGCGCGTTCGGGCTCCCGGTCCTCGCCTTCCGCTTCTTCAACGTGTTCGGTCCTTTGCAGTCCCCCGACCACGCCTATGCCGCAGTGGTCCCCACGTTCATCGCCGCCGCCCTACGGGGCGATCCCCTGCCCGTGCACGGCGATGGCCGCCAGACCCGGGACTTCACCCATGTGGACAGCGTGGTCGCCGTGCTGAGTGACGCCATCCATCGCCGGGTGACCGATCCAGAGCCGGTGAACCTGGCCTTCGGTACCAGGGTTTCGCTCCTCGATCTCATCGGCATCCTCGAGAGAGTGCTGGACAAACCGCTCGCCCGTCGCCACACCGAATCGAGGATGGGAGACGTCCGCGACTCGCAAGCCGATCAGTCCCGCCTGAGGCGCCTGTTCCCCCGCATCGAACCAGTGGAGCTCGAAGAGGGATTGCGCGCCACGGTGCGGTGGTTCGAGGGGGTTTCCTGATCTCATCGGCCTCCCGCCTGCACCGGCGGTCTGGTTCGTTCGAGGCCCACGGGGAGGTCGACACATCGGCTATACAGCTCGAGCAAGCACTAGCTCGCCATTCGGTCGTCCCCGTCAGATCACGCTGAGGGCGCGGCCGACCACTCAACGTCAAGATTTGGTCCCCAGATCTCTCGCTCGTCAAATCTGATGACGTCGGCCTTGCGTTCGAGGTCGTCGTGGTTAGAATTGGCCAACGAAGGGGCACCACCGTGGGATTGCCTTGGGCGACGGGAGCGAAAGCGGTGCACAGGGGGGCGAGAACAATGGCGACCAAAGTCACAGATGGCTGGGTTGGACGTTACGCCGACCGGGCCGACCAGATGAGCCGAACGGTGGCGCTCGTCGATCTCCGACCGGCATCGATTGCAACGAGCGGCGAACGGTCCGGTGATTCGGAGCTGGCTTACGAGTTGGCTCTCCGGAGGATCGAGCAGGTCGTGCGGGACGATGACCGTGTATGCCCATTTGGGGTCTCCCGGGTCGCCATCGCCTTTGGTCCGGACGCTGAGGCGGTGGCGCCCAAAACGCTGGGCGTGCGGCTGGCGCGAGCCGTCCGTAAGAGCCAGACCTTCAACGAGCAGGTGGATCTTCGGCGTGGCTCGATCGATCCGAAGGACGTCCGACAACGGCGATTGCCCGGAGGCGAGGACAGCAAGGGCCTTGGCCAGGCCGGGAGAACCGCCTCGTCGACCACAGTCACCGTGGACAGGCTGCTGGGCAGCGCTGCCCTCCTGACCTATCCGGTCCTCGGCAACCAAGGACGCACGCGCACGGGCAAGGGCCCGGCTCCGGTCCGACCGCCCACGCTGGCTCGGCAGATAAGACATCGGACCGTCGTGCGGTACCACGCCGACGGTTTCGCAAAGTACGGCACTAGGCATGGCGACTCCGGGCCTGGCAATAGGGGAACCATTCTGGTAGTTAGTCCCAGCCGCACGTCGAGCGGTGTCCCAGGGGTGTCTGCAGTTGCCGCGACGGCACTAGCGGAACGGCTGGGGTTCCGGGCCGAAGCGACCGTTCTTGCCTGCGAAGACGAACTCGTCCTGGATGTCCACGGTGTAGAACTCGACCTGGTCGTCCTGGTGGTTGACGGAGAGCGAGAACCACCCAATGAAGTGGCGACGTGGACGTCAAGCGCTTGGCACATCGCCGCGCAACTGACTGGCAGGTACGACTCGAATGGCATTGGAGTGCTCGCCGTCGGAGCAGGAGCCGGTGCTGGGGCCCTGGCGGGTTGCCTGGCGCAGGGAGCCACCGTCCTGTTGGACCTTGACCAGCTGCGCTCCGAGTTGTGCCAAATGGGGACCAGTCCGGGAGCGGCGGACGAATCGTGGCCACCCGCCGGCAGCGGCCTTCGGAATTCGCCACCCATGGACGCCCTGGTCCAGTTGACCGCCAGCGAGCGCCGGGTCCTCTTCTATTTGACGACCGGAAAGTCGGCTCAGGACATTGCTGACGATCTCGTCGTGTCGGTGACCACCGTGAGATCCCATATCCGCTCGATTCTGCGGAAGCTCGGAGTCCGATCGCAGCTTGCCGCGGTGGCTATTGCCAATAGCCGGGACTTCGGACGCAGCCCATCCAATGGCTCGGGGGTAGAGCTGCCGCGGGAATCCGCTGCATCCGGAGTTGGATAGGAAGCGGTGAGAGAGGCCGTGTCAATTCTGCTCAGGTTGTACTTGACGATCTCGCAATCGGCGTCGCAATTGAGTCGTGACTCCCAAGGTCTATGGGGCACTTGCTGCTCGAATTCGGGGAGGAAGCCGTACATGGGGGAGGTAGAGGGGGGGTAGAAGAGTGGTCAATCGATGCCATGCTTTGTGCATGCGAAGCGAACTCTTGAAAGTCGCCGACTCCCTGGGTATTCGGCATGGAATCGCCCGAGGCCGCGATCAACTCGTGGAAGTTCTGACGGGAAGCGGTGCCAACTCGGTGCATCGTCGCAATCGTCTCGACGACATGCATGTCAAACTCCTGTTGAGCTTCTCGCTGAAGCCTGATTCAAATTGTCTGGATGTTGGCGCTCATCACGGCTGGTTCTTGAACCATTTTCGCCGTCTCGCTCCCGCTGGCCACCACATTGCCTACGAGCCATTGCCTGATCAGTGCCAGGCGCTGGTCCGGCAATTTCCGGAGATGGACATCCGACAGCGGGCGCTCTCGAGCGAAGAAGGCGTCAGCAGGTTCGTCCATGTGCGGGATGCACCGGCCTACAGCGGATTGAAGGAACGTCCGTACCCCAAGCAGATGGCCACCGAGTTGATCACTGTGAGGACCGAACGTCTCGATGATCATCTGCCGGAGGGGTGGTTGCCTGCCTTCGTGAAGATCGATGTTGAGGGAGCCGAGGCGCTCGTCATCGAAGGCGGGCTGCAGGTTCTTCGGCGGGCAAAGCCGGTGGTGGCATTCGAACACGGATGCGGCGGAGGTGAGCAGTTCGGTGCATCAGACGACGACATGTTCAATCTCCTTTGCCACGACGTCGGGCTACGCCTCTTCGACATGGACGGTCACGGTCCCCTCGGATTGGCTCAATTCAAGGAGGAACTAGCCACCGGGGAACGGTGGAACTGGATAGCCCACGAGTAGCCGGCGGATCCCCCTGGACTGAGGAGCAGGTGTGCCGTCAACACGACCGCACCAATACCAGTGCTTTGGCCAAGGCGCCCCACTCATAGACCACGTCATAGAGCAGGCGATCTCGCGGATCGGTGACCGGCACCATCTCCAGCTGGATCGGTGTGCACCTCTCGAACAACATACGGGCGCGGGTGGCTTGACTCCGCTCGGACACCACGATGATGCGATGCCAATGTCGTTGCGCTGCCAGCCGGGCGACGTATTCGGCCTCGCCCCGCGTCGTGAGAGGATCGGCCCGAAAGCAGAGGACCCGCACGTCACGTATGGGCTTCGGGCATGGGACTGCCCTCTTGCCACCTAGAGAGATCACCGCCACCGGGGCATAGCCTGATCTCGCCAGTTGGATCGCCTGCTTGGCCCGGAGCTGCCCGGTATCGCCCCCGAGCGCCACTGTCGCGTCCGCCCTGGTCGGATTGTCGCTGGGAGGCCAGATGAACAGGCGAGCCGTGGCCACCGGGATCGTGACCACCAAGAGGAGAGCCACTACCAGGAGCGTCATCAACGCCTTGCGGCGAAACGAGGACTTCGGGAGGGGCACGTGTGGAGGCTATCGGCCACTCGTTCCCAGGTAGGATCGTGTCGAGGAAATCTACGTGACTCGAACCCGACGACTCGCCATCAGCCTGGCCATGAATGCCGGGCTGGTCGTCGCCCAGGTCCTCCTCGGACTGGTGGCGCGTTCGACAGGTCTTTTGGCCGACGCCGGGCACAACCTCACGGATGTGGGTGCGCTCGCGCTTTCGATGGTGGCTGTCCGCTTGGCATTGCGGCCCCCGAACGCCGAGCGTTCCTTCGGCAATCACCGGGCCACCATCTTGGCGGCCCTGGCCAATGCTTCGCTCATCGCCGTCGTCACCGTCCTGATCGTGATCGGAAGCATCGACCGCCTCGGGCATCCCGAACACGTGCGCGCCGGCCTCGTGGTCCTCGTGGCCTCATTGGGGCTGGTCATCAACGGAGTGGCCGCCCTTATCCTCCGCGACGGGTCTACCGATCTGAACATGCGCTCGGCCGTCCTGCACATGGTGGGCGATGCCCTGGCCTCACTGGCCGTCATTGTGGCCGCGGTGGCCCTCCTCTTGGCACCCTCGGCAACCTGGCTCGATCCTGTATCGGCCCTGGTCGTGGCGGCCATCATCGTGTACCAGGCCTCCCGGGTGTTCCGGAGCAGCATCGCCGTGCTCCTCGAATCCACCCCGTCCGATGTGGATCTGACCGAACTCATCGCGGCCATGGTCGATGTCCAGGGCGTGGGCGAGGTGCACGACCTCCACGTCTGGAGCCTGTCGAGCGAGATGCGGGTGCTCTCGGCGCACCTCGTGCTCACCGGTCATCCCTCACTCGAGGAGGCGCAGGCGGTCGGAGAGCGGGTGAAAGCGGCCATCGCCGGCCCGTTCTCCATCTCGCACAGCACCCTCGAACTCGAGTGCGAGCGCTGCAACGACGACGAGGACCCTTGCCGGATGGAGTTGGTCGTCCCGACCACCGGCTCGACCCGCCACCGCTGAGCCACGTCGCCGGGGTGCCACCCGAACTCTTCACGGGCGCGACGCAGCCCCGAGTAACCGAACGGTCGGAACCGCCCGAGCTCCTCGGGGCCACGTTCACTGCGGACCGGTCTCACCCGTACCGGGCCGTGTCGGACGACCCTGCACTGGCACCGAACCCGGTACTCCGAAGAGCAGCCAAAAGCCCGTCACCGGTCCACCACGCCGGTCACCTACTGCCCCACTGCGCCCGAAAGTTGATCTTCGATGAGGTCTCTCAACCTCATTTCCGATCCCCTCCGGACTCCGGTGGAGCTTCGGTTTCCCGAACAATTGACACTGTGATCGGTGTCTTATCCGAGGTCAAGAGGGTGACGCGATATCCCTACCTTTTCCTCCGGATTTCTTGGCGTGTCCCCAGATCCCGGCGAGATGTCCACTGTTGTTCCCCAGGCGGCGATATCCTGTCTGGTGCCGTGAGCCCGGGGGGTCGGGCAGCCTGATTTGGCGCTCGGGAGGTTATTGGCTCGCATGATCGACAACAGGACTCAGGCCAGCACGGGGGGGAAGCCTCCCGTGCACCGCACACGACGCTCTACCGTCGTGATCGTCGCCAGTGTGCTTGCCGTCGCCCTGACGGTGGCCATCTCGGTGGCGGCCCTGGCCGGGCCCGCCACGACCCCGGCGCGCTCAACCACGGTCCACTCCCTGCCTGCGGCCGTCTCGACCACTCTGCCTGCCGCCGGCCCGGCCACCGTTGCCGCCGTCTCCCCCCCGGCCGCCGCCAACCCGCAATCCCCTGGGTTGCTGGTCTCGTCGGGCCAGAATCAGTCGGACCCCTTCTTGTACCTCTCCGGGGGTCGGTACTTCCTGTATGCCAGTGGTGTGCCGGGGACGCCACCGGTCAACGTGCCAGTGGCCTCCACCACCACATTCGACCACTGGAGCCAGGTCAGCGACGCCCTTCCTGCACTACCCGCCTGGGCGGTCCCCGGCTTTACCTGGGCCCCCGACATCCACCGGTTCGGCTCGACGTTCGTGCTCTACTTCACCGCCCTGCTGCAAGGATCGTCACCTCCCATGCAATGCATTGGGGACGCCATCGGAAGAGCGGCTGACGGTCCGTTCACCCCGTTCAGGACTCCGTTCATCTGTCAGACCGACCAGGGTGGGTCGATCGACCCGCGGGTGTTCACCGACGGCTCCGGCGCCAACTGGATGCTCTTCAAGTCCGACCAGAACATCGACGGGGCCACTACGCCGACGAAGATGTGGTCCCAGCCCCTGACGGCCGATGGGCTGGGCCTCGTCGGCCAGCCCTCGGAACTGATGGCTCCCGACGAGAGATGGCAGGGAAGCATTGTCGAGGCGCCCGACATGGTCGAGGTCAATGGCACCTATTGGGTCGTCTACTCGGGCAACTGGTTCAACCAGCCGAGTTACGGCATCGGAGCGGCCCGCTGCGCGGGGCCGGCCGGTCCCTGCGCCGACATCTCCCCACGTCCCCTCCTCGGATCGAACCTCCAGGGAGAGGGACCTGGCGAGGCCTCCGTGTTCAAGGACTCCGCCGGCGTCTGGATGCTCTACAGCCCGTGGCGCTCGCTGGCCCCCAAGCCTGACAAACCCCCGCGACCGGTGTACATCACCCGACTGGGCTTTGGCTCCACGGGGCCCTATCTGGCCGCAGGAGGGCCTCCGCCGAGCCTCTAAGGTGCCCCCCCTCCGCCACTACTGTGATCAGGCCCGTAGGCGCCGCAGTTCGGCGGCCACCGCCTTGCCGTCTGCCTGGCCCCGGGTGGACTTCATGACCAGGCCGGTGAAGAACTGGGACAGCTTCTTGCGATCGGCATCGTCACCGTGGCAGTAGCGCTCCCAGTCCTCGGGGTGGGCCGCCACCACGTCGGCCACCGTGGCGGCCAGGGAGTCCTCGGACATGGTCTCGAATCCCCTGGAGGCGGCGATGGCGGCCGGATCGCCGCCGCCGGCGGACAGCAGCTCGGCCAGCACGGCTTTGGCCTGGGTGGCGGTCAGCGCGCCCGACGCCTCCATGGTCAACAGGGCCACATAGCGCTCTGGGTCGAGGCGGCGGGCCGACTCGGCGTCGGTGGCGGCCTCGTTGGCCGTGCGGGCCAGCGCCAACCCCGAACCGACGCCCCCCGCCACCGCCGCCATCACCAGTCCGTCCAGACCCAGGTCGACCACGGTGGCCACCTGGTCCACCTGTGCTTCCGTGACGTCACCGGCGTCGCCCAACAGCTCGACCAGGCGGGCGCGCCTGACCGCGGGCATGGGACCCATGGTGTCGCCCACGGCGTGGATCCACTCGCTGTCGGGGACCAACGGCACCAGGTCGGGCTCGAGGAAGTAGCGGTAGTCGTAGGCATCCTCCTTCGACCGCAGGGCCACGGTGCGCCCGGCATCCTCGTCCCAGTGCCGGGTCTGTTGGACCACCCGCTCCCCCGACTCGATGAGGGCGATCTGCCGCTCCGCCTCGTACTCGACGGCGCGGCCCACCGATCGGACCGAGTTGAGGTTCTTGATCTCGCAGCGGGTGCCGAAGGCTTCGTCGGGGGATCGCCGCACCGACACGTTGGCGTCGACCCGCATCGATCCCTCCTCCATCTTGCCGTCCGAGGCACCGGAGGCGATCAGCACCGCTCGGAGCTCGGCGGCATAGGCGCGGGCCTGGGCCGAGGAGCGCATGTCCGGGGCGCTCACGATCTCCACCAGCGGCACTCCCGACCGGTTGTAGTCGACCAGCGAGTAGTCGGCGCCGTGGATACGTCCGGACGCCCCGGCATGGGACGTCTTGCCGGTGTCCTCCTCCATGTGGGCCCGCTCGACGCCCACGCGGGTCCCGTCGGGGAGGTCCAGGTACCCGTTCACATTGATCGGCTCGTCATACTGGGTGATCTGGTAGTCCTTGGCCTGGTCGGGATAGAAGTAGTTCTTGCGGTGGAAGGTGGACGGCCTGATCTCGCAGCGCAGCGCGGTACCGATGGCCATGGCCAGCTCGACCGCCTTCTGGTTGATCACCGGTAGCGAGCCCGGCAGGCCGAGGCAGACGGGACACACGTTGGTGTTGGGCTCGTCGCCGAACACGTTGGGGCACCCGCAGAACAGCTTGGTCGCCGTCTTGAGCTCGCAGTGCACCTCGAGCCCGATGACCATCTCCCATCCCGGCCTCATGCCCGGCCCCCCACGGCCAGGACGGGGGCCGCCAAGGGCGGGGCGGCGGCTTCGACCACCGCGGCCACCTTCAAGATGGTGCCCTCGGACAGGGCCGGCCCCAGCACCTGCACCCCCACCGGCAGTCCGTCATCGCCGGTCCCGAACGGGACGCTGACGGCCGGATGTCCGGCCAGGTTGGTAGGGATGGTGCAGACATCGGACAGGTACATGGTCAACGGGTCACCCGTCTTGGCGCCGACAGGGAACGCGGTGGTCGGGGTGGTGGGGCCGAGCAGGACGTCGCACCGCCGGTAGGCGGTGGCGAATCCCTCGATGATCTTGGTGCGCACCCGCAAGGCCTGATTGTAGTAAGCGTCCATGTACCCGGCCGAGAGCACGTAGGTCCCGAGCATGATCCGGCGCTTGACCTCCGCCCCGAAACCGGCCGACCTGGTGGCTCTGTTCATGGCCACGGTGTCGGCGGCATCGACCCTGAGCCCGTAGCGGACCCCGTCGTAGCGGGCCAGGTTGGAAGAAGCTTCTCCCGGGGCGATGAGGTAGTAGGCGGACAGACCGAGAACGACCTCGGGAACGGAGACCTCCTCCACCCGGGCGCCGGCGGCGGCGAGGGCATCAGCCGCCTCTCGTGTGCGGGCCACCACGTCCGGGTCGGCGCCGTCGAGGAACTCGGTGAGCAGGCCCACGGTGAGGCCGGCCACGCCGTCATCCAGGACGGAAAGGACACGCGGCGTCGGGCGGTTGAGCGAGGTGGAGTCGCACGGATCGTGACCGCCGATGACGTCGAAGAGGAGGGCGGCATCGGCCACGGTGGTGGCGAACGGCCCGATCTGGTCCAGAGAACTGGCAAAGGCCACCAACCCGTAGCGCGAGACTGTGCCGTAGGTCGGCTTCATGCCCACCACACCACACAGGGCCGCCGGTTGCCGGATCGAGCCGCCGGTGTCCGAGCCGAGCGCCAAGGGGACGAATCCGGCGGCAACCGCGGCGGCCGAGCCTCCCGACGATCCGCCGGGGACCCGGCTGGTGTCGTGGGGGTTGCGGGTGGGGCCGAAGGCCGAGCTCTCGGTCGAGGAGCCCATGGCGAACTCATCCATGTTCGTCTTGCCCACCATCACCGCGCCGGCCCGGTGCAGTCGGTCCACCACCGTGGCGTCGTAGGGTGGGCGCCATCCCTCGAGAATGTGCGACGAGCAGGTGGTGGGCACCCCTCGGGTGCACAGGTTGTCCTTCAAGGCCACCGGCACACCGGCCAGCGGTCCCGGGTCCTCCCCTGCATGCACCGTCCGGTCCACGGCGATGGCCTGTTCACGGGCCAGATCCACGGTGACCAGGTTGAAGGCATGGACCTCTCCGTCACCCGACTCGATGATCGCCAGGTGCTCCTCGAGGACGTCCACCGCCGATCGAGCCCCTGATCGGACCGCGTTGGCCAGGAACGTCGACGGACGCGGCGAGGTCACGGTGCATCTCCGAGAATGCGGGGAACCCGGAAACGATGGTCCTCCACCGATGGTGCCTGCCCCAACACCTCGTCCCGGTCCAGTGCAGGGCGCACCTCATCGGGTCGAAGGACGTTGCTCACGGCCATGGCGTGGGCGGTCGGGGCCACGCCGGTCAGGTCGAGGGAGGCCACGTCGGCAGCATGATCGAGCACCTCGGCCAGCTGACCGGTGAACAGCTCGAGCTCGTCCTCGGTGAGCTCGAGCCGGGCCAGATCGGCCACATGGGCCACCTCGTCTCGAGTCAGACGCCCGGGCTCCGCCATCAGGGAGCCACGGCGCCAGGTCCGTCCATGACTCTGGCGGCAAAGGCCACGACCTGCTCCTCGACAACGGGCGCGTCCCAGTCGAGGGTGGCCACGTGGAAGCTGCGCTCGAGATAGACCCGCTCCACGGGTCCGCCCACGGAAGCCGCGAACCGATCACCGGACTCGACCGGCACCACATGGTCGACCCGGCTGCTGAGGAGCAGGGCAGGGCACCGGATCTCGCCGAGACGCGGGGCGACGGCGTCGACCCCTTCGAACAGGGAGAGGGCAGCGGCCAGGGGTGACCCGGCGTAGGCGGCCTCGACCGCACCCTCCATGGCGATGTCCGAACCGATGCCGTCGACCACCTCGGCGCCATCGGCCAGCAGCCCACGGATCAGCGCCCGGTAGTCCTCGGCCGGCGGGTCCACCAGCGGGTTGACTACGGCGATGCCGGCGATGTCAGGATGCTGCTGCGCCAGCCAACAGGTCAACGTACCCCCCATCGACAGTCCGGAGACCACGATCTTGTCGCAGCGTGCGGACAGCGCCTGATAAGCGGATTCGGCGGCGGCCGACCAGTCCTCCCACTGGGTGGGGAGCATGTCCTCGACCGAAGTGCCGTGACCGGGGAGCAACGGCAGGTCCACGGTGAAGCCCGCCTTCGCCACCGCCTCGGCCAGCGGGCGCATCGACTGGGGGTTGCCAGTGAAGCCGTGGAGGACGAGCACGCCGTGGGATCCGCCGGTGGACGACCACGGCTCGGCACCTGGGATGATCGGAGCAGTCACGCCAGGGGATGCTACCGGTCGTACCGGGGGGTGGAGGACGACGCCTGGGGGAGGGAAGGGCCATCGGGGGTCGGGTTAGTGTGGTCGACCAGACGAACCACCGAGCGGCAAGGAGCACGGCAGCGATGGCCACCTATGAGTTTCTGAGCGACGAATGGCTGGCCGAGGCGCGGTCCATCCGGGCCGAGTTCGACGGCAAGGGCTCGGCCATCTCGCACTCGATCAGGATGAATCTGGTCATCGGCGCGGTTCCCTTCGGCGAGGGCACGGTGGACGCCCACGTCGACACCAGCAGCGGCGAACTGGTCCTCGACACCGGCCACATCGATCCGGTGGACCTCAAGGTCTCCCTTGACTACGACGTGGCCAAGGCCATCCTGGTGGAGAGCAACCCGCAGGCGGGGATCCAGGCCTTCATGTCGGGCAAGATCAAGGTCGAAGGGGACATCGCCAAGTTGATGGCGCTGCAGTCGATCACCCCCGATCCCATCGCCGTCGAGATCGCCGCCCGCATTCTGGCCATGACCGAATAGACCAGATCGATCGCCGCGGGCGGGTACGGCTCTCCATGAGCGGCGCCGTGGGTTGCGAAGCCGGAGGACGGCCAGCCCCTGCGACCGGCACCGGCCGGTTGGTCTATGGCGTCATCGGCTGCGGACGGGAGTACGCAGTGCCAGATTTCCGGATTGATCGAGCCTCGAGCCGGAACAGTCGGTTCTTCACCACGCGAGCGGGGTGGTCCCACCTCGACCCAGGACGGGTCACGACCGACATCGCATCGAGAAGGACCACGCCGCCCTCCCAATTCACCAGCTCCTGGGCGACGCAGGTCAGATCGGCTGCCTCGCTGAGTTCGGCGAAGCCGGGAGCCGAGACGCTCGAGGCCCGCCAGTGGGCGCCACGATAGAGGCCCATCCGCAGCAGACCGGCACGTGCGACCGTGGGCAGGCGGTCCAGCGTGGTCTGCAGCGGAGCCAAGGCGTTGGCAGAGCGCCGGTAGCTGCCGTAGTTGGAGTGGTGGATGAAGGCCACGCCATCGGGCTTCAACGTGCGGGCCAACTCACTCAGGTAGCCGGCCAAGGCGTCTGACTCGACGTGCACCAGCGAGTCGAAGCTGAAGGCAAAGTCGATGGAGTCGTCGTCCACCATCGGGAGCGATCGCCCGTCGTTGGTCTCGAACCTGGCCTGGGGATAACCGGCGAAACGCTGCCGACAACCCTCGATGCACTTGGGCGCGACGTCAACGGCGGTCAGCGTCTCGCAGTGGTCGAGCAGGAACGCCGTCCACCTCCCGAACCCAGGTGCGATCTCCAACACGGCCGCCGCCGGCAGGTAACGGTGGATCCGAGGGAAGATGCAGCCGTACCACTGCGACTCGGCACCGCCCCACGGTCTCGACCACGCGTCGCCCCCCAGCTGCCAGTCATAGTCGTCATTCCACTTCTCTATGTTGTCATCGATGCTGGGCACGCTTTACTTCCTTCCGCTCGGCGACGACAAGCCGACACCGATCGGGTGGATGGTAGGGCACAACCGCCCAGACACTCGGGTTGAAGCCCCGTGACCAGGGGTTTATCGACGCCCGACGGCGAAGTCACGTGTCGTAGGCACTCCCCTCAGTGGCGCTCGACCGCCTCCCGGGGCGAGGGGTATCGCGCATGAAGAAACCACACACCCCGGCGATGACAGCCACCACCGCCCCCACCGCATAGGCCCGGTGGAACGAGGAGAGCGAGCCCACGCCGCCATTCCCCGACGCCTGCACACTGACCATGACCTGAATCCCGGCGACGATGCCGATCTGGGTGATCAGCTGTTGGGCGGCGCTCATGACCCCGAGCTCGTCGGGGGCCACTTCGTTGGATGCCGACGAGGCCGTCGATGGGGTGGCGATGCCGATACCGATGCCGGACAGTGCCAGGGCGATGATGATGACCACCAGGGAAGGCTGCACTCCGAGCTGGGTGAACACCACCATGGACACGGTGAGAACCAGGGCTCCGGCCACCACCGACACCCGCTCACCCACTTTGACGGCGGCATAGCCGGCCGCCGGTGCCACCAACGAGAACATGAGCGGCCGGGCGGTGGAGACCAGACCCGCTCGTGTCTCGCTGTAGCCGTAGACGCGCTCCATCAGGATGGGGAACAAGAAGAACCCACCCATGTAGGAGAAATTGGTGAAGGCCCTGGCCCCCAAGGGGAAGACGAAGTTCCGCATTCTGAAGTAGCGGAGGGGGATGAGCGGATTGGCAGCGCGTCGTTCGTGCATCACGAAGAAGGCACCGGCCGCAATGCTCAGTGCGAAGATGCACAGCGTCGCCGGCGCGGTGAATCCCCAGGACGGCGCCTCGTTGAGAGCCAACAAGCCGGCGGTGACCGACACGGCCAGGGTCAACGAGCCGGTCCAGTCGAGCTGGCTCCAGGGGCTCGGAGGGTCGCTGGGGCCGGGGCCGGCGGGTTGGTCGTCCACCTGTCCGCCATGGCGAGCCGGGCGGGCCGGGCCCTCCTCCGGTGACTCCGGGTCGGCGACGGGTTCCCCCGGGTGATCGCGTGTGGGCAACACGATGACGGCCAACACGGCAGCGAAGGCCATTAAGGGCAACTCACCCCAGAACAGCGCCCTCCATCCGAAATACTGGATGATGGGGGCCCCGATGGTCACCCCGAGCACGGGACCCCCGGCTCCGACCAGTGCCCACCACCCCATGGCCTTGACCCGGTCTTGGTGGGAGAAGGCCTGCAGGACCAGGGCCATCGATGCTGCGCCGGTGGCCGCCCCCTGCACCCCGTCGAACAGGCGTGCCCCGATGAGGACGCCGGCGGTGGGCGCCGATGCCGTGAGGACCACGCTGAGGGCGGCCCCGGACAGCCCCCACAGGTAGAGGCGCCGGTAGCCTCGCAGGTCGCCGAGCTTGCCCAACACCGGCGCAGCCACCCCGAAGGCCAGCAGCGGACCGGTGGAGGTCCAGGTCAGGGTGGTGACCGACGTGTGCAGTTCCTTGGCCACCTGAGGCAATGCCACCACGAACACCGTGAACGTGATGTTGACCGACAACAGGCCGGCCAGCACCGTCCACAGCACCCACCACTGGTACCGGTCCGATCCGGCGACCCGGCGGTGCATCCGATGACGGAACAGGACGGGCCAGGGGACGACGATCCCGCCCTCGGCACCGGCGCCGGTGCCGCTCAGCATCGCTTCGGCCTCGATCACCTCGTCGGTGCCGAAGGCCTGGTCACCCCCTGATCGGCGGGGTCCCCTCCCCGGGGACACCGATCAGCCCACGAGCGGGTGCATCTCCGCCTGCAGTTCCGCCACGGTCCAGCGCTCGTCCTTCTCGAGGGTGTCCGTCATCGTCCAGGGCTGGAACAGCCTGATCCGGCCGCCCTGGACGAAGTAGACCTTGCCGGTGGCCGGGCAGCCCTCGGTGGACAGGTAGGCAACCAGAGGAGAGACGTTGGCCGGGTCCCAGCTGTCGAACACCGATGCGTCGGTGGGGGCCTGCACGATGTCGGACAAGCCCGGGGTCTGTTCGGTCATGCGGGTGCGGGCAGCTGGGGCGATGGCGTTGACCCGGACCCCGTAGCGCACCAGCTCTTCGGCGGCGATGGTGGTGAAGGCGGCGATGCCGGCCTTGGCCGCTCCGTAGTTGGACTGTCCCGGGTTGCCCAGCAGTCCAGACGTCGAGGAGGTGTTCACCACGGCCGCCTTGACCTCCCGGCCGGACTTGGTCTGCTCGCGCCAGTAGGCGGCGGCGTGTCGGGTAGGGACGAAGTGGCCCTTCAGGTGGACGTGGATGACCGAGTCCCACTCGGCCTCCGACATGTTGACCAGCACCCGGTCTCGCAGGATGCCGGCGTTGTTGATCAGGATGTGGAGGTTCCCGAAGGCCTCGACGGCCGAGTCGACCAGGTGCTTGCCACCGTCCCAGTCGGTGATGTCGTCGGTGTTGGCCACGGCCTGCCCGCCCCCGGCCGTGATCTCGTCGACCACCTGCTGGGCGGGCGACCGGTCGTCCCCCGAGCCGTCGATTGCGCCACCGAGGTCGTTGACCACCACGCTGGCGCCCTCAGCCGCGAACAGGAAGGCGTGCTCCCGCCCGATGCCACGACCGGCCCCGGTGATGATCGCGATTCGCCCGTCGAGTGCTCCCATGTCGAGGATTCCTTGTCTGCTGCGCTCAGGTCACGACACCCCACGAGGCATGGGCGCGACTGGTCTCCATCCACGTTGGCAGGGCTCCTGCACCCTGGTCAAACCGGCAGCGTCGCCTCTGCCGTGTCGACCGCCAGTGGCACCGGTCGCTCAACGGCTGCGCCCAGCCCGGCGCGGGTGACAGCGTCGACCATCGACCGGACCCTGGCCCGGTCCCCCGCCACCAGCACGTATTCGGTATTGCGCAGGTGGGAGACAGCGCCCACCTTGCGGCCGGCGGGATTGTGGATGCCGATCCGGGCTCCCACGTACCGGGCGGAGTCGAAGGCCAAGACCTCCACATGGCCCCGGCCGGCACAGAGCTCGAGGAGCTCATCGAAGCTCAACCATGACTCGTTGTTGTACGACAGGATGACCACGTCGGCCTGGACGGCGGCGACCACCTCGCCCAAGGCGGTCGGCATAGTCCGTTTCCCGTTGAAGGCGCTGCGACGGTCCGGCTCCCGCAGTTCGTCGCGCTTGCACGCCACGCCGTAGTGCGAGGGGGCGTCCCACGCCACAATCGTCTCCCACACGTGATAGTTGGAGTCATACCGGTGCTGGTTGTAGGGAGGATCGAGGTAGGCGAGATCGACCCGACCGAGCCCCGGAGAGCCGGCCAACACGCAGGCGTCCCCCCGCACTGCGGCGCCGGGCCCGGGGAGCAGCTCCGGCACCCGGAGGGTGAGGGGCTGGTTGGCCCGCGGCGCCCACGCCTTCAGATAGGCCATCTGGACACCCGTGGTCGAGTCGACCCGGTCGGCGGCCTCCAGCAGGCTCGTCACCAGCACCGGCCAGACGTCAGTGCCGGCGAAGTCGCGTTCGATGACGTCGCGCACCGCATCGATGCGGGCGCCGTTCTCGGGACGGAAGTACCGGGACGCCTGGCAGAAGGTCTCCGTGACATAGCCGGGCCGACCGACGAGGGCGTTGAGCTGGTCGACGGCGTCAACCACCTCCTTGGTCAGTCCGGGGGCGGCCCGGGGATCGGTAGCTACGTAGCACCGAGCCAACACGTGGGCGAATCGGGCACTGTCTACGGCCGTGACACTGATGCCCATCCGCTTCCACGCCTGGGCCACCCGCGTGGTCCCGCAGAACAGGTCGAGCCCCGTACTGGCACCCGACGCCTCGGCCAGCACGCTGAGCGCCGGCACCAGGCGACGCTTGGACCCCAGGTACTTGATCACCAGGAGATCACCGGCGGCTGAACCGTCGGAACCACCAGTTGGGGTCGCGGGCGTGGGCGTGGAAATGGTCGGGGATCTGGCGCATGACGCGGTCGAAGGACCAGACGCCCGTGCCGAGCTGTGCATCGGCGACCGCGCCCAGATGGCTCAGCATGTGCTCCACCTCGGCCGCAGGCGGCTCGTGGCCGTGACGTTTCCACACCACCATGGGCACGTCGCACACCTCGCAGGCGGCCACCCAGCAGACGTCGTCCTCGTGGAACCACTCGGTGAGGCGGGCGGCCTCGCACAGCTCGCACCCGGCGACCGGGTCGCTCACAGGGTGTAGAGGTTGACGGTGGTCCCCGGGGGCACCGACGTCCCCGGGGCCGGGTCGGTCTGGAGCACCTTGTTCGAACCCTTCGGGCCGTAGGGACCGGCGACCGTGAGGCCCAGCCCCTGCAGGGTGCTGGTGACCTTGTCCACTGACTCCCCGATCACGGAGTCGGGAATGGTCACGGGCTGGGGCCCGAGCGAGATGTTGACGGTCACCTTGGAGCCGAAGGGCTGAGGACCGGCTGTCGGATCGGGAGTGGTGCCGATCACCTGCCCGGGGGGGACGGTGGGACTGTAGGCCTGGTTCTGGGACGGGACGAACCCGACGGCAGCCAGGGCGGCCGAGGCGGTGGCGTAGGTGGAACCGCTTCCCGTGACCGGCGGGACGGTCACGGGGGCATGGCCCAGGGAGGTGATGATGGTGACGCTCGAGCCGTAGGGGGCGGTGCCGGTGGGCGAGGTGCCGAGGACGGCGCCGGCCACCACCGTCGAGCTGTACTGCGCGGCTGACGCCGGGCACACCCCGACTAGATGGACCGCCTGCAGGGCCTGGATGGCGTCGTTGCAATTCGAGAAGGTGCCCAGGTTGGGGATGGCTACCGGCGGTGGGCCGGCAGAGACCACCACGCCGATGGTCGACCCTTCTTTGACGCTGACCGTCTTGCGGTCCACTCGAGGAGTCGGCTGTTGGCTCACGATGAGGCCAGGGCCGAGGGTGATGCTGTAGGCCTGACCGGTCTGGTGCACCTTGAAGTGATCCGCCCGCACCGATTGGCTGGCCTGGGTGAGTGACTTGCCCACGAGCAGCGGGACCGGATGGCTGGGTGTGAAGATCTTACTCTTGGTGGCGAACACCGCCCCGGCGGCGACCAGTGCGCCGGCCAGTACCACGACGGCGGCGATCCAGGGCCACCGCCGCCGGGCCGACGACGGTTGGTCCTCCGGCTCCTCTCTTGGTGCGGCCTTCTTGTCTCTTGATGCAGCCTTCTTTGCTTCCTTGGCCGACGTGACCAGCGTGGGCACGCCGAGCTCGGTGAGGTCGGGCCCATCAGGCGGGCGCCGTTGTGGACGGGCCGGACGGACCAGGGCGCTGTCGATGTCGTCGAGCTCCTCCACGGGTACGGCGTCGACGATGGGCAGGGGGGCGGGCCCGGGGAGCTCGTGGGCCAGCTCGTCGAGTTGGAGCGCCAGCTGGGACGCGTCGAGCCGCTCTGCCGGGTCGGGGGCGGCCGCCCAGAGCAGAACGTCGTGGAGAGGGCCCAGCGCCTCATGCTCGGGCAGCAGCGAGTCCATGCGGGCCATGAGCGTCGCGATGGTGGTGTCCCCGATGAACGGAGCCTCGCCGGTGACCCCTTCGTAGAGGACGAGGGCGAGGGCGTAGACGTCGGCCTTCCCGTCGAGCACACACCCCTCCACCTGTTCGGGCGCCGCATAGCGGGCGGTTCCCAAAATGGCACCGTCCGGTTCGGTCCATGCCGCTTCGGCCAGGGCCCGGGCCAGTCCGAAGTCGGCGATGCGCAAACGCCGGTCGGCGTCGAACAACAGGTTGGCCGGTTTGATGTCCCGGTGGATCAGCCCTCGGCGGTGGGCATAGTCGAGACCGGTGGCGGCCTCCAGCCCCACCTGGGCCGCCTGCTCCGGGGTCAGCAGTGCGCCGGTGTCGTAGACCTGGCGGAGGCTGCCGCCGGCCAGGTACTCCAGCACCAGGTACGGCTCGCCGTACTCCTCACCGGAGTCGTAGACCTGCAGGATGTTGGGGTGGTTCAGGGCGGCGACGGCCTGAGCTTCGGCCCGGAAGCGCTTCAGGAAGGCCGTATCCCCGGCCAGTGCCGGGTGGAGCACCTTGATGGCCACCCGACGGTGGAGGGAGACGTCGTCCGCCAGGTAGACGTGTGAAGACGCACCGGTGCCCAGGGCGGTGATCAGTCGGTAGCGGCCGCCGAGGACACGCCCGATGGAGTCGGTGATACTCGGCATGGTTCTCCGCTGCAGTTTACCGAACCGCTCGGCCCAGTTGGCGGAGGGTCCAGGACGGCCCGCCGGTTGTCTCACCGGCACCCGCGAACCCATCGCCCTCGCCAGGCGATCCGATGGGCCCCTTAGCCTTGATCCACCGAATAACTGCCTGATCCGGTAACCGCTCATCCGCGGAAAGTGCCTCCCTGCCTGGGAGAATTGTGATTGTCGAAGTC
>JADEYI010000422.1_pt1 | contig 59693 bp, 86 predicted proteins | sample 8542331 | NCBI WGS metagenome assembly JADEYI01 (sample SAMN16510988, study PRJNA670497) | mine drainage metagenome | isolation source: biofilm near Copperflume 1 | place: Germany: Marsberg coppermine Kilianstollen | collected 2018-02 | reverse complement strand
GGTGTTATTTTAACACCCCCTGGGAATGGAAACCTCCGAGTGAAACCCCCCAAACTGGGCTGATCACACTCTCAGAGCAAATTGAGAATACAGGCCACCAGCTAAGTCTATCGGAAGCGCTGTTATCAAAGCCATTACGCGATTCAGTGGGATCGAGACACTTTTGGGCTGAACTTGTGAGTGAATCATATGCCAGTAATCTTTCAGAGAGGCTTGAAGTACTCATTGAGGCATTATTACACGGTGGTAGGTGTTGCAGGAATTTTTGGGGGTGTTTCCTTGATGCTTGCATACAAAAGTGCCAAGTGGGCGAGGAAAGAACCTGGTCTTGAAGACCCCCATCGCTCACAAGCATAAGCGCAGGTATGCTGTATCCGTCGCACAATAAATGCTTGGAGTTCACTTGCCAATTAACATTGTTTCCGAGAACACAATGGGGTGCTACTTAACATTCCTTTACCTGGTGAGCACCTAGTGCAGGCTCTGGCAGATATACAGGCACGAACTGCAGTTTGTGCTGTTGTGTGTACAGATGCCCACCACAAAGCGAGTGCCAAAGGCAGACAGGAGTCTGGCCTGCTTTGTACAGGCCTTGGAAGGGCTAAATGTTGTAGTAGAGCTGCACAATGATGCTGTTGTGCGAGGCATGCTGGAGTCAGCGGATGAGGGGATGAATCTGATCATCCATGGGGCCACCTATGAGCCCCTACAAGGCTTAGCCCAGGCAATGGACTTCCTCTTTGTGAAGGGAGCAAGGATCAGGTAAGGGGCAGGCCGGCTTGGTGATTGGAAATGAGATCATGTGGCCAGAGTGCAGCTGATTGGGCCTGGTGCTGGGTGACTCTACTGTAGAGACTTACTACGCTTGCTTGCTATAATCTTAAGCTGGCATGCATTGAGGTGCATGTGCAGATACGTGCATCTTCCTGCCAAGATGAATGCGGCCACCAGGGTGGAAGACAAGCAGAAGGAAGCGGCAGAGGCTAGAAGGTTGCATGCTTTGGAGATGGGCCAGCTGACCGCATTACCAAAGGGAGTGGATGCCCTGATCGAAGATGGAGACGTGTCAGCGGATGCCGTAGAGCACAATGTATAAGAGGGAGCTTTGCTGGGGTAGGCCTATAGCACATGAGCCGCTCTGGACACCGTCAATTCCTCGAGGCTTCCTATATTGGTGCCAGCAAGCTCTGCTTTGTGAGCTATGCAGCAGGCACCCCTCGCCCTTCTGTGACCAACAGTGGCCCTGAAGGCGCTCGGGCACACAGACTTTTCTTTCCAGAACATATATGTGGACTGGGAGACACTGCAGACATGGAAGTGAAAGCGCAACTTGCTCTTGAAGAGTCAGTGGATATTTCTTTAGAGGGCTGCCTTGACGTTGAATTAGAGTGCATCAACATATTATATACAATTGTCCGAACATTGGAGGAGAGCTTCCTCAAAATTGGTAATGAAGGCGGCGTTTCAATTCCAAATTGATGTTTACATTCCTTTTCTCTGATTGGATTGCACACAACACAATTACCTAATGAACTACAGACAACTAAGTTGACGGTAGCTGCCACTAATTTGACGCGCCTCGAGGAGCTCTTTAAGACACCTCCTCTTCAGCACACAATCAACATCTTCCTAGACCTAAATAACGCTGCAACTGTACAAATGCCATCCGTTGGAAACAATCAGCCTGTTCTAAAGTGTTCTGTTGAGAATTTTAGGTAGGATTCAGTCATCAAGTTGAATTCAACCGAGAGGGTTCATGCTGCGTTGTTCAAGCGCTGTGCTGCCTGCATTTTCCTATTCCAAAATGACTGCCTGCTCCTGTGCCTCTCTCCTTGCTCCCTCTCAGCAGTTGGCGGCAGAGGTAGCAATAGTGGCCAGCGCATGCCTGCATAGCACCGTTAAGGAGTTCGCTTGTGAACTCTGGCTTGCTCTTTTGTATAAAATGCATGTCTTGCAGTGCACTTGAAGCATACCATAAAATATAAAGATGCACCAGATCCAGTTTGTAGCAATCACAAATTGTTGTGATGGCAAAACATTTTAGGCAGCAGACTGCAGCGTCTCACCCAGCATCGCAGCAGGTTGTTGTTCAGGACTTTAGCATTCCTCTGTCCACACTGTGGGCATGGCAGCGTGCGCGCTCCCGGGTCGACATTGATCCAAAATTGATTCCTTGCCTGTGCCTGCGCTCTGCACACAGCACAGAGCATTGCTGAGGGACAGGTGCCGGAGCCAATTGGCCACAAAATATCCCTTGAGAGGCAGGTCAAGTAACAATGAAGGGTCCCTTTCCTGCTTCCACAGCATGTCACAGCATCCTACCTATGAACTTGCGCATCCCAGTCCTGCTGCCATCTCTGGACCTCCGAGTTGTCAAATAGTTTGCATCCACCCTCGCGGAAATGATCATAATCCAGCACCGCCTTGTTGCACTTGTAGCAGAAGTGCTGATGACAGTTCGTGCATGTCATTTTGTTGCAGCCCTCAGTCTTCTGAATGGCCATGCCGCAGTTTGGGCACATCTTCGATGTTGCCTGCAACATGCAATCCTACTGCTTAGCAAAATCGTGCTATTGTCGTCTTTAAATATAGCATGTATTTCGAGAGAAAAACAACAATCACCTGGATGTGCACAAGGCTCAAGTACTCCCCCTCACGCCGCTTCAAGTCTGCTGCAGTGTCCTTCCTCCCTGCCATGCGCTCTTGGAGCACCTTCAGCTTCAGCTCCGCGCTCATGCACTGGCACAACAAACTTGCATGCTCAATTTAAGCAGCTTCGGCATATACATTGTGCATATTGATAAATAAAAGGCAACCGCAACAAAGTCTCGATACTTCACTGCATACGAGTCTTGTTCCAGCAGACGTAGCAGAGAGCCCGCACCTGGGTGCCGGTGTGCCAAGAGTCGGAGCAGAGGCCACAGAAGGCATAGAGGCACTTGGGGCACTGCGCGCAATTGTCACTATCCTCCACGCATGCAGCGGAGCAGCGGGGGCAGTACAGAACATCCGGCATCCTCTCCAGCGCCTGCTTCAGCTCCATGTCCTCCCAGCGCTGGGCCAGCTCCTCAGACAGCAGCCCCCTCACATTCTGCGCACAGGAAGCAGCCATGGAGATTAATGAGATGTGTCATGCAACCAGACAATCAGAGACACCTGTGGCCCTCCAAATCAGATGTGTCATGCAAGAAGACAATTAAAGACTTCTGTGGCCCTCCGTTTCAGATGTGTCATCCAACCAGACAATGGAAGACACCTGTGGACCTCATATCAGATGTGTCATGCAACCAGACAATCAAAGACATTTGTGGCCCTCCATACTTGGTGTACATGAACTGGTGCAGCCATCACAGGCGCTGCTGCTGGATATGAGAACAGCTGGCAAACATCCTGCAGATGCAGGGCGGGAGGACTGAGTGAACGAACATACCTGGCGGACAAAGGGGGCTTTGCAGTCGGGTGTGGGGCAGCGCAGGTTGTCCAGGGAGCCCTCAGCGATGTGCACACTGCAGAGCTGCCCGATGCAGTCCTGGCAGAACGCATGCGCACAACTGGACGCCCACACATGGCGCACCCCCGGCGTGTCCTCGAAGCAAATGCCACACGTGTGTGACCCCTGCAGCATCCATTTCAGCTATCATGGCTGATCTGGTAATGTGAAGCTGTCATGTGTTAAGAGCATGACATAGCATCTAAACCTCAGAGAGCACAAGCAAATTTTACGGAAACAGACAAGACTTCAAGGCAAGCCTGTACCTCCTTGAAGATCTCCACATCGCGCATGGCACTGTAGCTGACCAGCTGAGCCACAAGAGGCATACGACTATCCATGCCCCCGTCATGTGCTCCCTCTGAGACTTGAGCTCTGGGTGAGACGAGGGTGTCCAGCTCTGATGTGCTGGCGCTGCTGTGACCAGTCCTGCAAGCTCCTTCGCTGTCCTGATCAACTGCAGCGCTCTTCCCCTTGCTAAGTTCCCCTTCCAGCTTTCCGTTCTGCTTATGATTGCTCGGGCTGCCTGGCACCCATGCAGGCGCGCTGGGACTCAGACTACTGGCTGAGCTGCTCTGTCTCACTGCTGGGCTCCCATCAAGTTCTCGCTGCCCTTCACTGCCTGACAACAGCAGGCCACCCTGGAGGCCCAGAAAGGGCAGTGCCTCATTCTGGAGCCAATCAATCCAAACAAAGCCCACGGGCAAACCGGGTCCCTGCTCCTGCCACAATCTGTCCAACTGCTGCTGCAGAGCCGCGATCTGACTAGGGCTGAGCCAGTCGCAGATCAGCTGCGCATTTGGCGGGGCTTCCTCTGGGTACCCAGCAGGGATGTCCAGATGCAATTGAAGAGGCGGCAAGTGTCTGACTTGCGCCAGAGCTGCACAGCTGCTGCTGCTGCTGCTGTCCTCTCTGCTGCCTGACAAATCCCCTTTCACCTGCGCCCACTCCAACGATGTTTATGTCTCCACACAAAAGCCACTACATGCTTTTCATGGATCAAGGGGCACAAGGAAGCTGTAGTGCACACCTGAACGGCGAGGCCATCTTCTGGTAGAGCCACATGCACAGAGGCCATACAGCTGAGCTGGCGCCCCTGGCACCCCTTCTGTATGAGCTCATCTGCCTCTTCTGGGCTCAGCTGCAACTCAGTGTCGTCCAGCCAGCACTGGAAGTGTGGCAATATGGATTGCAATACCAGAAACTCCTCGACAGTGGCCTCCCAACTGTGAGGGGGCTGCATCCCTGTCAGGGCCAAGTCACGATTCTAATCGAACTGCAAGAAAAGCAGCCGACAGATGACTATCAGACGAAATTCACGAGCAAGAGTACTGCTGGGCACACATTGATACAAACTTCATCTGTTGTGAATGCTAGGCACCTGTCAGGATATAGGGACCTCAGAGTGTGCTGCGATGGAACAGAACGAAAGACGGCCTGCTCACCAATTATTTGCACAAACGCGTGATTTCCCCTTGTCGTTTGTAGCTCAAACTCTGATATCACGTGAAGGAACGCGCGCCACAATCAAGATCGACTGTCCCTCTCAGGCGCACGGAATATAAGATTAAGCGCACAGCATGAAAGTATTTAGACCTAATCTGATATCAAGGAGAGCAGATGCAGCAACTTGTGATAGTGAAACGAGATCACCAGATCACACTACCTTGACTTTTCATTAGCATCAACGTTATACCACATAAAATTGCAGATTCCTCAAATAATTATCAAATTTTGTGAGGGTGATGCAAAATATGGTGTCCAGAAAATGAAACAGAAGCCACGGCCAGAGCTTCGGAAGCTTCTTGTTGGCGAAATATGCATATGCATTTGGCTTTTCTCCTCAGAAAACAGTGGAAAACTCGTGAAAACCATCTGTGAAGACGAGGTGCAGTCCTGTCTGGAATCAGGGCTATGATACATGTTGGCAGCTACAATGAACGGAATTAAGGCTCTCCCTGGCTCTGCAGTTGTAAGATCACCGCATCTGGGTAGGAGCACGAGCCCATCAGCCTGCAGACCAACTCGCAAGTTCAGGCCGCTTTACAAGGTCCAGGGGTCTACAAGTGAAGAGAGACGTTCTCTCAATTCTTGCAGCATTCTGGGAGGCGATGGGGGTGGAGGCAGTGGTGGAAGCAGTTTTCGGTACAGTGTTTCAGGTGCAGGTTTCACCCTTGCCTGCTTCACATGGTCATCTAAGACAACATTGTACAGCATAATATGCAAATAACGAATTTGCTGGGGTTCAATCCTTTATTTCGAGCGTGCCTGCAGATTTGACCTGCATAGATCAAGATGTTTCCATTAGCCTTTCTTGAAGGAATGGACATGCATGTCTTAACTCCTACATCAATTTGACACAGTGAAGTTTTCGTGTAGAGGACGACGATGGTGGGCCGAGGTTCTACAAGGCATTTAATCTCATGGTTCTCTTCGCCTTCGTCTCTGGCCTCAGCCCCTCGGCAGCACACGCTCTTTCGCTGAGAAAGAAGAAGAAGAAGCCCATCAATCGGTCCATTGACCAGTATTCTGAACGTCTGGTTACGCTGGCCTGGCCTATTGCCCAGAATCTGGGCTTCAGCGGCGCAATAGGCTTCGCAACTGCATTTGCGCTCAAGGTGTCAGCCTCACCCAATTTTTGGCTCTTGACTACTATTTCTTGACTACTATTTACTGCATGTGCATCTTGAGCACTTCAGCTGATGCTTTGCTGCGGGAGTGCAGGCAGTTGGATCTGCTCTTGCCATTGCCTTCGGAGCACTTTTCGTCCTCATCCAGGCGAGCCTCTGCTTGCTATAACCCTTGCTGCAACCACACCGCTCCAATTACTATCATGTGTTGAAAGATGTGGAACTAGAGGATTGTTCTTTAATGATTGCAGGGTGCTGCGTACCTTGGCTACATAGAGGTGAAATGGACCGAAGTGCACAAGGAGGTGATCCGCAGGCTGGATGTCAACCAGGATGGGTAAGCCCTCATGTGGAAGCATGCAGCGCAATGCCGTAAAATGAATAGCTTGCTTGGGTGTTTTAGTGACCTTTATTGTTGTGTAAGTGCTCATCTGTCTGGCTGGTGCAGGAAGTTTGACGCCAGCGACTTCAAATCTTTGGTGGCATCTGGGCTGGCGGTTCTGTCAGAGGGTGTCCCTTCTGTGGGAGGCTTCCTGGCAGGCTTTGCACTTGGGCTGAGATGAGCTTGTCAATCCTGCAAGCTTTTGCATCTGGAAGATTGTGCTGGGACCGCCATTGTGGTAGATGGCACAAAATTTTCCACAGTGCTCAAAATGCTCCTGCAGGAAATGGATGCCCCTGACATTATACCAAGGGACTGCAAACAGAATCATGCTTGGCTTGGAGACTGCAGGGTGATCTTGGCGCTTGTACACCTTTTGTTGTTTGCTTGCTGTCTTCTATAATGCATACATGCCCACCTAAGTGGGGCTTACCATATTTGCTGGAGTACTGTCCCGACTACATTGAATGTCATTTCCGCTGGTTTTTACATATGAAGGGTCCATCTAATTAAGCGGCATGCAGTATTTTAGGTTTGCAAATCCATCTAAAGCATGTGCTCGCAGCCCACTTGCAGCTTACTCAAGATGTGGCTTTAGTATATACAACTATGTACAATGTTGCAGCCCAACCAATGCCGAGCGTTGCAAACAGTTATTGATCTTGTGCTCTACAGCAGTGCTGAGCAGCAATGTGTCTAGTGTCTATGTACAAGGGTGCCAGTCTATGTCGCTGTCTATGTACAAAACTTCTGTGCGATCATGACTAGCTGTCCAGAAATAAAATTGCCGGCCTACCCATTGTGTAGAAGCATGCCTGTAAGCTATTCATTGCAGATCCAAGGAGAGCACATATGCATGCTTTCATGCATCCTGCAGTCTCCCGGTTCACGATGACCAAAATTCTACTTCATGTGGCAGTTGCAAAATTAAATCCCCAGAACAATCGTGCGGTATAAGCAGAGTCCGACTTAGAAGCCCTTGACATTGACCAAGGGGCGCAGCCTTGTGACGACCTCCACGAGGTCTGACTGATTCTTCATCACCTCATTCAGATTCTTGTACGCCTGCGGCGCCTCGTCCCTCACTTTCACATTCGTGTCGCACACTATGCCCTCCATCGCCCTCTGGAAGTCAGCCTGCGCCGTGCACATGTCACATGTGTCAGCACCTACCATTTGTCCTCTAAGGCCAATGCAGATGACGACCTCCTCTTGCGCCATTTCCCACTGAGGATGAGCTCCACTGCAGAGGTTCAAGATGTGCAAAGCGGCCAGCAAAGCTTGAGAAGCCCACCTGGGAAATGACTTTCTTGGCGGCGGTGCGGCTCATGCGGCGGCCGGCCCCGTGGGAGCAGGAGCTCCAGGACTGGGGGTTCCCTCGTCCCCTCGTGACATAACTCCCCGTACCTGAACAGTCCCAGCCAGTTCTGCTCAGCACTAGCCGTCTGCACCACCTAAAGGTGAGTCACATCGTGCCCAGAGCCTTTGGATCGATGATGCAAGGGCACGGCGCACCCATGCTGCCGGGAATGAGGCCCATCTGGCCCGGAGCTGCAGGGGTCGCTCCCTTCCGAGTCACATACAGATCCGCGCTGATCTTTGCACCACTTCTGGGGTCCTGCACAGCGTCATCCATCTGAGAACACTACTCCTGGACAATTTGCTCTGCTACTGTCCTGCTCTGCGGCTGCATTATATATTCCTATTACATGCCTTTCCAATCCATCAGGATCATGTGATCAGGTGCCACGCAGCAGCGTATTCATGACAGCCTTCCAACCTTCTCTATCTTGGGCTCTCCTCCACCAATTCAGAGATAGACTGCAAAATGCACTTGACCCAAAGAAAAGACCAAAGCCTGCATGGCATAACCATGACAGGAGAGTCGAAGGATTTTGGCGCACTGTGTAGTTGCAGCGCTCGCACTGGCAGAAGTTGTGGTGGATGTTGACGCTCTCATCCAGGGAGACGCTGCCCTTGGTCACGTCCTCCACAATATCGATCATGAGATCACGCATGAAGGAGCGGTTGTGCCACGCATATTCCTGGCACCACAGCATGTCCTGCGCAGGGACAGCCCCACATGTCCATTCATGCTCCATACTGAGGACACTTAGTCCGCTCAATCTGGAGGAGCATCTGAGGATGTGGGGCCATCATTGTTATGGCCTGCCTAAATCCCAGTCGAGCTGCAAAACCTGGGGTTGGGGAGCTCGAAATAACAGGAAGATTTTACTAATAGACACAAATACACTTGAGATTCTTCAGGCAAGGGCCCACATGCGGACCACTTTTGGCGCTGCAATGCATCTACAAAGCACCAAAGTGGGTGACCATCCGGTTCACTCTGTCTGTGCTCCAGACACCATCTGCAACATGATGAAGCAGTGTGTGCACAGAGCAAGAAGTGGGCCACCTGCAGGTACTGCTGGCCCTCCTCGGAATCTATCTCCAGGTAGTTGAGGTTGTGGGGGGTCGTGATGCCCCTCTGCTGCAGACCCTCCTTGGCCATCTTGTCGTAGTGCGTCGCTGTGATGTTGCCGATGTTGCGGCTGCCAGAATGCAGCATGATCCACACACGACCGGTCTCATCGTACACAACCTGTTGTGGCAATAGGTCAGCTTGGAGGGATATCCTTGCCAGCGCCCACCTGATAATCACCCGCTAATTGCAGCAGCTTGCCATGTTCACGAGTGTGCCAAAAATACTGCAAATATACAAAGAAGTTGAAAATCAATTGAAAGTGGAGTCAGCGAGCAGTATACCTCCAAGAAGTGGTTGCCACCCCCCAGTGTCCCCAGCTGCTTGAGGACTTTGGGCGCTGACATGCTCTCCTCCACAAACTTGGAGGGCGCCCTCTTGTTGCTGATGTCGTCTATCGTTTCTTGCGCGCCATGCAGTGGAATCTTGTGCATATCAAAGCCTGCCATAAGCAATTGGCATTGCAATCAGTTCACTTGGAGCATACCAAGATTATTAATTGCATCACACAAATACAATATCATACTGAAGCAAAGAGATGTGCAGGTGCAGCAGACCTGTGGGAATGCGCTCCTTGATGAGCTCCTGCATCTTTCTGAGCTGTTTCTTCGAGAGGCTGTCTTTGTTTATGCCGTCAAAAGGGACAGCACACATCCCGCAGCCTGTTCAGCAAATCATGACCATTTCATCACAGGATTTCAGCCGCACAGCCACCCACAGCCTGTCACAACATCAGGACAGGAGAGCACTTTTCTAGGGAGGACTCACCAATGTCGACGCCCACTGCCATGGGTGCAACATAGTTGGCAGATGCAAATACTGTACCGATCTGCGGCAACAACAGCACCACATTTAAATGGAAAAGGAGACATGTGACTCCAAGACGTGCACAGAAGAGCCTGGACGATATTCACGATGAGGGGTGCGCACCGTGACTCCCTTGCCGACATGCACGTCTGGCATGGCCGCAACATATCCCACTGGCAGGGGTGACTCTGCCAGCGCGACTAGTTGCTGGATAGCCTCAGACTCAACCTCGCTCCGCTTTGCATATAAGAGGATCTGATGGGGCACATCAGCAATGGATATCAATGCATGTCTCCTTCTATGCTCTGAGGCCACCAATGCCCATGGTGATCTGTTGGTCAGGAGATTAACTTGGGGACACCACGATCTCACCGGCACATTCTGGGTCTCGATGATCTCCGGAAGTCCCCGCTCCTCGTTTGTCACAACGCTTGCAAGAAAGTCCCCAGATAATGTTCCATGACTCTCTGCACTAGGACTCAAAGAGCTGCGCATTGTGGGAAATGCCGGGGACTCTACTTCTGCTGTACTTAAGCGTGCAGTTTGCTGCGAGAATGGGGTTAGTAATCGTTTACATTGGGACAGAGAGCTTGCAAGTCTGCCTGACTTCGCTCTTCCAAGGAAAGTACGACCGACCTGACCCTGGATTCCGCAGAGAGATCCCATAGTCCAAAGCCAGGACCCTTAGCAACAATTGGATGGTAGTTTGTCACATCTGAGGGACTCAGATAAAGAGTTTGAGATGGGAATCTCCCAATGCACCCTCTCCAGCTTCCCCTAGCTTCATTGGGACAGCGAGGCATCTTAGCCGCATTGACGTCATCTCGTCCAGGTGGACCATCTTCCTTGATTTGAAGCTTTCTCTTCTATTTGCATTTAGTGTGATGCAATAGATCACCAAGGCGTCCTGTCGTACTGTTGATGGAGCAACGTTGAGTTTTAGACATTCTGAGTCACAAGAGCACAAACGGCCCACCTGGCCACTACATGCTTTATGCAAGCTATTATTCAGCGCACTTTATTGCGTGCTGAGCGAACTTTCACTCGCTGGTTGGCAAGGCAGACTCCTGCCTTTCCACTAATACTAAAAACCTCTCCTGTCAACAGAGGAAAGCGCTCAATCCAGTCCTGTACATATAGTAAGGTAAGTTGACTTATGCCACTCGATCTGAACAGCGTGACAAATGTATCCAAATTGTGACTTAGCCTGCTTTATTTTCAGGCATACTGCAGAGTTAGCGCTGCGTCGGGCACCTGTGAAGGGGACATAACAGGCTTGCCTTCCTCTCAGCGGGATCTTGTGCTGAGCTACTTGGACGCTGTCTTGGAATACAATCAGCATACCAATCTTACAGGTCAGCCCGCCATGTCTCCTTGTTATAAATGGTGGCTCCTTGCAGGGCGGAAAGGTCTTCTGATAGCAAGATCGCGGGGACTTAAATCTTATTGAATTGTTGTGTCTCGTGTAGCTGTCAGGGATAGAGATGAAGCTGTGCAGAAGCACATTAATGACTCTCTGGCACTTCTGCCGCCCATAGATACCGTGGCAGCAGGACTACCTGACCAGAACCTAAGGATCATCGATGTGGGCTCTGGCGCTGGGTTTCCTGGGGTGATCATTGCGATCACAAGACCTGAGTGGCAGGTACGACACTGCATGTTATTATCAAGCCTGATGGTACCTAGGCTGCTCACCAATCGGCTGCTGAAAGATTGTCTGGTGGCCCCTTTCGAGCAGGAAAACTAGAGTGTTTGCATGGGAGCAGGTGACCGTTCTGGACTCCTTGAAGAAGAGATGTGACTTTGTAGAGGCCACTCTCCAGCGTCTTGCCATTGACAACGTGGAGGTCCTGTGGGGCCGTGCTGAGACTGCTGGGCAAGACCCAGAGCACAGAGAGATATATCACATTGCAGTGGCCAGGGCTGTAGCAGAGATGAGGGTCCTTTCGGAATACTGCCTGCCTTTCATTCAAGAGGGTGGCGCGCTCGTAGCTGCCAAGGGACCTTTCCCTGAGCAGGAAGTGGAGGACGCCCAAGCAGCCATCAGCATACTGGGTGGCAAGTTGCTGTCAATTGATCCTGTGCAGTCATACTCAGATGGTGAGAGCAAGCCCAGGACAGCAGTCACGGTGAAGAAGGTGGCACACACTCCACCTGCTTACCCACGAAGGGAAGGGAGGCCTCTCAAACGGCCCTTGTAGCAACATTCATTGACTCAGCAGCAAAATCCGTGTATTTTATGTATTCTAGGCCGCCTAGCGGCTAGCACCTAGCCCCTTCATGTCTCGCTTGCAGCCAGTCTCTCCGAGCCCGAGAGTCTCTGCCCCGTGCTGTTTTAATTAATCAAAAGACTGATGGGAGAAGGTGCTGAAATCAGACATGCTGAGAGAAGGTTGAATTTAAAGGTGATGAGAAGAGGTCAAGTGGCTGGCAAGTGAAGATGTAAGAATGTTCTGATGACATCAATCACTAAAAATTGAATACGGTACTCCCTCTGCGCAATTTTTGCACCCAGATGCATGACATACATGACACATATTGGTCAGATGCCTCAAAGAAACAGAGCGACAACACTGAGCCAGCACCATTCCAGACATTTTGGGAGCTTTTCTAAGTAGCACATGCGTTCATGTGTCAAGCCCAGACACAAGTATCATTCATGTCCATCTATCCCATTACGACAGGCAAGCCATGATATCCTGAGGTCTCAGATGAGCTCCTGAGGCACAGGAATGCCATAAGGGCATGAGCAGCTGCTCCTATAGTGCAGCCTACTGCTGCAAATCACCATCTAATCTCCTAAGCCGCTCTGCTCCAGGACAGCCCGCATTACAACCTGCGTCGCCTGTGAAGACAACAGCATAATTCAGAGGTTGCACATATCAAGCCTGTCTTGACAACAGAGACTAACATGCGCATTGGGGATGCTGGTGAAGGCATGCACTGCATCTATGATGGCCAACGGTCCTCCTCTGTTAAGCAGGATATCCGCGCACCTCTGCATACCGATCACAACACCGCGCCAAGCATTGCTGCTCACTGCTTCCAAGACTGCTTGATGGTTTAGTCACGCACTTCTCAAAACACTTGTCTCTGACGGTCTGCAATCCACAGAAGTGATCAATGAAATTCCATGCATGCCAGTGGCTCCTAGTGGCAGACCCTCTTAACGTGACAGCAGGGAACACATTAGGTACACGGTGTGTGTCTGGAATCAAATTAAGGAACGAAGTCTCGAGGCAGTCTACCGTGTAAAATTCCTGAAGGTAGGCAGTCTGCAGCTCTGTTTGCAACTGTCCAGCACAGCAAGCACTTCAGCAAAATGATCAATAATTGCTGATCCATCACGAAGAGGAGAGGTCACAATCTACTTCAGAAAAATTAGAAAAACATCTTGTAGGAGGCACGAGCACCTGCGAGATGACTTGGTGGTCACTGGGACTTCCCATCTCCGGATCGTGACAGGAATGCCAAATTGCCAACGCGGTCGAAGACAAGCAGGAAATGGAGACCAGAAAAAATTTGCTGACACAGATTTCGAAAGTGCAAAAGTACTAGGAGGAAATCATTCTGCATGGGTAGCTGCAGGAGCTTGCAGGTGGGCAGAGTATAACAAGCACTCTCCTTGCACACCAGATGTTTGCCTTCTCATTTCCTATAAAGCAACTGTCTCTTAGGCATCATGACATATATCTGAAGTTTTGGCTGATCGCCATTGTACGATTCAATAAACAACTTTTGTTGACGCGCTGTGACGTGATCAGTCTCGGCCTATAAATTGTGAGGTCGTTGTTTCCCTGCCATAGCTTCACTTCATCCAACTCTCACTTTATTCAGAAAGGGCAGCGAAAGTTTAATATTGGTGAAGATTTTCAGGATTGCTTCTGTTAGGCAGCCCAAGGTTCCAGGATCTAGCTTTCCTACTCAGAACGTTTTGTCCATACAATACAATGGCAGAGACAGCAGTGAAATTCATGAAACAGCGCAAAGCTGCACTCAGTGCGCACATGGACTCCGTGCAGAATGCCATCGACGATCTCACTGGAGCCCACAAACTCACAGATGCCGAGGCAGAGTGTCTGGTCCAATTGGAAGGGGAGCAAGCAATCAAGCTGCTCAAGTCCCAATTGGAAGCCTGGGAATCCCTTCTTCGCAAAGACAAGGACTTTGCGGTGAGACTAGGCCACCTGCACAAATTACGATTGTCACTTCTTGTTCCAGGCTTTTGCCATATTTTATGCAGCCTCTTACAGGGCTGAAACAATACGTGCATGCCCTACAGGACATTCAGGAAAGCGAGACGTTGACGTCCACGCCTCAGATCTCTGATGAGGCACGTCGCAGCAACGCAAGGTCCAAGTAAGTACATCTTGTGGACCTGCAAATATTTCCCATTCTACACGCAGAAGGGGTGGAACACAAACTCAGGGGGCCACAACACTGTTTCACTTGCGTATTGCTGTCGACAGGCTTGCTGCGATGGGTGGTCAACCGGTGCTAGGAGGGGCCTTCCTTTTGCCAGAAGGGGAGCTGCTGCAGCGCCGCCAGCAGCTTGCTTCGACCAGTAGTCCGGCTGCACAGGAGATGGCTCGCCTGCGTGCCACCTCCCTGGACAGCCGCATGGCCCCTGCACCATCCCCCATGCAGAGCCCTCCCTGGCTGGTGCGCGCTACGTCTCTAACTCTAAAGCAATGTGATTTAACAGCGGGCGCAGTCAGCAACCTTGGCCAATATTTCCTCCCTGCCACCTGAAATGCTAGCGACTTACTGCCCCAGAAGGAGGGCACTTGCGCCGCAGGGCCACACCTTGGCTCTGAATGCTGATGTGTACTTTGCAGATGCGCAAGGAGCAACGAACTGGCCAAGCTTCACCATCTCCTCCCATGGGCATGTCAGAGGACATTGCTGTGTCTTCTTAGGATCTGGAGCTGGCAATAATCCCCTGGCTTAGGAGTACGCTGAGGGATGGATCTGAAATAATCTGTTTAAGTTTCTTATAATGCATTGAAATAAGCATGTTATAGCTGCTGCTGAAAAGCAGTTCAGAGATTTGTATGCGGAATTCTTTGCAGCAGGCAGGCATTAACATGCCTGATTGCTAGAATTTTACTGTTAGTATAAGGGGTGCGGGCCCTGGCTGGCGGGGGTCGGTACAACTACTGAGCACGGTTGATGGGGTCTTGCTTGGATCTGGCGATTCCATCGACGGGGTAGGACACGTGGCAGCCTGTACACATGTGCCATGCACCTTGTCTGCAGACGCACCTTGCCTCTGGCAGGTTAAGTGTGCATAATATTAACAAAAAAATGACTGGTGCTGGTAGACGAGCTGGAGGGCTGATTTGTCTCCGCATATGCCGTGAAGCACCGTTTTATGTCAACACGCCCTCCAAGTTGGGCGCACTAGGAAAGCTTATATGCATGGACAGCTTCCGTTTCAACAAATGGCCTGTTCCATAAGCTTTGCAATGGCCATTTTATTAGGATGGTTACTTTCATGACTGCATTTCCTTGCAAAGTTTGTGTTAACCACAAAACTTCCTCCGTCATTCATGCAAAAACAATATTGCCTTTCTTTTTGCGGCAAGACTGCCCCAACTAAAGGTCCTGAAGCAAAGCGATTTCTAGAAGTTTCGAAACTAGTGGTAAATCAGCATTTCGTTCCAAGGATGTTCCAAGTTTATTTCTTCCGCTGTCCTTCCAGGCTGGCACCAGCACTGATCAGCAACTGCTCATGAGCAAGCTGTAGCTCTGACATGCGCAAGGATTTGCTGCTGCTGTGTCTTACTATACACATGCTTGTTCCCGGCCCGGTCCGGGACATGGTCCCGACCTGAATATAGGCCTGACAACCAGCTGCACTGCAAAATCGTGACTGGTTGATCAACTCCACCTTTCTCACATCTGCTAGCAAGCGGTCTTTGACAAAGCTTTAAATTCAATTAGCGACTGCTCTGGTACCCAAATGGCTCTGGCACGTAGCTCCGAATCAAACCTACTTCATGCGGCGGCCAGACCTGCACGCACAGAACGATCACCATCTTTAATTCTGCTGCTGCCTTTGCAATGCAACAGCAGCTTGCCGTGGCTGACGAGAGCGCTTTGCTTACCTTCAAGAATGCACGGCCTTTGATCAGAGCATAAGGCACCGGTCCATAATGCCTCGAGTCGGTGGAGTTCAGCGTATTGTCCCCTTGCAACCAGACATGGCCGCGCGGCACCTGTGCAAGAGCCCATCCTTGAGAAATCTATTCTCTTATTTAAAATGGCCATTGCCTTGCAGCCAGTGCAATTGGCAGCTGAAGAGGTGCAAGCAGACACTAACCTTGACCATGCGGCCTTCCCCAAGGTGTGTGCTTGGGGCCACACGTACTTCGTCCCCTTCAAGCCCCAGCACTCGCTTGCAGACTATCTGCTTTGGATTCTGTAGACTCCTTGCTAGTACTACATCTCCTAAAGCACAGCGTCTGGTCAGTTTAAGCAATTTGGTATGCTATGCTCTTTGGAACTGTAATTGTCATGAACAGGGCCATGCAGATAATCATACCCACACGGACGTGTCCAAAGGTGGTCGTGATGTGCTCCAGCAACAGGACATCTCCTCTAGTGTTGAAGGTGGGCAACATGCTGGGTCCCATGCACTGAGAACAGAAGACCATCAAATTTCCTTGATGACACCAAAGCATGCAGTGCACATTGAGAATTTTGAGATCACTTTGTCTTCGCTCACCACTGATAATTCGATGCAATATTCTCGTACAAAATAAACGAAGCCTGCAGCCTGTATCAAGGTCTTGCCCTTGTCTGCGAGGTCTGCCAGCAACACACTGAGCTTGTATTTTTGCCAGACCTGACCCCTAGTGAACCAGTGGGTCATCAGGACCCCTGCAAGCGTTCAGAAAACTAAACAAATTAAACTTCCGTCACCATCTCATAGACATGTACGACGTGTCACACTTCGGGCAGGTATGAACGCAGGAGATCAAGGTTAGAGGTGAACAATTTCCAAACGATAGGCAGATCATGTGTACTGTGTGTGTTCCTGGTCTGGTGTGGCCTTGAGAAAGCAATTGTGCATGCATCAAGCATGCATGTGCATGCAAGTGCCAGCACATGGTGATCAAGGACCTCCTTTGTGTGGCTGGCTTCTGTGTGTTGTTCCACTGCAATTATAGAACACACTCTATGTTATCTGCTTTGTGAAGAGTATTGAGTAGCTTGTGGTGGAAGTGCTTCTCTCTAGATGCTGATGCAATGGGAAGAGGTGAGACGCAGCAGCAAGTCGAGCGTAGAGCGAAGAAGATATCAGAGGATATGTGCGCCAGCTACTACACCGCGTCACTGAAATGTAAGGATCCTGCATTCAAAGGCGCACGCTTGACTCCAACAGTTCTATTCAGCTGGCGTCCCACGTCATGAAGCTGTTTGGTTTGTAGGCCTGGAGAAGAATGGATACGATAAGTCTAAATGTCAGCAAGAATTCGATGAATACGTAGATTGCAAAAAAAGAGAGGTCGGTCTCATTGATCAATGCTCTTTTGCATACCTGGCTGCACACCCTATCACAGGTTCCCTGCCAGATCTTATCAAGCATGCACTTTCTCAAGTCTGATCTGGATGCATGCAGTCAGACAGCAGATTACAGCGAAGGATAGAGAAGCAAGAACAGAGGCGCAAGTGAAGACCTAGCTGCAATGCTTCCACTGATGGGCCGAAGGCGGGCTCTGTGCAACTTGGCATCTCAGCTGTCTGAAGGAACGTTTCCAAGGGAGTTCCTCAGGCGCTCAGCAGATCACGAAGCTGCTACTCCTGTGGCAGTGCTAGCCGATAGGTTGCAGCATGCTGCCCGGACAGTGCATGTCCTTGTGGGGCCGGCAGTGCAGAGTCATGGAAAGTGCCTGGCCGCAGAACAGATGCAGCCCTTGCAGCAAGGCCAGAAGTATAAGCCAGCTCAGCCACAGCACGATCAGGGTCCAGTATCGGTAACACTGCCATCCATCAGCCGGCGCAGTGCGCTTTTGCATGTGAACGGGTTGCCTGTGCAACTCAGCGCCATCCGTTTGGCACACAGCTCCGCAGGCTCAGACACAAGACCACAACCAGGTCCACGTCGCAGCCCTCAAGATAGCCGTCCCTTCCGCCGCAGTGATCCTCATGTTCACAGGCCCCCCAGTGGACTCAGTGGCCCGGTGCGGCACAGCAGCAATGACGGCAGCAGTGACCTTGACTGGCATAGCACAAGGCAGGAGCCAGCCGGCAGCCCTGACAGGCATCTTTACGACAGCGCCGCTGCCTGGGGCCTAGGTCCAAGTCCGGGCCAGCCAGAGAGTGGGCAGGACAATCAGCGAGGCAGTCAGCAGAACCGGGTCCAGCGCAGCAATCTAGGCAGAGCAGGCCCCCAGAGCATGCAAGGGAATGGCTCGGAGGCACGGACACCGCCACCCGGATACCAGCGCTCAAGCTCACCCAACCAGCGCTCTGACTGGTGGCAGCCGCCCCCACCTCAGCAGGCTCGCAGCTCACCAGGTGCGAGCCCCTTGCCATCATGCCTGCTCTTTCTCCATTTTTCCTAGATACTCCCTTTTTAAGGTTGCCGTGTGTTATGAAGTCAACACTGTGGCTGACAAGGTGTTCACTGCAGGTCCGCCCTTGCAGAGGGCGCCGTTGCAGCCGCTCAACAGGGATCCCTTTCCTGCGCCGCCGCCGCCGCCCACTGTACCGTTGCTGCCGGACGAAACAGAGATCCGGCTGGTCCGCGAGGACAAGTCCCACGAGGTGTGTGCAACGCAGCAAGCTGCAAACTTCTCACATTCACCTTGTATTGTTGCTGCAATTTTCTGGGTCCAACTGTGCCTCAAGACACTTCAAAGTTGTTTGTATGGTCCAAAAGGAGGGGTGATCCCAAAGCACTGCCAAGCTGCAGGCGTGCATGAAGTGCATGTCTGGTGCGCGCAGGTGTTGACATACAGGAGGGCTGTGAGGGAGGCGCAGAGGGCGGGCCTGGATCTGATCGGCGTGGCGCTGACGGCGCAGCCGCCGGTGTTCAGGCTGGGCAACGCTGACAAGGCGGCCCACGCGGCGCGCCAGCGCGAGAAGGATCTGCGCCGCAAGGAGGTGGAGACGCGCAGGAAGCACACCGTCAAAGAAGTGGGCTCCTGCCCTGATCCCCCTGTGCCATCGCCTATGCATGCATGTTTGCTCCCTTGTGGTCGCGTTGAGAAATTTGAAAGCGGACGTGTGTTTCCATGCTAACAGGAGTACATTTCTGCTCCTGGGCCTGGGAGGAGTTTGTGTTGTGTTGATACACCCTGTTCTACCTGCAGAGAAGCCCTTCCTCCAATTATTGGCGCTCGCTCTGTCCTCGTGTCAGCATTGTATCTTAGCTTCTTTCAATGGCATTGGCAGAGTGGGTGGCAGCAGGGTTTACAGACTAGGGGTGGTGGGTGTGCAGGTGCGCATAGGGCCCACAGTGGCAGAGCACGATCTGCAGGTGAAGCTGAAGCAGGCGCGGGGGTTTGTAGAAAAGAACTACCGCGTCAAGCTGTTTGTGCCGTACCGTATGCAGCAGAGGCAGGATGCATTTGTCATGCTTGGTCGGCTGCGCGAGCTGGGCAGCGAGTTTGCAGCCGTTGCCAACCCTGCTGAAAACGAGCGGCTCGCTCGCAACACCTTTGCTATATTCTTGTCACCCAAGTAGGCCTTGCGCCATGATAATTTTTGCAGATGCTTTTGAGCCAAAATAGCCTGCCATTTTGGCTTGAATTCCTGCTGCCGTTGCCTCTGGGCATTGGACCTGGGTGGCATTTCGTCATGTAGCTTTCAATACTACTAGTATGCTTGTTGAGCAATATTCACTATTCTTCCTGATGCTGGCAAAGTGAGAGGAGGACACTCTGCTGTAGCAGCTGGTGCTCGTGTATGCTACTGGGAGCCTGCCGGGGACTTTTTTTGAATGGACACCTGATCATGATATTCTTTATTGGCCGGGCGGCCCTGTTTTCACTTTTGATTATCTATATGGTTAAGTAAGTCTATTGCTCATCTAAAATCATGATCATGATATTTTAGAATCAAGTCATGCCGCACAGATCACTCTTGGGCTTGAATTTGAGCGATATTGATTATTGGATTACGGTCTATTGCAACTATTTTATGCAGTTGAACTCGCCTCAGGTTAAAACTAGCTCAATATTGCGCATTAATGCGTATGCGTATGGGTCAGTGACATGGCATATGCATCTTGACATGATCATGTGAGATCCAATCCCTGCATCCTTTCTTAATTCTAAGTTCAACTTTCTGGAGATGGACTGTGGAAGCTGTAGGAAGCTGCGCAAACGAGGGGACCCTGAGCGTTCAGCTTCTTCAGATCCTCTTTCATCCTTCCATCATATTACTTCCCATCCAAGCCAATCGAAGTCGGAATCGGAACTGTGATACACAAAATTTTCAGTGAGCGCGAATTCATATTATCCATTCTTTTGGGCGAGTGTTGACTTCAATGCGACAGCAATGTTTCCAGCATTGCGACGTGTTTCAGCAGCAACCTTAGCTGGGTACTCATGTTATCATCTCTGTCTATCGCCAGCATATAACAGCGCAGCAGATACCTCATGCGAAGGAGCTGTGCCAGGTAAACCTGCCGTTGGCACTGTCCAGGGAAATTGTGTTACAGTGCATTTTTTGCATCTACAGATTCTTGAATGCTGTACAGGCACAGTCCTTCAGGGGCTTGCTTCACCTTCTGAGCCTTCTTGGTTGGCATGGGGACGGAACCTCCTTGGAGTATCTCAGACTAGTTCCCTGGAAGTCCCCACAGCGCTGCCCACGGACAAGCTTACTTGCAAGAGAAGGAATCATCAGCCTGGCACCACGTACAAGCCAGTAGTGCTGCTTTCCTGTGGCAGTTTCAACCCTCCTACCTACGCTCACCTGCGCATGTTTGAGCTCGCTGCTCAGGAGCTCACAAAGGTGCCGCAGGCCCGATTCCAAAGGCACCTAATCATTGCCGTCATCAGAAGTGGCGGGCCACCCATTGATGCTGAAGTCAGCCTGCATCTTCTGAAGCAGAGCATGCAAGTGGCAATAAGGTCTGTGATATGCATTGCAGGCAGGGTACGATGTGCTGGGCGGCTATATGTCCCCTGTACACGATGCATACAGCAAGAAGGGGCTCGCGCCAGCTGAGCACCGGGTGGCGATGTGTGAGCTTGCAGCGGATGCATCTCCCTTGATCATGGTGGACTCCTGGGAAGCAGCCCAGAAGCAGTACCAGTACAGCCTGCATGTCCTGCAGCACCTGGAGCGAGCAGTCAATGATGCATGCTACCCCAGCACAGGTGCAGTTCCTCATAGCCAGACAGATACAAGCCATGACTTGCGTGCTACCTGCAGTTATTGTAGTCAATGCAAGAATCTTGATGGGGAGAAGCAGACACCATAGTGTGCTGGGAGCAGGGCGCAGCACGGAGAGGGAGGAAGTTGCATCGACGGCTGACAGGCCAGATGCTGAAAGTCTAGATGCAGGGCAGACGAGGGTGCGCAGCATGCTGCTGTGCGGAGCAGACATGGTTGAGAGCCTGACAGTGCCAGGCGTGTGGCGACCTGAGCACGTCAGACACATCCTGCAAGACCACGGTCTTGTCTGTATAGGCAGGTGTGTGATGTGTCTGAAAAGCTGCTGCTGTAAGTCAGCATGCTCTGTGCTTGTCATACAACATCGTAATTTCTCAGCGCTGCAAGTTAGCTTGCTTTGTGTGTGTCTGGGAGAGCTTTTGTTCACGCGAACATTGCTGCCTTGGGGAGCGCAGGATACACTCGGATGTGAGGCGGCTCATGGAGGATTCTGGCAGTGTTCTCCATGAATTCGCGCACAATATAGTACTGGTGGAGGATCCCATAGTCAATGAGATCAGCTCCACAAAGATCCGCTCTGAGATGTGCCAGGTGTGTCCCCTATTCTTAATTATCCTAAGAAATCAAATAGGAATGCCAGAGATACCGGAGCGATGTATCATTCTGTGGTTTCTCTTTACTCAACTGCTTGGAAGAGTGACTGTGTCATGGTGTGCGCAGGGACACACTGTTCGCTATTTACTGCCCGACGCAGTTATTGATTACATCCAGAAGAACGAACTGTATTGTTCTATGTGATCGCAAGCTGCATGGCCTTTCTCATGTTGCAGCCATGCTTTCTCTGTCCTGCAAGCCAGAAAATCTTCTGGTGGTCGCGAGAAATCGGGACACCTTATAAGCTCAATCAAGTGCCACAGCGTCAATTGCTCCTTTTTTTAGGAAACTACCGTAGCTAGTAAATGTGCCACCTTGTGAATCAATTGTAAGATGTTTGCTGCGCCTACAGTGCTACGGCCCACTGTGACATGTAAGAGTTAGAACTGATGAGATTGCTTCGCACTAGTGTACAAAGGCCTGATCAACGAGACCAGGCCTTTCAGTTGGTAACTCTCAGACCTTCATGTCGCCACACCCTGCATCACAAAAGCAAAGATGCCTCAGTGCATGCTTAAGACACATACTCAGCCGCAACATTATCTCCAGGAAGCACAGTTCCCACCAGTGCTTTTGGATAAATTCCCTGTTCAGCTTTTCCCAATAGCAGAGGCAGGCATGGACAGTCACGGCTGCTCCATCTCACCTGTGCCTCTGCTGCTTCTTTTGGCTGGGCTGATGACCACTCGTACCACCTCCTTAGCTGATTGAGCTGCACGGTCTCATTGGCAGCGTGGCAAGCCATGAGAAGGTAATTCCGAGGATTGATAGCCCAGGCAAAGCGCATGAACAGAGCGCTATACACGCACATCACTGCACAGCGCACGTTTGTGAGCAGTTCTTAGTTCTGACATGCTACAATGAGCTCTCATACAGACTTGGGCAGGACAACTAATTTGCTTCACATCAAGGCCTGAAACCCACCTCCTGTCATGTTGGGGGATATGAACGATGGTGACTTCTGGGAGTCAGAGAGACCCTGTAGATATAAGCATATCATTAACGTGTTCTCATTCGACGAAAGCCAGATACAAATGTTCCAGATCACAATATAAATGCCTGGCGTTTTCGAGGGTTTCAGCCATGCTGGATCGACACACGGACTAAAAGAGAAGTGCTGAATTTCTTTAGAGCAACGGATGCTATATATACAAGTGAAACCTTTCCTCTGGGATGCTGATGGCCTGGTGAAACTATGATACTCACCGCAAGGACAAACCCCCAGTTGGCGACAGGACCCCAGAAGTGGGTGGTCTTTGGGCCTGTGGGAGAGTTTATGAAGGCCTTTGCAGCGGGAAGCAATCCCGTTACCTCCTTCGCAGCCATGCCTGGATAATACTGTTTCTCTTGATACCAGTTGAATGCAGCTGCAACGTTCGAAAGGCTGCTGTTAACAGATCGAACTCCGCAGCACGACAGTGCTATCGAAAGAATAGATGGTGGACGATATGAAATGATCGAGCAGGTCTTCTGAAGTCAAGTGGGATTCAACCTAGCCAGAGCACGTGTGCTGCACCCTGCATGCACGGGGCAGCATGCTGTTCGAGAGTCACCCCTATCCTGGAAGCTCCAGACGTTGATTGCCTGCATGCTTATATTAGTCCACTAGGCGGCATTGTCAGCTTTATAGGTGAGTGCACCTAAAATTGTACTCTCACCGCTTGTGCATGCGCATGACGGTGTACACTCAGTGCACCCACTGGGAGGCTGGTCACTGTAATCACTGGTGGCCTCTCCGAGTCACTGCAGCAGTGATTAATTGGTCACCTATGGTAGGCTCAGCTGTCTCGAACTATTACATGCGTCCTGCCGTGTATCATGTGCGCTTGATCACACAAATTTTTGGCCTGGCCTGGACCATGGTCTGGGGTCCAGACTCTGGACCCCATGGATGAAGTTTCAGGGGAAAGTGCCCACACCGCTATGCCAATCAGTCCAGGATAAGTCATGCCAAGGTCATTGAACACGCTTGCATGGGCCGTTTTCCTACCACCTGCCACTTTAAACTTCCAAAACAAGAGAGGCCACATGCTGGAAACCTCAGCAGTCAGTCCGCACATGTCAGAAAGGTAAGACCAACAGCTTGGGAGTGCACTTTCCCAAAGCACTCCAAAACTGACCAGGCCAGAAGAGTCTGAGAAATGAGTCAGATGTTAGATTTTGGGGCATTGAAAGCATGCACATTCCCACTCTCCACACCGGCAAAAGGGTCCAGCGTCACATTGATCAGGGCGGGTCGCATGGCTGCAAAGGAGATACGGCATGCCGCCGCCAGCTGAGCAGAGCTGTTCACCAAAAATGCATCCCCACCAAAAGCATCCATGATTGCATCATACCTGCACATGCATAATACATTCGCAACAGCACTCATCACTCTGCATGCCTGTCTGCAGCTGCACAGAATTTCAAGCATGCAGCTGCAAGTGCAAGGTAGACCACTGCATAGAGAGGTGAGCACCTCGCATCTGGCACAAAGGCGGTCGGCACCGGGTCGGCCGCAAAACCGGCATCGGCAGCGCCCGAGGCGGCCGCTTGCTGCAGCGCGCTCGGCCGCCGGTCACCACCATAGATGCCGCCGTTGTTCAACACTATGACCACCACCGGCAACTTGTACCTGCGCATACAGGAGCAGTGTCAAGATCCGTTTTTGTATTATTGATGCACTTTGTCACACCTGCAAGGCAGCTCTTTCGCCCCCTTTGCGCTCGCTCGATTTTTCGTTTTGCATGCCCTCTCGAAATTAATTACACTGACACCAAACAAACAAGCTGGATAGCAAGTTTAACACAGCAGTGGCGTATCAGATTGGGAGGTCCAAGAGTTCGAAGGGGCTGACCTGGCGATGGTTTCGCACTCCATGCCAGAGAAGCCAAAGGCCGAGTCGCCCTCGACAGCCACAACCAGCCGCCCCGGTCGCGTGGTGGCTGCTGCCACTGCATAGCCCAGGCCCACGCCCATCGTGCCCCACGTGGCTGCATCAAGCCGCAACCGCCCCTCCATCGCCGGCTCCAATATCACCCTGTAGCACCACAGGCAGCCCACTCCACACGCTCATCCTCACAATCCTGTTCATGGTGTGCCTTGACTTGCTCCTTGCTGCGCAGCATGCTTGAGGTTTTTTTTTTCTGATCACATGATCATGACCACCCCTCAACATGCAATCATTGACGATCATAGTATCACATTATGGTGCAAATGGTGACAGTGAAAAAGTGGCGATAATTTGTTCATTACTAGGGGTCAGGGCAGCACCGGGCGTTGTCCATGGTGTTGGCGCCCTCAGAAATGACGATGGGAGCAGGTGACACCGCCAGCAGCGCGTCCCGGATCACCCGCAGCGTTGTGCTGTAGTCCAGGGGGAACGCGTCCGCAGACAGCCGCGCCTCAAGCTTCAGCTTGGCCGCCCGCGCCTGCAAATAAAAAAAAAGAAACAAAAGTCAGCTCTGTTGGCTATTCCCTTTGCCTTGACATGGATTGTTTTCGAGTTTCAACTTTCAAGCTGCAGGAAGTGCATGGCTGGTGCTTGCCATCTTGCCATCAGAAAACCAAGCACCAGCGTTCAGCAAAGAGTATGTATGCTGCATGCATGGTAGCACTCCGTCCTTACCTTGCCGCCGAGCTGGTCTTGCCAGGCCTGGGTGCGAGCGCTGTCCAGGCCAGAAAGAGACCGTTCAAGCTGCTGCGCGACTGCGGCAGCGTCCCCGCACAGAACCACCTCGGCCTTGTCTGCATCCCGCTGCGATGGCTCCACATCTACCAGGATGAAGCGCACGCCCGCCGCCCACTTTGGAGGGTCCCCAAAGTGGAGCTGCCAGTTCAACCTACAGCGGCAAAAGATGGTCGATACAAGATCATCAAGAATAGAGGCTTCATGCTGGGCAAACACAAAGCTGCAGATTTCAAAACGTCCCTTGGGCTTGTCCTTGTCCAGCTGATTCACCTCTGAGGTTGAGCTCACTCCCAGTTGCCTTTCCAAAATACCAGGGCTTGAAGAGTGATACAGTACATTGCAAAAACAGCAGGTCACTTGCAGAGTAGCAGCATTCTTTGAGAGTGAATCACCTGGCACCAAAGATGATGGCGACGTCCGCTTGGGCCAGTGCGAGGGAGCGAGCAGCGTTGGCGTTGCCGGGCGCATTGTCTGGGACCACCCCGCGGCCCATCGCGGTCGCCAAAAAGGGTAGCTGCGCAGCTGCCACGAAGCTGCGCAGCGCCGCGTCTGCCTGAGAGTACGCTGCGCCCTTGCCGATCACCACAAGCGGCCTGCATGTGCACCCTTACTCTGCTAGCAAACGCAATCGCTGCCAACAGAACTGCACATTCAATATTCAGCAATTTCATGCAAAACACTGAGGAGGTTAGGGCTGTGTGTGCACACCTCTGTGCTTGTTGCAGGAGCCTGACCGCGCGCTGCACATCACGCTCTGCTGCACACGGCCGGGCAGCCAATGAGCTCGCTACTGGTTGGCTGGTAGCATCAGGAACCTGCACCAATAACAGCCAACATCATCTTCCACACTTGCCGGTGGATGCGTAGAGGTATGCATTAGGTAACTGCACGGCATGGGAGTGCATGCAGGTGCAGCCGCCGCCTGTGCCAGTGCTGCCTGTGCCAAATCTGGCTGCACAGTACACCTGTGAGAAGCTGCTGTGGGAGCTGCCAAGTGTAATTATCAAGAGGCTGCTCACCTCGGAGGGGCCGGCGAGAGCCATGAGGACGTCGGAGGGAATGTCCACGTAGACGGCGCCAGGGCGGCCGGTGATGGCAGCCTTGATGGCAGCGGAGATGAGGGGCGCGATGTCGCGGACACAGCGCGCTCGGCCAGCGTATTTGGTGAAGCGCTGCACCGCCGCCACCTGGTCCAGCTCCTGGAACGCCCCCTTGCCCACCTCACCCTGCGCAACCCCATACAGCTCTTCACAAAGCGTGTAGTGAGTTATGTGAAATTGTCAAATAGCCTCAGGGAGGCAGATCAGATGCCCCAGCCGTGTCCGCCAGCGCCCACCAATGGCTGAGCAGGAGGACAATCGCTGCAGCGCTAGCCTTGACACCCTGAGTTCAACGCCACAAAACAAAGCTGCAAACATCATGGTTGGAGAAGAACTGGACTCGAAAAGTGCTTGTCCTCACAGGCAAAGAATGCACCTGCAGATGCTGGGCTGGTGAAGGGAAAGGGAAGGGGCAGAGGAGAGGGGGGCACCTGCTCAGCGGAGCCGGAGATCATGAGCATGGGCCAGGTGTTGACTTGGGCGTGTGAGAGCCCAGCTATGCCGTGCACCGCGCCGGGCCCCGACACAGTCAGCAACACGCCCGGCACACCCGTCAGGAAGCCGGCCGCCGCCGCCGCGTAGCCGGCCGCCTGCTCGTTCCTGAATCCCACAAAACGGATGCCAGCCGCCTGTGACGCAGAACCCAGTCAGCACCCAAGCTCGGCACACCACGTCCATAGCATTGGAGCAAGGCCCAAATGAATTTTGTTGGGTATTCTAGCACCGCGCATAGCAATGCTCCTTTCTGCCACAACGCCGCCAGAGAGCTCCTCTGCTTCAACCCCTGCCTGGTCAGATTCCCCGTGCATAAGCATCAAGGAGTTTTCACCAAGGAGACCAATGATTGGTGCAGGTAACGTCCTGGTCGACATAGCGGCTTCAAGACAGCATTCCCATGCGCAGTGGCAGGGGAGCTACCACTTTAGTGTGTCACAAGCCCAAGGGCAAATACCCTGCCAAGGCCACAGCTGCACAGATCAGCTCCGTCACCTGACCAGATATCAACTGCTGCCCTGCTCTTTCCGCAGTGTCTCATGGAAATGCTCCAAAGTGGCAACACCTTGCATGCAGCAGTGCTTCTTATACAGGAATCAAGAATCTAGCAGGATTTGAAGTCGATTGAAACGTGGGAAGAGCACCTGCGCGGCTGAGGCCAGCTTGGTGACTGGGATGCCGATAACGCCGTACATGCAGCGGATGCCCAGTTGGGCCAGTGCGCGCGCAACCACCGTATAGCCATTCGCGGCCGCCTCTGCTGAGCCGCCGCTAATGCTGCTGCTGGCCCCTGTGGACAAAATTACACGCGTACCGATCTCCGTCGAGCACTTGAAGAATACCTCTCCAAAATGAGAATTCCATGCATGGTGCTGATTGCAGATTATTACACAGACAGATTGATAGCATACACACTCTCCTGCAAGCACGTTGCATGCATTGCCACGGCCGGCCTACTGCTTCTACAATATTTGCTGACAATCGCCGAACCACTGCACAAAGAGGTGCTGCGGCCCACTTGTCTGTCTATACATCTCATGTAAATTTACTTCTTTTAGACCACTGTACTTGAGACTGTCAGGCCCTCGCTCAACCTCAATCTTTTAAGGCGGTTTCTGCTCATGATGCCTCGGAATCTGATAATCATTCCTTTTTCCACCTCACGTGTTCCTCCCAGTCGCAACTCACGATCTAACTAATACTTCAACGGCCGGCCCTCGCTCCCTTTCACAGCTTGGAGTGGAAGAGCGGCTTGCCTGAGGCGGTGTCCTTCCTCTCCACGCCGCCCTCAAGCTTGCCGCCACCCGTGCCTCCTTTGCCAATGAAGTGGCCCACCATGTGGCGTCGCTGTATCTTGCCAGTGGCACCCTTCGGCAACTTGTCTGTGATGAAGATCTGCTCTGGCACCTGCATTGCAGCAAACTTGCTGACATCAGCACAATCATGATATTCAGGTGCTATCATTCTTCATACTTCTATTTTCAGGGCACTGCTTCTCCTTTGCAGATACTGCATGCAACGCTCATAGGCTAATTGGAATGAAGAATACCTTGAATTTGGCCAGCTTGGTTGCAGCAAATTTCCTGATGTCGGCAATGACTGCAGCTTCGTCGTCTGCAGGCTTTGACAGCACCACGCCGGCCGCCACAACCTCGCCATACTTCTCATCCGGTGCCCCAAAGGACACTGCCTCGTTCACCAGTGGGTGGCCCAGCAGCGCACTGTCAACCTGCACCGTGCATGCATGTCAGAGATTTCAACAGGTGCACTTACGATTGCTCAGCGGTTTTAACCCTTGGGAGCTGAGCCTGGACGAATGGAGCCAGGCATTACTCCCACCAGTGGCAGCAAATCCTGGCTCAGGTATTGCAACCAAAGGGCACAGGCACTGCATGAAGGATGCAACGTCATTGACAGTGCCTGACCTCAAGAGGAGAGATCTTCTCTCCGCCCCTGTTGATGAGCTCCTTGAGGCGGCCGGTCAGTGTCAGGAAGCCATCCTCATCCAGGAAGCCCTGGTCGCCCGTGTGAAACCAGCCGCCTGCCCAACACATCACAAGCACGACCTCAATCATTTACTTGAAGTCAGAGCCTGCTGGTAGCACTCCTGCTCATCAAACAAGCACAGAGCAGACTGCTCCTCAGAGGAGCGGCCTCTTCAGCCTTTCTGCCTGTGCACAGACCTCCACTACTTACTATATCCTGTCAAGCCTCTTGCCTTGATTTTATAAGTCCAGGAATAGCTAGGCAGCAGCAGAGTGAACGCGATGCAAGGAGGAGTGCATTGGCCTCACCTGCGTAGGCCTCCTGGTTGGCATTGGGGTTGTTGATGTACCCCTTGGTCACATTGGGCCCCAGGATGCACACCTCCCCAATCTGCCCCATGGGCAGCTGCCGGTTTTGGTCATCCAGGATGGTCACTTGGACGCTGCCCTGTGCGCGGCCCACCGTGCCAGCCTTGTGGGGGCCGTTCTTGGGCAGCGGATTGGACGTCATCTGATGCGACGCCTCTGTCATTGCGTACGCCTGCGCAGCAGAGCTCGCAGTTCAATTCAATACTTTCCTGTATCTTTCTTTCTTCTGCAAGGTAGGTGACTGGCATACTTCAGAGCTGATGACTGTCAGCGTAGCGCTTCCCAACAGCAAGAGGCCACTTGCGCAACTCACACAATAAGTGGCAGCATCGCCAACTGGCTGGCCTCGGTGGAAAGGGGGGGTGAAATGGGGGGAGGAATTGACCTCAAGGACCGGGACGTGGAAGGTGGCCTCCAGCTTGTGCAGGGTGGGGGCAGCGAGCGAGGAGGAGCAGCTGCGGATGAAGCGCAGCGGCGGAGGGCTGTTCGCTGGGTAGTCCTTCTCCGCCCTCGCGAGCAGAATCTGCCGGGCAACAATTCACATCAGAGTCACTCATCATTATTAATTTATACACGCTTTTCCTGCCAAGAGGCAAGGTGCGTCTGCAGAAAAGCTGCAATTATGGGCTGCCAAAATCCTACCCCTTGATGGACGCACCAAATCCAAGAAAAATCCAACCATGGGCATGGTGCTCAGTATTTATACTGCCCCCCGCCAGCCGGGGCCCCGAGTCCCTCACTAAGAGGCGCAAAGATCATGGGTGTGACAGGGATCTTCAACAAATGCATTAGATAATCTGAGATGGGCACCTGGTGCATGGTGGGCACAGCCGTGTAGAAGGTTGCGCCAAATTCGATGGCGTCCCTCCAGAAGGTTCCCGCCGAAAATCTCCCTCCCGCCGGCAGAATGATTGCCGACCCCGCCAAAAATGGCGCCAGCAGTCCTGTAGCAGCCATGACTTTGTGTCATCAATCGCAAGGGTGCATAATTCCTGCCTGCAAGAGATCTGAGCAAATCTCTGGCCTGCAACAGAGCTGAGCAGAAGCTGGTGGCACTTGCTCATCGATCACAGGCTACCAGCTTCTGCTCAGGCTATATGGGCTTACAGCAAGCATACAGGCAAGCACAGCAGCGCACCTGCCATGAGGCCGTGCACATGGAACAGCGGCATGACGAGCAGAGAGCGGTCGCTGGGAGTCAGCTCGTAGGTGGCCACAATGTTGGCCAGGCTGGCTGCCAGGTTGGCATGCGTCAGCGGAACCCCCTTTGGCCGAGAGGTCGTCCCAGAAGTGTGCAGAAACAGCGCAACGTCATCGCCACGTGGGGGATCTTCCAATTCTGCCCTGGCGCCACGTGTGTCGAAAGACAGATCGCCTGATTTCCTTGTCAGAACGGTTGACAGACCACCTGCCAATAGAGGATTTCAGAGTCAGACTCGACAAGCTAAGCATACTCAGCTTCTTGACAAGCGAGGGAGAGCATAGACTGCAGAAGCATATGGCACTGTAGGCTTGACAGGAAAGAAGAACTGACCGTCTGTCCAGGAAACAGAGACAGAAGCAACTGGGATGTTGCAGCTCGAGGCTGCGCTCTCCGCCTCCTTGTTCCCCCTCACAGGAACCAACAGCAGCTTCGACGCAGCATCTTGCATGTAAAACTTAAATTCATCCTGCATCAGGCAGACAGAACAGAGTAGGCTGAAGTGCCCTACTGTGATGAGTGGTCATTATAAATGCACGTGATGCGCAGCCTGTCCTGCTGTTGTGCCAGAACAATATTTTGGAGATAAATCTGGCGCACCGCTGTGTAGTTTGAGTTCAGGGGCGCTGCTACAGCACGAGCATAGGTGACTCCCAGAAAAGCAACCACAAAGTCGACCTGGAACAGTGAATGAAGAAGGCAATGCTTACAATTCTTGCGCAGCCTTTCACATGGTTCATCAAATTTGCAGCATGTCTAACGCAATATGGGAACAGCACAAGTCTGGGATCTGCAGTACCGTGTTGGTGTCAGCGATGCTGACAGCATCCCCAGGGCGAATCCCACTCTTGCGTAGCTTGATTGCAACATCTATTACTTGCTTCCTGAGCTGGCTGCGGGTCAGTCGTGGTCCTCCACCAGCGCAGAAGATAGCCACGGCATCTGGATGTCCCTGTAGAGTGTCCAACAGCGAAGTTGCACCCATCATCTGGATACGACTTGACAATCGTGGCACAAAGAAATACTTCCAATGGTCAAATGCTGTAGATCGCGAAGAGGAAAGCATCCTAAATATCCTAGTACGGCACATGCAGGGATATTGCTTGCACGTGCCATTCTTGCTCTAGTTGCTCTGTCTGGCTCTATTTCCAGATTGTTACCAGTCAGGAATGCATCAAAATCTTTAATCTTATATGTTTCAGGATGCCGCAGAAAGCCCTGTTCAATAAGGCTCGAAAGACGCAGGGAAAATCGTTGGCTGCGAATCGGCACGGAAAGATCTTGAAGCAAAAGAAAGGTGTGGCACATCATCTGCATGTATTTTAGAACTCTGATCATTCCTTTGCGATTGAGTGGTCGCCAATGCATGTAGACCTTTCCTGGCTGAATGGTGTTTGTCCGGCTCTTACAGGCAAATTCGCCCTGCAGCCGAAGCGAGACTCAGCCAAGAAGATATTGGATGATGGAATGGTATGATTTTCATCCCTGGCGACAGTGCAGCTTGGTCTGTGAGTTAAACCATTGCAAGACAAAGGGATAGGTCTATTACTAGGCCTCTTCAGGCAAAGTGAGGAAGAATCCTTGTGTTGAAAATCACGTATAACTGTCTCATACTGGGTTTCCTGGTCTGGCAGGAACTGACGAAGGCCATAAACAAAAAGAACGAGGAAACAGCCGCCGGAAAGGCCGAACAGAGTGGGGGCAGGCTAGGCATCGTGAAGGCACCACCAAGCGCAGACAAGGACAGCAAATATGGGCCCAAGAGGCCCAGATAGAGCAAGCATGGGGCTGCTGTAAGAGCAGTCATGGCAGTACAATGCAAAGCATCAGATTGTTACTGTCCTTGCTAGTCTCTGGTAGAGGCAATCCAGCATCAGCTGACCCAAGAGGCCCAAGTAGGGCATGCTGCGGGCTGCTATACTGCAGGCATAGCAATTTGGGTCACAGTATCCGATTGTCGTGTGCTGCATTTTACTCAGTACCATCATTGACATGCGCTTGGAGCGCATCAGATGTTAGACACGTCATGCTGCTTCATACTTATGCAGTGAAGCTGTAGTAGACACTAGCTAGGGTAGTCTTTGAGCAGCAAACCCTGGTGTGCTGTCAAGCATGGATTGCTGCTTCTTCCGATGTCAGACATGCGTGTCTGCTGATGGTGTCAAACAAGTAATTTTGAATGGAAGTGTTTGCAGAAGTGTGCAGTTGCAATGGATGGAAGGGAACGAGATCGAATTAACTATGTCAGATTTGCATCCAGGGTTTCAACTTCGATCAAGGGACAAGCGCTGAGGGCCTAAAACAGTAGTATTATTGCCATCTTGCATCATCAAACCATTTTTCCTGATGAAAGAAGATCCATGCAGCGAAAGGAGCCCTCACCTGCTGGTAGTCTCCCAGAGCGCGCATCACCTTTGCAAGGCGCTGTGCCAGCTCACGAGTGGGGGCCAACACAAGGGCTTGGCACTCGAGCAAGTTGTAGTCGAGGTTCTGCAGGATGCCGGCGCAGAATGTGGCAATCCTGCCAGTGCCCAGCTGAGCCTGCTGGATCACATCCAGGCCCTTTGTAAAAGGCACAATTCCCTTCTGCTGGATGGCAGATGGCTTCTCGAAACCTGCAAAATGCATCCTACATTGAGACAGTCCCCACAGAGACACCGCCAAGAGTGCTATTGCCGAAGACACAAGTAGGGGCTGCCTCAACAAAGCAACCAAAAAGTTTCCAATTTTTTCACAGCTGAAGGAAAAGCAGAGGAGCAGCATGAAGAACAACAGCATGCAACCTCAATGTGGTATTGTGTAGAGTGCGACCAGCACCAAGCTAGACAGGAGATTGAGCAATACCGTAGGCATAGATTCCACGCAGCAAGTTCTCGTGCAGGTTCATCTGATCGAAAGACTCATAGGACTCCTCCCACTCGGTGTAAAAACTTTCTCCGCCTTCGCCCGTCCTGCATCCAATAGCAGCTGAGGCTCAACACTCTTGACCAACCATCTTGTTGCCTTCAAGTGTGTGGCCCACAACAAGACCAATGATGCAAACAGCATCAATGGTCGGCATAACTTACAGCTCCTGCATCTTGGAGTCGTAGGCGCGCGCATCGTAGGCATTCTGAGCTTCTCCAGCCATACTGGGCAATAAGGCGAATACTTCTGGACAACGCAATAAATTCAAAAATCAAGAAAACCCAATAATCGGAAGCAATTTCGTGCACGGTTTGTTTCCCTTGTGGTCTGGACAGGTGTGGCACAGGTTTGTTCAACGATTGATGATTTTCGAAGTGAAAGATCTTGAGAGTGATCACTTACGCATATGCGTTCAAAAGAAACGTGTGGATTTTGCATGCGTGAGGCCATGAGGTATTCCGTCAGTCTTGGACGAGGTGATCCAGACGTCAACAGAGCTCTGTGCTGATGGCGATTTCAAGAGTGCAGAGGCAACATGATTGCTTTTTGTTCGTTTGAACAAAGCTGAAAATTACGTCTTCCTCACAATACGTTTCATTGCACGGATGTCTCCATCACTCATGCATGCATGAATGTAAGTGCAGCAGGCATATGCATACTGAAGAAACCTCACATTTTCTGCATAGGCCAATCTATTACTACGTTGTTACTAGCGGGCAATTATTTGCTAATTGGTTTGCAAGCTGACGCCTGAGAACTTCCATTTAGACATGAGGACTACCAACTGGTTGGCGCAGAAGCCATCATGATGATCACCGATCAGGCAGTCTTGAGCGGCACTGACATATTTGCGAAGTTTCCTATTCTGGCACAGATTTGCGACATGTACATGTTTTTTTGACGAAGGTTAGCAGATCTTCACCACAGACGCTATTCCTGAATGCAGAGCCGGACTCTGCACTGGAGACTCGCTGAAGCTACAACATTCCTAATCTCTTCCTAAGCTCACTTGCTCCTCTCCTTTGTGAACAGCTCGTCAATCAGGAACTTGACAATGGGCGCTGTCTCAGCCGCCTCCATGTCAGCCAGCACCTTCTCGATTGTGGGCCCATCGCTCCTGTCCTCTGCATCCAGAATTGTTTCGAACACCCTGGATGACTCGTCCAGGAATGCCAGCACCTTGGAGTCATCAATCGTCACCTGCACACCATCCCTGCTGTCTGCATCTGCTGAAAGCAAAGCATGTACAGAATGCAGCCCCCACGCCCTACCCTGGTGCTCACTTTGCCGATATGTCTGCGCCCATTCTTTTTTTGGGTTGGCATGCACAGCATACAATGTGCAAGTATGCGGGCTATATGCATAGCATACTGAACTGAAGCCATGCGGGCAGATGTTTTAGATGCACAGCACAGTGCATGAGCACATGCGGGCTGAAGTCCACAGCATAACGTCTTGCAAGAACATGTGGCTGATGTCCACATGCACAGCACAGTAAGTCAGGGCCTGCGGGCAGCCGCACCTTGTTGTGGGTGTCGAGGGTGATGTAGCCCAGGTCGGCTGCGCGCTTCCAGCAGGCCATGGCGCTGACTGTGTAGGGCCGCGTGGCGCTGCTGTCAAACATCTGGAAGCGCCGCAGGTCCTGCAGCATGAAGCTGGCCACCGCCCCCTGCACATCCGCCTACACAAAACAATGTGTCACTGCATGCTCTGTGCAGCCAGCCCCTGTGGCTGTGACCGCATGTTTGACTGTGAAGTCGCTACTGTTCTCTTACACCAACTTGGACATGTACAACCTGATTCTGCTGGGTACTGGTTTCTTACTGCAAGTGATCCCCATGTCTGTCCCAAGAGCCTTGCTGGCGGCTGAGCCCCTCTAAAACGGGCCTGATATCATGAGGCGCTAATCAGATGTGACGACAGGCAAGGGTAGTAAGTACTACCTAGCAGCCACAAGGCAAGAGGGCCCGACTGAGGTCCAGCTCCTCAAGGACATTGACAAATGTCAGGCGCTGTGCATGTGGATGGAGGCCCACCTCGGTGAGGAGGCCGGCGGGCAGCAGGAGGCGCATGGTGTGCAGGGCGGTCAGCTCTGCGCGCGGCTCCTCCAGCAGGGTCTTGGTGGACACCCGGATTGCGTCCTTCACTGCGTCAAGGCCGTAGATGGCGTGCCCTATCTCATGCGCCGCCACATGCCACACTATTGTGCCCACCTGAAGCCACCGTGATTTTGTTGTGATGGAGAGTATTGTACGCTGGAGTCTCTTCTGTGGACAGGCATCTATCATCAAGCATTTGCACCTAAAAACAGCAGCTGTATTCACGTCAGGTGGTGTCAAGAGCAGACTGAAAGCACTGTTCTGCACTTTTGCTGGGGGAGCTGTCCACAATTATGATAGTAATACATTTCCTGACCGGCTGTATCATCTTTCAGGGTGGCATTGCTGCAAGTTTGCTCTTTCACCATGCAAAATGAGCTTCTCTGCACAGGTTGGCAAAAACGGGAAGAACTATGCGCACCGTGTCGATGCTGTTCCTGGCAGGGTCGGCCAGTACTCGAGCGGCCAGCTCGCGCGCAGACTCCTCGCGCGCGGCAGTTGACACCGGGTCAAAGTAGATCTTCACTCCCTCTGCCTGCCGCACCTCAGACCTGCCCCCACAACCTTCTTCGGCTCCTTGCTCATGTATGGCCTTGATACTGGGCGGCTCCAAAAACTAGCAAGACCGCTAGCTTTGGAGACTCCAACATCCAGTACACACCTGTTGGGGATGGACTGGCCCGAGAAGCGAAAGTAGAGGTTGACGCCGCACTGGAAGGGCAGGTAGTAGATGGCAGCCAGGGACTTCTTCAGCGCCCCAATGCCCTCCTTGGCCAGCTGCCCTTCGCGCTTCTGAAAATACTCCACCATCACATCCTGGATCTGAGCACATGGTGCAGTCCTCCTCAGTACATCATTTTAACACTTTGAGGGTGCTGCATTTCTTGTGAGACTGTGGAGGAGACAAAAATGTGAGGATGTTGTGATAAGAGGGCGTAGGTCACCTTTGCAATGGTGGCGTTCTCAGCAGCATAGTCCTGGTCTTGCAGCCGGATGGAAAACTCTGGGGACACCTGCAAAATATGCCAGGGGGCAAATATCTTCTTTGAGCTTCATGCACGTGGTAGTCAAGACCAAACTTGAGTGATTGCAAGCATTGGGGATCACAAAATGCTTACCTTGGTCCGCAGTGGGTCACCATACCCATACTCAATGTCGTGAACAATCTGAATCCTGCAAGCATGTCACCACAATTTTGCATGCCTGCTCCACTGGATGCACAATTTCAACATTGATAGCAGCCAACAAAACAAGCTGAACACCTGCGCCTTATGAGGAGGCAGGATACTAAGGATATGCTCTCACCAGTACCGAATGCGCATCCACTTTTCATCCAGGATCCGCCACACGTCCTCCAACTTGTCGATGTCTGTCTCTGCCAGACATGTCCGGTACTGCTTCAGGTAGTCGAGATAGTCTGCCTTCACTGCAGCATCCTCTGCCTCTACCTTGGACATCTCTGCCCAGTGACATCACCCTGTCAGCTCAAGCTGCTTTGATATTATTCTCACCATTACATGCGTGTCCTCCCAGAGGCAAGGTGCATCTGCAGACTCAGCTGCAGTAGGCAACCAAAATTTTACCCCTCGATGGACTCCACAGATTACACATACAGTCAAGGGGAGGGGGGGGGGTGTACAATACTGAGCATTGTGCCCACGGATACTTTGGTCTTGTTTTAATCTGTGCACATATGATTAAATGCTGCACCATCCCGTCCTGCTTGACAGATGGCAACATTGCTGGCGATGGCAGCCACAGCAGAAAGGAGGTGTGCATGTGAGGTCTTGGAGTACCTGCAATCCACTCATCAAAGATGGAGACGATCTTGCCGATCTCTGCAGAGAAGGCAGCGGCGTAGGGTGCCTGCGTGTACTGGCCGTCCGGGGATGTGCTGATGATGGTGTAATGGTTGAAGAGCTCCTTTGGCACCTTGCCCTCCTTGTCATCCTGGGCCAGCTGCTTGGCTGTGGCATTGCCCTGCACAAAGATGGCTCTCTCTTTAAATCATGGTGGCAGTGATGGAAAAGGTGCAAGTATGCAAGAATGCCTGGGGATTCTTGTTGCAAATGGAGCAAGTCAGGCTCACCTGGACTGCCTTGGCCCAAGCCTTGTACCAGCAGTCGTAGGCATCGTTGACCAGGCTGGCATAGTAGATCAGATTGCGATCAAAGGCGCTGAAGCCGTGGTCAAGAGTCTCAAGCGCCTTGCGCACATAGGCACGGGTGAACTGCTGCCGACGCGAGGCAGCAGCATAGACCTTGAAGAACTCCTGTCCGGCCAAAGATCGCACGTTGAGTCTAAGTGATTCCGGCATAGAGTGCGCCAAGCGCGAGACTTGATAGGTCAATATTTTTAGTTTAGTACAGCGCAAGCATAGCACCTCTCCATACTCCTCGATGCCTGGCCATTGCTGATCAAGAACAGCCTTCAGGAGGCGCTGTTGCTGCTCTGGAGCAGCACCGAGCAAGTGGCGGTCGCTCTCAAAAGAGATGTTGTCTTTGACAATCGATCTCGTTACGCCTGTGAAAGTCAAGCTATTAGCATCCTTGGATCTAGACACAGCAGTAACACCTGAGCGTGTCACATTGGATTAGTATTCCTGATCAGGTACAGACCATTTACAAAATACAGAGCACATACTTTCGATGGCCTTCAAGAGTTCAACCCCTCGTTTGCCCGAGGTTGCTGAAGATGTTGATGCCCAAGTGTGCTCGTCAGCCACCAACACTTTCACACTCTCGTCTGCCATTTTAGATCCTCTCTTAAAAACAACTTTCTAAAAGTAGTTGGATTGTCGATTGCTTCTGGTAGAGAGACATCGTCTGTCTTCTATTGTCACAGCTGCACGTGTATTCATGACGAAGCACGTGCAGCAAGAGATGAAGAAATATGCTTGTGATGAGACCTGATGGCCTGCAGAAGCTGATTCACCTTGCACTATGAGCACGCGTGATCAGGAATAGACATGAGGTAATAGGTCAATCACACACATGGATCGTGACAAATGAATGCACGCAGATGCAATGCATGTGACATGCAGTGGAGCTACCAAGCTGGAAACGCCTTTTGCCATTGGCCACAAAAATGATTTCTGGAACCAACATGCCTGGCCGTGGCTCTCTTGTGCCGGGAGGAAATATTTTTACCTTGCAAGCAGGATTCCCAAGGTATGATACTACAAAATTCATTCCTATGTCACTCACTAGACGAAACCGTCAAGATTCCTCACAACAATTCAAAAGCTTGGAAAAGCTGAAGTTGCTGCTCGCAAAGAGTTTACTTTAATGGCAAGCCTGCCATGAAACATGCGGCATGCATCAACATGCCGACTGCATACCCCAGTTGAACACCTCCCATGATCTATACAGATTAATTAATCAATCAACCTCCGGAGATCTGAGGAGCACTTTGTCAGCATGAGGGCAAGACAGCAGGTAACATGATAAGCTGCCCAAGAAGGCATTATACTGTAAGCATGCACCCCATGCTAGCTGGCACAGCCATCTGGTTCTGTCCTTCACCAGAACACTTATACTCAGAAGCCGTCTCCCAACGTACCCCCGCGTTCTTGCACACATACGGCAGTTGTGTCCATCCATTAGCGGTGGTGCTGTCTTGATATTCTTGGTGCTATTATAAGGTAACTCTCCCAGCGCACCAAACATCCCCTTTTCTCCTTCTCCATGCAATTCTGGGTCAACCCAGCCATTGCAGCCCCTTCGTCTGTGCACATCTATCTGCGCATAAAATTCCTTCTGCGGAGATGCAAACTGCTGCCCTGCTCGCTCACTTGCCATAGCACGGGTCACCAGGCACACAGGCGCGCATGCTGCAATCTGCTAAAGTCGTCTCTGCAAGCCCGCTTCTTGATAGCTCCTTCTGCTTGAGTGCTGCTTATTTGTGCGCCCATTCAGGGCGGCTGAACCCAGGCTCAATAAGGCTGGACGCAGTGCTCAGATGAGGTCTGCCACGTTGGCGGGCAGCTCCTCAATGACGGTGTTGTAGAAGCGCTGGACATCCTGCAGCAGGCGCTCATCCTCCTTGGTCACAAAGTTGATGGCCACTCCCTTGCGCCCAAACCGGCCAGAACGCCCAATGCGGTGCAGGTAGTTCTCGGGCTGGGTGGGCAGGTCGTAGTTGATCACCAGGGACACCTGCACACACCCATGCCAACCCTCTCACCACCGTGATCACTCCTATGTTAGAGGTCTGCCAATGCCAGCACCAAGTGAACACATTCAACAGCAACTGGCAGTGCAGCTCTGCATGAGTCACATGTGCAGCTCATCTCCTTCTGGTGAGATGTTTGTTCCATCGATGCGTTATGCTCACACCACGAGGCAGCCCTCCCTCCCATCTTGGCGCGCGCACTGCCCTGTGTGTCCTGCACTGTCTCTTGGCAAACATGAGAGGCAGAAGCTGCACCTGCTGCACGTCGATGCCGCGTGCGAGCAAGTCGGTGGTGATGAGCACACGGGAGGAGCCGGAGCGGAACTCGCGCATAATGACATCGCGCGTGTTCTGGTCCATGTCTCCGTGCGTGGCGGACACGGTGTGGTCGCTCTCGCGCATCTTGTCAGTCAGCCAGTCCACCTGCGCGCCACATCAGCCACCCCATCAGCCCTGCCGCTTTCGGCTGCAAATTGACCATAACGCAGGGCCACACGGAGGAGCCACTAACTGGGCAGTGACCCAGCCAATGAACAGGAGGATTGCTGATCGCCCACACTGTTCAACATTCTATGACCTGGAGTTCCTTCAGCCTTGTACTAAACCCCCAAGGTGGACAGGACTGCAGGCTCAGATATTCCATGATAGCTGCCTCGAGCCTGTTACTGAACCCCCACACTTGAAGCAAACTCGATGCTCACCTTCCTCCTGGTGTTGGCGAAGATGACGGACTGGGTGATGGCCAGGGTCTCGTAGAGGTCGCAGAGAGTGTCCAGCTTCCACTCCTCGCGCTCCACATTCACGTAGAACTGCTTGATACCCTCCAGGGTCAGCTCGTCACGCTTCACCAGAATGCGCACCTGCACATGCATGCCATGCCCCGTCAGATACAATTGTCAATGCCATGTCAATGGAACAGACAAAACAGAGCCGTGCCATAAAATGGGATGCACCTGTCAACACACGTAGACTGTCCAACTTCTCATTTGAGACAGACAATGGAGAAGGACTCACCGGCTTGTTCATGAACTTGCGGGTGATCTCCAGGGCCTCAGGCGGCAGGGTGGCAGAGAACACTCCAACCTGAGACATGCACATAGTGTTCAGGTTAACAGTCTCCTGCACATTACATCTGTCCTGGGTTGTCTATGCCTAAAAAATGACGCATGGCTGACCCAGCGAAAGAGTGTTTCCTCCTCAGGCTGGAAGCTCCAAGAAGGATCACCTGCAGCTTGGGAGGCAGCAGCTGGAAGATGTCGTAGATTTGGTCCTTGAAACCGCGAGACAGCATCTCGTCAGCCTCGTCCAGCACGAACATCCTGATGGAGTCAGCACGCAGTGCGCGACGGCGCAGCATATCGTAGACGCGGCCAGGAGTGCCGACCACGACGTGGACGCCACCCTGCAGGATTCGAGTGTCCTCGCGCACGCTGGTACCACCGACACAGGCGTGGCACTTGACCTGCACAGACGATCGAAGCCTCTCAGTGGCGGAGATCACAAAAGCGAGCGCGCTGGGTTCAACTTCGATCAAGGGACAAGCGCTAAGGGCCTGACACAGTATTATTCTTGCCATCTTACATCATCAAACCAGTTTTCCTGATGAAAGAAGATCCATGCAGCGAAAGGAGCCCTCACCTGTTGGTAGTCGCCCAGAGCGCGCATCACCTTCTCGATCTGCTGTGCCAGCTCACGAGTGGGAGCCAACACAAGGGCTTGGCACTCGACAAGGTTGTAGTCGAGGTTCTGCAGGATACCGGCGCAGAATGTGGCAGTCTTGCCAGTGCCGGACTGAGCCTGCTGGATGACGTCCAGGCCCTTGGCAAAAGGCACAATTCCCTTCTGCTGGATGGCAGATGGCTTCTCGAAACCTGCAAAATGCATCCTACATTGAGACAGTCCCCACAGAGACACCGCCAAGAGTGCTATTGCCGAAGACACAAGTAGGGGCTGCCTCAACAAAGCAACCAAAAAGTTTCCAATTTTTTCACAGCTGAAGGAAAAGCAGAGGAGCAGCATGAAGAACAACAGCATGCAACCTCAATGTGGTATTGTGTAGAGTGCGACCAGCACCAAGCTAGACAGGAGATTGAGCAATACCGTAGGCATAGATTCCACGCAGCAAGTTCTCGTGCAGGTTCATCTGATCGAAAGACTCATAGGACTCCTCCCACTCGGTGTAAAAACTTTCTCCGCCTTCGCCCGTCCTGCATCCAATAGCAGCTGAGGCTCAACACTCTTGACCAACCATCTTGTTGCCTTCAAGTGTGTGGCCCACAACAAGACCAATGATGCAAACAGCATCAATGGTCGGCATAACTTACAGCTCCTGCATCTTGGAGTCGTAGGCGCGCGCATCGTAGGCATTCTGAGCTTCTCCAGCCATACTGGGCAATATTTCTGCACACCACAATAAACATCTCAGCACTATTGTTTTGGTTGACATCTACACAGCAAGTCTGCAGAAAGACAGATAACACCATCCTGCAAATACCTGTATAGCGTTTCTAAATCGCTCCTAGGTCGCTTGATAGGAAGTTAAGTGCTGGAAACATGTGTGGGCCGCCGACTTCAACACCGAAGCAGCAGTCGTACAGCGGTGTTCCCTCAGCGAGGTTCCCGCCAGCTGCTGAACCCCAAAGGCTGCCATGTGAGGGAATCTGTCCCTTCTCCATTTTCCTTCTTATTTTCAGAATTCACTCTAAACTATGTTATACACTCCATGAATATTTGATCATGCATCATGTGATCATGCAATATTTTTCAAACAACTTGAAAGGTGTGCGCACGCCGGCTGTCCCGGGCCCACCGTGGCTGGCATGCCACTGCAGTGTGACAGAATTATAGTAGCTTTTATATTTCTGCACTTGTCAGTGATTGCACTTGGAGTGGTAGCCATTGCATGGTGTGCTTCACAACTGCACTGGGACCGCTCTGCATTTGCAGGATAGAGACGGGTGGGTGAAATTCTACACAAGACCACGTGTGCACGACCTTATGGTGCGCATGTGCGCAGCACAGTGACATGCATGCAAGTTGCATGCTGCAACACAGGAAGTGAAACCTACAAGTGCAACCCTATGGGGAACTCCTTTTGGAGGAGGCCTTCATGACACACTTGCTGACCAGAGAGATCACCGCCTTTAAATAACTTCGAGCAATAAATGTATAATCTTGCTTGCCACTGAGGGTCACTTGATTCAAGGCAGCCCCCTAATAGGGAACGACGCCCAATCACAAATCATATGGTCAGCTTTTGTGCCGCAAACACATAATGCAGTGTAACCTTTTTTTCCCATGAGCGGGGAGCAGCCAAGGACAAACGTTCACACAAAGTCACTCCCAGCAATGTCTAGTCGTGCTCCATCAAGGAAAGCTCTCTACGCCTTGCAGCATAAGGTTGAACTGTTGGCCGGAAGTCATCTCTTGCGAGGATCTGACGATGATCATCCTGATTCCCACCAAGCACAACACAGCAGAAGTTGCCGTGCATGTCACATTTAGGAAGACCAGGAACCTTGTCGCTGTTTTAATGATGCTGCCCAGCCAAAGTGAACATGCCGGCAAACAGCACAAAACAGCCAGATCGCGGAACACAATCCCCTGGGACCCACTCAGGCAATAATTGAGCAGAAGACGCAACAGATAAAAGAACCGAGTACCTTACCTACTCAGCCATTGCAGGGTGGCAAGCCAAGGATGACCCACAGGCGGCACTTGAAACAAGCACCAGGAGCTCCAAGTATTAGAGTCGAACCTTCAGTATTTGTCGCAGAAAGCCCACGGCGTAATTCATCAATAGTGCACATAGAATGGCTGCAGCGTCAACTTTGCGTGGACTCGGTATCACTAGATCACTCAGACCCTGAGCTAGACCTGCCAAACTGGATTGAAGAAAATGCGGCCCGTGAGACTATTGCTTGCTCCGTCCGAAGCTGCCTGCCGCAAGTGGCACGGCCAGAGCTTTCTTGCCCAAAGCCCACACTTTGCCCAGCAGACCTCTGCGGTGCTGAGGCTCCTGCCCACGAGGCTGTTCCCCAGATGCCTCCGCTCCCCCGCTGTCTGCCGGCGACGGCCACTCAGCACCGCTGCCGCTGGCTCCCGACCCCGTCGCAGCCTGAATTGCTGCCGCGAACGGCGTCAGCTGCTGCAGCTCGGCCGCCGAGGTCCTGGCAGCAGCGGCTGCAGCGTTCTCTTCGCCGTGCGGCCGGTCCTGGGAGCCGGCCGGCGAGTTGGTGGCCGGCTCGGCCGGCCGCCGCCCGGGGGCGTCCTCCCCACCGGGAAGGCCAGCGGTGGGGTCCCGGTGGCTAGGACTGCTGGAGGAGGAGGGCGGCTGCTGCTCGCCATTGGGGGGGCTGTTGGAGGGTGCTCTTTGAGCAGCGGCAGAGCCGGAGCTGGCGCTGGCCCAGGAGCGGGAGCCGCCGCTGCTGCTCTGCTGGCTGCGCTCCTGCTCATGTATGCCCTCCAGCACAGAAGTCTTGCCCTGGCGCCCCTGGCTGTCCATGGTGAGGTTGCCGTCGCTCTCGCTGTCGCTGCCGCGCTCCATGCTCGACTGCACCTCGTCCACCTTGGACAGCTTGGGCCCACACAGCGCGTCACTCCAGCCGCTCGAATGCGCTCCTTCCACCGGCCCCTCACCCCGCTCCCTCACATCCCGAGCGCTCTCCGGCCCGTCCTCTTTCGTCTGCTGCTGTGGCTCCCCGAACGGGCTTGCCATGGCCCCGCTGGCCGCTGCATCCGCTGCCTTTTCAGCTCCCTGCGGGTCTGCATCCCCGTCGTTACCGCCAATGATCCGCCGAACCGGATGCGGCGGAGCCGGCTCCGGGCATGACACGGGGCCGTCGCCGCTGCCGGTCGGGTTTTGCTGCGCGGTCGAGGCGACGCCGGGGCCCGGGGAGAGCAGGTGCAGGATGTGCAAATTGGCGGCGTTCATCCGTGCCCCCTCCTGCAGCGCGCGGCGCAGCGGGTCGGCGGCCTCGAAGGAGGAGGACTTGCTGCGACGCTGGTCGGCGCTGAAGCGGCGGTCGGAGGCGGCCGAGAGGCGCCGCGAGGAGCGCTGCGAGCCGTCTTCACTGCCGTGGAGGGGCACCGTGAAGCCCGAGGGGCTCGCGTCCGACCGACGGCCGTCGGTGTCCGGCGCCGCGACCGCCAGGCCGTGCACCTGCCCCAGGCTCACCGTCCGCGGCCCCGCCTGCGGCTGCAGCGGCTCGGCCTGCAGGATCTGCGCTGCCCCTGCAACCCAGCGCAGGCCCGCCTTCAGAACAGGTGATTTGCTGGCCGCGTGAACAGTCCCCAACGGATGCAGGCACCCAGCGGAAGGGGATGAAGAAGAATCATTGTGGTACAGGATTTAAGGCAGCAGCTGTTGTCAAAGAAGCCATGCCTCCCACTATCAACAGCGTTGAACACCTCCTAGCGCAGTGTTCTGCAGCGTACATTTAGCCACCAAATCTACATTTAGCTGTGAGCATGACGGGCACGCACCAGGAAATTTGGCGGAATGGATGGGGTTGCCGGCCTCGCTGATGGGCGCCTCGATGCGGCGCTGGCGCGACAGCATGGCGGTCTCCGTAAGCAGCTCGCGCAGGTCCGTAATGGCGCCCTCGAAGCTGGGCCGCTGCGCCGGGTCGGCCGCCCAGCAGCGCTCTATCAGGTCCACGTACGCGGCCCAGCCCTCAAAGGTGCCCCCCTGCGGCTGCGCTGGGATGTCCGGCCGCTGCCCCTTCTCTGATACCGACACCATAATCTGCCACACACCCCACCGCCCTCAGCCGGACACTTGACATTACTTATATGCTGGAGCCAGCTTCCAGCCGGTCATGTAGGTGTGTTGAAGAGATGGATGTACTCATGGAATTGGGTCGATGCAGTTGAGGCAAAATGTGGACAAGGACAGGAGTTTGGCAATGTGAAGCAAATGACAGTAAGGGCATGCCTGGAAGACGCTGAGCTCCTCCCAGGGCAGCTGCCAGGTGGCGAGCTCCCAAAGGACCACCCCAAAGGAGAAGACATCCGCCGCCTTGGAGAACGCCTGCAGCCCCGCCACAATCAATTCTTAGCCATGAGTCATCAATCAACTTCAGGGAGATGCTGTTGAACCTGCACCCCCTGCATCCCCAAAAACGCGCAAATTTGCCTTCTTTCACCGATCTCAGCAGGCGAGCATGGAAGGCACGACTCCCTTCACCCCATAACACAATAACCTGCGCCACTTGATAGAGCATGTGAGACATGTAGCAGGCGCCTGTGTTGGCAGAGGCAGGTGGGCACAAAAAAGCGCACCCGGCTGGAGATGACCTCGGGGGCGAGCCAGCGGGGGTTGTTGGCAGAGATTGAGGATGTCTTGTCCTGTGCGCTGGACTCAACCCGCGATAAGTTGAAGTCGCACACCTTGACCCGCCAGTGCTTGTCCACCAGCAGGTTGGGGGACTTCAGGTCGCGGTGGATGATCTGGCGCGTGTGAAGCTGCAGCATGCCCTGCAACAGGCAGCCCCAGCACCTTGTCATGTCTTGCTCATTCAAGCCATGCACCTTTTTCCAAACATGCATATGCAGAGCGCACAAGCCAGCCGCAATGCACATCTCTGCAGACTTGCCGTTTTCAGTACGTTCTGAGTACCGGCTTCCTGGGACTGAAACAGCAAAGCACATCAATTATCTTGCGTACAAAAGGGCTGCTGTGCTTGAGACCCCAAGGGGACGCTTAGCAGCTCTGTGCTGGACAAAACATGTACTAGGGCAAGGACCTTGACATGATGGGTACAAAGGCGCAGAGACACCCAGACCTCCCCACACCGTGTATGGTTGAATCCCGCAGACACATGAACAGAGGCACCCAAATGCTTGCATACCAGACTCCTTTCATACTGTTCCTTGAGCATTCATGGCACAAAAACGCTGCCGAACCCATGAGGCCTACAGCTCAGCCAGAGCCACCATATATATGGTATTAAGAGTGAGATGCTCTCTTAACTCAAAGATCCATCACAGAATTGGCATCTGAAATCACGGCGGGGAAAAAACATGGGCCACACCTTGGCTGCGTCGAGGGCCATGTTGAGGCGGCGGGCCCAGTCGAGCTGCGGCGCGAGCGCAGGGGTGGAGCGCGCCTTGATGAGGACGTCGAAGAGGGAACCGCGCGCGCACCACTCGGACACCACGCACGGCGGCTCCAGGCACACCCCCATGAACAGCACCACGTTCGGGTGCCGCAGCGCAGCCATTATGTTCACCTGCTCAGCCCCCCAAAAATACAGTGTAGGGAACCGGCATTCAAAATAGAAACTGTTTGAAGGTGGATGCGCATCTAATCAGCAGCGCTAGCGGCCATGGCAGTCAAATTGCAGCCATTTTGTTCACTGCACCCCAAAGCCATCCTCGATGGGCGCTGGTGGGCCGGCAGGGTCTGAAGTCTTCATACGAGCAAATTACTCCCCCTAAGAAAACGGCCAATCAACCAAAGGATCGTCATGATTGCTGTCTTCAAACCGCTGACAAGTTTCCCAACAGCGCCTAACCCCGACCATCTTTATGGCACCTCTTGCATCTGGGCAGGTGCAAGTCCTGCATACGGTGTTGTACTGAGCCGCCAGGGGCGAGGCAGGAGGGCCAGTAGGGCAGTCTGAGGTGCATGAAGCAGTAAATCGTGCATCACTCATGAATCAGCAAACTGGAAGCTTACCTCCCGCTCCAGCGTCGCCAGGCGCGTGCTGTCGTCGGCGAGGGCACTCTCCGTGGCCTCCCTGTTCTCCGCCTTGTCCTGGGCGGAATCCGGGGTGGACCCGTCTGCAGCACCTTCCGCAGCCGCCACACCGATGCTGGACAGGCTGTTCAGCACCTGCTCACCCACAGGCTCTTTATGAATATTGCTGCACTTTGTGCTTGAATTATGTATGCTTGTACAGTGACTGCATTGCAGCAGCAGCTCAATAGATCCTTCCAGAATCCCCTCTCCTTGTACAGGCTTTACTGCCTCTGAATGATTGGAGCAGCGGGCTTGTGAACGCAAGGTGCCCATGTCAGACAGGCTGCAAGGTGGGCTATTGCCATTTTAGACAGGTGTTTCTGCTGATCATCTGCATGTATTGCCCTGTCATAGCTCGAGTACAGCTCTTCCTCTCCACCAACCACATTGTAACGCTATGAACAGATTGGGTGTACCACTGCAGGAGATCATTTTGTTTGTCTATGTTTGCCAAATGTGCAGTGGGCCAGAGCAGAGGAACATGCACCCACCTTGATGGCGACATCGGTCTCCTGCCAGCGCCCGAGGTGCACGCGCCCGATGCTGCCCTCCCCAATCTTCTTCTTCAGCGTCTGCGCAACCGGCCAGCCAGTAACCAACCACCCCTCACGGCTGACTGCAGCTCAGAACACCCCAACACACCCCAAGTCCGTCATGTGACACATCAGATATGGCAAACAACACGCAGTGGAGTCCGCATTGATCTTTTGAGCCATTTTCTGCACCGAAGAAGCTAGCAATCACTTATTTTCAATCAGCGGCCATGAAGCCAAACTCATTGCTTATCATGTCAAGGGACGAGAAAACAGCAGGCAATGCCCTGGTGACCTCATAAGCGCAGTACTGGACTGCCGCATGCACCTACTGCCTCTTCATGGACAAAGACAGCTGCAAGGTTCTGGGCAAACATGACACAGTGAGGGGCCGCACCAATTCGGAGTAGGGGATGATCCAGTTGGGGGAGAAGGCAACTTGGGGCCAGGTGCCCAGGCTGTTGGACTTGAGGCTGCCGGCCAGCGACTGCAGCTCCTGCCCCGACCCATACTCCTCTGCCATGTTAGGCGCACTTGGAGAGTGCCGTATGTCGTACGCCGCCTCCGCCATCGGATCCGCCCTCATCGCCTCGCCTGCATGAATGCCCACCACGTCAGCCCCATGCGCACTTCTTTATAGCCATGAGAACGCACCGGGTGTTGCAGAAACTTTAGTGAAAACATGAGTGCGGCAAGGCTGTCTCCTACAACACCCTGTACTAAATGCACAGCACCTGAGCCCCATGCACACTTCTTCCCAGCCACAAAGATGCGCCAGGTATTACCTGCCATCGATTGGTGGGTCAATCTTGACGCTGATGGAAAGAAAAAGGGAACAGCGGGTGCATGCTGTTGACTGCTGGGTAAAGGTTCTGCCGAAGACAGCAAGGTCTATCTATGGAGGGCCCTTTCCTCTGAAGCTTGTGCCCTCACTTGTACTCTGCACCGCTGCGTGCTGGTCACCATGGCACTCAATAGCAGTATTGCCGCTTTGGCGTGTTCCATGTGCGAGGGGCAGGGGCACTCACCTTCAGCCTGAGGCGGAGGCTCGGTGGCGGCGTGGGGCAGGTGCTGCTCGAAGAGACCGGGCAGACAGAGCTCGTGGCCAGAGGAGGGGCCGGCGGGCGGGGCGGTGAGGGCGCGGCCCTGGGTGGACTGCAGGGAGGAGGTGAGGTCTGAGGCCAGGGAAGCTGCGCGCGTATTGCTGCCAGGGCCGGCCGGGTCGTTGGTGCTGCTCGTGCTGCTGCGCAGGAGATTGGCCACCTCCTCTATTATGATCTGCGCCTCCTCGCCTGCGGCCAGGCATAGTTTGCTGAAGCCTCCGACTCTAGAGAAGCACAACGCACAGGCCTATGCATGCAGCCTTGCATGCCAAGCATGGGAAATTCAAGACATGCAGAACACATTGTTGAGCTTTGTGGCACACATGAAGCTGGGACACATCTTTCTCTATTAGGATCAAGACATTTACATTGCCAGGTAGAAATGGAAAGAAGCAAAAACAAGCACATGCATGTGCATGGGCATCAAGAGACAAGGCAGCACCTTCTCTGTCGCCCAGGGACTGCACAGGGGAGAGGCGCGACCCCTCGGCAGTGCCGGCGCGGTGGCTCTTCACGCGGTGTACAACTGCCGACGCCAGCGCGTACTCCGCCATCGCTGCTGAGTGTGGCGTGAAATACCTCTGCAGCACCTGCACAGCCAATGCACTTCCTTTAAACTTTTTGGGTTTCCAGTCTTTTCCCCCAACCCTCCAGAGCAGGACACAGTCACACCCATACTGAGAAACCATGAACTACAGCAAGCCGAGCATGTTCCTAGCTTCCACAGACCACCTCCACAACAGGACGCACGTATAAGGTTCACTCTGGCATAATTGAGTGATGATGGGACTTGAGCATGTTCCGACTTTTGTCTACACCTCAGATTAGACAAGGAACTGCGCAAGAATCAGTGTGAGATGGTTCAGTACAGGACTCGCAAGGAAGGTGGGCCGTGCCTGGGAGATGGAGATGCGGTGGCCGTCGCCCTGCGCGGCGCGCGAGCGCGTGGGCAGCACAAAGCCGACGGCCTCCGCAACGCTGCGCAGCTCGGCCTCGGGCCACATGATGACACTGCCGTACACACTCGCCGTCACTATGCTCGCCCCACTGCCCACCGCATGCGCCAGGCCGCCCCGGTGCGCCTGTTACAATCATAGTCGCAGAAGTCAGAGTGTGTTGTTGCTGTTTCCTGCCGTTGTTTTAAAATTGGCAAAGAGGCCTGTGAGCCCTTCCTCATCAGCAATCAGGCTTATGCTCAGAGCCCACATCTGATCTATGCCTATGAGCTCTGCCCCATGGATTTGATGATGGGTAAGGGCACAGAGAGTGATGAGAGACACAAACACCCCGTGTTCAAGAATTGGACACCAGACAAAGAGACACCCATGCAAGAAGTGCGCTATCACATTTCTTCTGCTGATGGGCAAGAATTCAGATGGAGATGCAAAGGAGGAGGGTTGCAAGGGGAACATGCACACAGAAGATCCCATGTTCCCAAGATGTAAAAGTATCCAGGCGAACACTGTGCTATGGAACAAATTCTGATGGTGGGGCGGTCTCATGTGGAGCTGCAAAGGAACAAGTAGTGAGGGGGGCACGCACGCAAAAAATTCCGTGTCAACAACAACATAAGATATCCAGGCAAGCCCTGCACTCTCGGAGAGATGCTGACGATGGGCAGGATAGAATGTGGAGGCGCAAAAACGATGGCTGCGAAGGGCCACGCACGCAGAAGGGGGCACGGAAGTGGGGGATGTTTAGCGCAGGCACGGGGCCGTCCGGATCAAGGGTGAGCGTGTGGCGTTCCTCGGCGGCGCCCGTGGGCAGCAGGCGCAGGATGATGGTGCCGTCCGTGTGCGCCGTGCCCCACAGCCCTATCTCCTCGCACAGCAGCAGCGCCCTGCGAACATTGCTCATCAGTGAGAATTCCGCTGCCGACCCTTTATAAAACTGCATGAAAATGCATATTGGAGTGTGAGGGCTGTTGTCATGGCCATGACATCACGTACATGAATGAGCTTGAGCATTGTGTTGATTGGTGGTTGGATAAATTGTGTCTGCAATCCTGCTGACCTGAAAGGATGCCTCTGGTGTACGCTAGCTTCTGCGCACATTCAAGCAGCATAGCTGAGCAACAACTCCTTCAGGACTGGACAACATGTTGAATAATGATATCAACAAGAATAATAACATGACAATGGCTGAACAAGAGGACCAGTGATGGGCACAGTGTAGGGGTGCCGTACTTGGCAGGGTGCGTCTGCGTCCCCAGCACGGCGATGGGCTGCAGCTGGCCGCGGCTGATGTCCCACAACTGGCAACGGCCGCAGTTGTGCGCGGTCATGAGCTGCCACAGGCTGTCTATGCCCTTCCCAGAGTTCTGCCGCGTTGCCGGCTGCGGCGCATTGCTCTGCACCTGCGCTCTGTCGGGACTGGTGCCGCCCTCCTGCGCCTGCCGCTCGGGAGAGGCTCGAGTGCCACTGTCCTGGCGTATCACATTGACGTACCTCGGCATCGTCATGATCGCGCTCGCCGCCCCTGCAGCCGGCATGAATGCATTTAGCACCAATCGTGCAAGTTCAATCACCTCCTCCAGAGGAGTGCTATCGGAATATTTATCCAGCGAAGCTTCCAGCACCTGCCTTGCAAAGCTGTCAATAACTCAACTGTGAGGTCCATTGTCAATCCCTTCAATCCAGACGGCTAAATTGGGATTGTCAGCTCTTCTGAAGTTCAGAGAAACACAACGCTGATCAGTGGGATGGATGGCATGAATTGAACTTTGTTTGGAGTGCCCAATTTGTAAGCTAGACGCAGGGCCTCACCGAAGGCCCCCAGAAGGACGGAGGAGGAGAGGTGCCCCTGGGCGGACCACTCGCGCAGCGTGGCGGCGTGGCGATCGCTGCCGCTGGTCCACACGCGGCCGCCCTGCGCCGCAATCGCCAGCAACGGGCCCCCATGCGCTCGCATCGCCTCCGGAGTCACGCCCGCGGCCCTTTGGCCTGCAAATGCCCGCACGAACCCATTTCCACCAAATATGTCTCATGGGGTTTGAAGGCGTCCCTTGCTCCCCCAATGTACTTGTGAGCGGCACCAAGCAATGGTCGCCTCACAGCCGACACATGCCGGTGGCCACCAGGACCACAGCGCCAAAATTGCACCTTTATGCCTGTGTCTGCCCCTGTGTGTGCAAAACATGAAGTGCAGAAGAGCAGACATGGCGACAAAGTTGCAAACTATGACAACTAAAGAATGAGGTGGGCAACCGGTATGCAAGTCCCAGATGAGATTAATAGGAACACCAGCATTGAATAGCATAATGACTGTTACTACTCGCTTCCGCCTTCAGTCAGCGTAAAGGGGTTCACTTGCAACAGGGGAGAGACAGGGAACCGCACCGAACGTGGTCCAGGAGGAGGCGAGGGAGGTGAGGGAGGTGAGGGAGGGCGTGCGCGCGGCGGGAGTGTCCTGCGCGCTGCCAGGAGCGCTGCCGGGGCCCCCCCACTTGAGCGTGGTGCGCGCCTCAATGCGCTTGCTGAGCCCCCCATGCGGCTGCTTCTGCACGGCCAGCGCCACCGCCCGCACGTCCCCCGACGCGCTGCCCAGCCATACGCACCCGCTGTCGTCCATTGTTATGCACCTGCGCGGCCGGGCACAAATGGAACTCTCAGCGATATCGAGCACATGTCTCAGTAATTGCATTTGGGGATTTCACTCCAACCTGCACAGCTCCAGAAGTCAGCGACGTTGTGCATGCATCTCTCAAGAGGAGAGATATAGGTGTCCCTCACTGCCTCAGTTTGGGGTTCAGAACAGATGCTATCTAGGTGCTCCGGCGCATGCAACGCTCAGGGATGGAGCAATTTTGTGGAGGGGCATAATGTAGAGACATAGGACGGTGTGCATGGCAGGAATGCGCGTGTGAGAGGCCTTGAATTTCAAGTAAGAAGTAGCTAGGGAAGAGTATGGAGGGAGACTGGGCGCACGTGATGTCGGAGTGCATGGCTCTGTAGGGCGCGCAGACCGGGTTGTGGGAGGCCTCGCCCCACACCCTCACATAACCGTCCCGGTGGCCAGTCCACACATTTCCGGTGATATCCTGAGCGCGATGCAATGCCACTTCATGCATGTCAATTGATTGACCGTCGTCAGTATTGACATTGGGAGCCTTGGCATGCAGCATGTGCCATGCAAGAAGAGGAAAGGAGTGCACCTGGGCCATCACGGTAATGCCGGGCATGTTTCTGTTCGTCTTCACAGACTTGGTCTCGTTCTTAGCCAGGTCGTGCACCGCCAGCTGGGGGAAGCAACCGCCCACATACCACCACACCTGCAATGCACCACACCATAAAGACCACAATCTGCCTTCCGCTTGCAGCGCTGACAAGAGCCCATGCCTTTTAACGGAGGCCATGACGATCAACGATACTTGGCACAGCCCCTTTGAACGGGCAGTCTCTGCAAGTGATCTGTGGAATGGAAGCAGTTGCAGACCTGGCCCAGGGCAGCTTTGGCGCCTGAGGAGCGCTCTGGAGGAATGTACAGCAGGCTCCACACGCAGTTGCGCTGCCCGCCCCTCCTCAGCCGCGTGCGAGACAGCAGCACCTACTCAACATGTCAAATCACCTTTTTATGACACGGGCTGCATGAATTGGCAAGGGGACATCAACGCTTTTCCAGGCAGCTTCAGGCAGCCAATTTCCTTCTGTCCGGTAAACTCCGAGACACACACAGCAGCTGAAAGAAGTAAAGGCCTTTGAATGTGCGCCAGAAGAGTCCGCTTCTTTGTACTTTACACTCCTGAACACACAAAGTGGCAGATTATTCAGAAAGCAGCGAGCTCCTGACTTGCACCTGGGGATTGGTGTCTTGCTGCAGCATAGCCGGTGAGTCAGGCATGCTGGATTTGGGCGACCAAGGGCTCCCAGAAAATGCGCCCCTTGACCTCGGCGTGCGGGTCATGCGCGCCAGATCAAACCTGGAACGCATAGTAACTCATCGGCCGAAATATTCCACAGCAAGCCAGTGGCATGCAATTGCTCTCATGGAAACTCCTTGCCCAAAAAGCAGCATACGCTAGGCATCTTGCTCAGCATCACAATACAATGCAGCGACAGATACTGCAGATGTGTGCGGTCTTTGGGAGCACAGCAGCCGTTGAATCTGCAGCAGTGTGAAGAAGGGAGCACACCTGGAGGTGGAGCTGGCATTGGGCCCCTCCTGCAGCGCCCAGACCTGCTGCGTGAGCAGCGTCAGCCGCTGCACCACCTCGTCGAATTTGGCCTCGGTGCGCCGGCCGCTGATCTGCTTCATGTACTTCTTCCAGCGCGGCTGCAGCCCGTACACGCGGATGCGCGTCTCCCCCAACGCCAGAGCGGAGGACACCTCCGTGCACAGCATCTGCAGCTCCTTCTCATTCGCCAGTCCCAGATTCCCAGTGTACAGCGCCTGCACATTGAAATGCCCCCTCACATAATCTGCCAGTGGGTGTAGATTCACTCCTCACCACAATGCCCACTTACATACTCTCCTAAGATTAAATCCTCATTTCTGCTCTTTTCAACGCGTCCTCTTCAACGCGTCCTTTGCGCAATACCCGGATTGCGATTCAGACGAGCGCACAGCAGATGTGCAACGTAGCTGATTAATTGCCCATCAAAGATATCAAGGGGTGAGATGCCTGGGAACTTAAGACAATGGGCTAGGGGTGTGTCACCTGGTCGAGCGCGACAGAGGCGGCCATGGCAGCGGAGAGGATCATGGAGCACTTCTCGCGGTGGCTGACCACGAGCTTCACACTCTCGCGCATCTCTGCCACCACCTTCTTCACACCACTGATCAGCTTCACGCAGCGCTCCAGCATGCCAGGCAACTCCATCTCCTCATCTGCACCGCCAAACTTATCTCAGACCCGGCCAATGAATGCATGTCTTGAATGCACAGATTCCCCCCTTCCTCTGGACAACCTGCAGCAATCATTGCAAGCACAACGCATTTTGAGCACAGCCGAGGACGGCACGAACTCTGCACTGAGTATTTTTTTGTGGGGCGACAAAGACTGACCTCGGCGGGCTTTAGGGAAGGTCTTTCCCCGCTGGAGGAGCTGACCGTCGTCCACAGCAGGCGGTGTGCCTGGGGACTGTGAGTCATGTTGGGGAAGCTCTGTGCCCATGCTCGAAGCCATCATGGGCTTCAAGGCAGAGTCCTCGCTTTTCCTCATATCTTCAATACTTGTTCGCCATTATGTTGCGTTCCTCTGGCGCCAGGCAGCCCTCACAGCTGCGAGGAGGGATGCAAGTGGAGGAGGTTAATGGAAGGGTCTTTAAGCGTCTTGTCTTTCGATGATCGGTGCCCAGCGACTTTGTAGATTCAATTAGCATTCCCGTGCTTACCATCAGATCACTGAAATGCCAGGAAAAAACCCCTTCTATTGCACAGGGGCCAAGACCGTTCCTCCCACAGATGCAAAACATTACTACTCAAGAAATGGATCTGTCCAGTAGATTTGGGTCAATGTATTTGAAAAACTTTGTGGATCTGAGTGTCCTAAAGAAGGCTTTGGTGTATGTTGGTGGGCAGTGATGCGTACCCTGCAAGGCGCCTTGCTGGCCAGACTATAAGTGATCTCCACCGAGGGGGCCTCAAATGATCTCCAAAGACGGTAATCAATACCAGTGTATGATCATCCCTGAAAATGCAAGAACACGTTTACCTAGAACTGTCTGGTGCTGTGTGGCAGCAAAAGAAAATTAGGACTATGAAAAAATTGCATGGCCCGACTTGGGATCGAAAAGAGATAGCAGAAAGTCCTGATCGAGAAGAACTAGAGCAGGCCTGGATCGACGCAAGGTGGGCCTGGGTCAATTGAGAGGACCGCGCCCTGTGGGGGCGAAGCCGAGCGGTGGTGTGACGCAAAGATGACTCAACGCGGCTATCCCTCCAGCTCCCTCGTGTTCTTGTTCGGCACCTAGAAATTTAAACCCGCAGTCGACTTGGTGCCAGACCCGATGCACTGAAAATTGTATTCGCTGATCCATTGAGATATCACAGCATCATCTATCCGGCTACAGGCCAATGCAATAGTCTTGCACGAGTCCAATGCTGTGCAGGTGTTGGTTGGGGAGAGACTGGAGTTGATTTGATTCCTGATCAGACTATGATCATTCTATTATCTGTAGGAAATGACTTCGAGATTTTGAATTAATCAAGTGCAGAAAGCCAATATCGGGAAGGCTTTCTCTCCTAGATGGACAGTGGACATGCCTGTCTACACAGCACTGCAGTTCGAAGAGCGCAGCATGGATCAAGCCAGATCTCTTTCCCCGAGGCGCAAGTCCCGTCTTCCACACCACCAAGATGATCCCGCAAGGACCAAAAGGGGGAAGTCTGCAGCGAGGCTTCCAAGAGCTTCTCTTGTTCTTCTCATCCCCCTGGTGTACCTAGGTGATCCCTGCCATCCTTACCTTTAGTTTATCCAGTCACTCCTTTTTGCAGCTGATTTAGAACATGCAGAACAGCGCTTGACTGTTTGGTGCAGGCCTGTGGGCTCTCCGGTGGTCATGGCAGGAGACAGCTGTGGAGGTGTGCAGTGCCCGTCTCGATCCCCTGCAGCTGTGGGCGGGCGCCCACCAGATGAATGTCGTGCGGAGGAGTTTGTACGATGTCCTGGAGGCCCAGCTGGGACACACAGGCCTGATGCTGGGTGGGGATTTCCTGGCTACTCTTAACATGCTACTGGCTACTCTTAACATACTACTGGCTACTAAATGTCTTGGCTACTCTTGTCATGCGTGACCTGCCTCCTGGCGTCTCAGCCCAGGTGCTCTTAGTGTTCAGCCGGCCATGCTCCCCAAGTTGCCCACAGCCCAAAAGCCTCAGGAGTGACTGGAGGTGGGGAAGGTGACGTAGAAATGGCTCTGCGAGCTCACAGATCGATCTAATCCTTCGGGGATGGCTAAAGACACTGGCTTCAGATTTCACTGGGACTTCATTTTGGTGCTGAAAAGGAGCCGACAGTAGTACTACACGGTGATGTGGTCATGGATCGTGTGGCAGCTCCCCTTTTTTCTAGATCTCTTGAGTGGTTTATCGGGGGCATTTCCACACCCAGTCAATCCTGCCCTCCAGGGTATCCCACCCATACTCTGCATCAGGGTCACTCTTGCGACCATCCTGCACTAACTTTGCAGCATTGCTGAACGCGTTGCAGGGCGGGAGCAGACGCAGGGGCTGGACGCGCGGTCGCTCTTCCGGAAGCGCGACGGCCGCGTGGAGCCGGCGCTGCAGCCGCTGCAGGTGCCCGTGCGCGCGGTGGTGCTGCACGTGGGGGACCCGGCGGCTGCGCGCGCGCTGTCGGCCGCGGTGGCGCGCCACATGTCGCCGCTCGCGCAGGACGCCGGGCTGTGGCTGCAGGACCCCGCCAAGTACCACGCCACGCTCTTCCACGCCTCCACCCACGAGGTAAGCAAGTGCAGCAAGACTGTACATCTCCATTATAATGAATTGCTTTCCAAGCATATGATGGTGGTGGAATACCACCAATTGGAATAATCATATTGCTTAGTCACTGGTAAAGGTGCAGTCCAGTCCAGTCAGCAGTCCACTGTGACCATTACACCCTTCCTGACGACACAGCAAAGTACTGCTAGCCGAGGTATTTGGTAGTGATTTTGTTGGTTGGCATTGATGGCTTTTAACAGATGCCCACGAAAAGCAATCCCCTCGCTGATCAGCTGGGCGCCCACCATGTCCAAAGCATGCTGCCTCTGTCTCACCTGGGCAAATTACGAGGCCCGCCGTGCACATAGACCATGTCCAAAGCATGCTGCCTCTGTCTCACTTGGGCACCCGTCGTGCACATGATGGTGACTTGGGAGAGGGCAATTGGAGGACTGCAGGATGTGTGGTGCGCAGTTTCCGGTGGAGGCCAGCAGCGCGGAGGTGGAGACGGAGGTGAAGGCGGTGGAGAGGAGCGCGGTGCACCTGTGCCCCATCGAGGTGGTCCTGGAGCGGGTCATTGCAACGCCCACCGGCAACATTCTGGCCTGCTGGCAGATCCTGGGCGGCTCTGATCCGGCTGCCGTGCGCAGGCACGGCTCCCCCTGCCTTCCCAGCTGTCAATGGTCTCAAGACCACGCAATGCAAAGCCAACAAGGAGGCACCGGGCTTCCTGTGCACCATGGATGGGCCCTTTGGGAAGTAAGGCAGAGACCATTTTCCTAGACACAGCATGTCCCTCTGGCAGACAAATGAAGGCTACCACAATCCAAACCCTCGAAACCCTCCAGACACGCCAGATCCAAGCAAGACCCAATCAACCGTGGGCACGGTGCTCAGTACTTATACCACCCCCCGCCAGCCGGGGCCATTGACAGACAATTGACCTGCAATTTTATATATGCAGCTGTGACCACACATGCCTTCCTCGGCAAGATTACCGTTGAAGTGAGTGTAGATATAACAACCATATAGCTGTGTTCATAAGAAAGGTGCACCAACTCTAGAATCTCGTTCCTGTGGAGCCAAAAGGTGAGACACGGCTACATGTGCAGGGCGCTACGGGGAGCGCTGCCGCGGGCGCCGCCGGCGGAGCAGCAGACGGTGCATGACCCGGCCATCCTGCACACGACGCTCGCGCGGCTGCTGCGGCTGCCGCGCGCGAGCGCCGGCCGCATGCTGCGCTCAGGCGCCCCGGACGGCGCCGCGCTGCTGCGGTCGGCCGTCGCGCGCATCTCCGCCGACCTCTGCGGCCTGCGCGCCACGCTGCCCACGCTCTGGTGCACTTATAGCACCGCCTTCTTAGAGAGCATTCTGCCTGCAACATTCCAGTGGCAGCCCTGTTTCCCTTTTTGGCGGTCCTGCGCCTTGTCGGTGTTGCATTCTTCTTGGCTCCGTTACGTTTGTGCAACTCATATTATGAGCTGGCTTCCTGAAGACAGTGCTGCATGGAAAATTGTAAAGCAGTGTTGAATTTGGTCGCAGGTATGTGGAGGAGGAGGATCTGCTGGCGTTGGCATTAAATGGGCGAGTGAGGAAGCACCCTGTGCAAATGCTCTGCCAGCGGCCGCCCCCGCTCATTGCGAATGTGGAGAGTATTCAGAAAGTAGCCGCAAATCAGTTCCCATTCAGCTGATTCTGTCTTGTCTATAGAGTGAATAAGTGAATTACAGACCAAACTCATTTGCAGAAATTTGAAGTTGAAGATTCACTTGTGTCGTGTGTGGTCCAGATGTCTGTGCAGATCCTGATGGTTGTCCAGATCCTGATAACCAAGGTCTCCATCCTGTACTGTCTCCATTTCTGATTCAAACTAGTCCAAGAGCACCACCAGAACGCCAGTGTCTCACCGTTGTTAGTATCTCACAGTTTGAGAGTGCAGACATGTCTATGGGAATGCAGACATGTCTATGTACATGAAGGCAGCGCCGGCGCCGGGAAGCAACTGTGTCAATTGTACTGAGTAAGTTACCCAAGGATAAATTTCGAAAGGGCTTTTTCGCCATGCAAAAATTATGGCCCCGGGCCCCGGCTGGCGGGGGGCGATATAAATACTGAGCACCGTGCCCACGGTTGAT
>JADEYI010000421.1_pt1 | contig 59923 bp, 47 predicted proteins | sample 8542331 | NCBI WGS metagenome assembly JADEYI01 (sample SAMN16510988, study PRJNA670497) | mine drainage metagenome | isolation source: biofilm near Copperflume 1 | place: Germany: Marsberg coppermine Kilianstollen | collected 2018-02 | reverse complement strand
CACCCCACGCTCTTTTCATGTCCAAACGGAGCAGGAGAAAGCTTTCGAGCCTGCGTGCGGGGTATTGGATAAGCTCGGAATTACATTGCTGTCCAAACTAATACCGGGAAAACGACGGCACTTATTTTCACCCACTCAAGCAAACGCTGGAAAGACAAAGCTGAAATCGCCATCACAAAACGACACAAAACTTGACGACTACGACAGGCCAGCTCGCCTGAACACTTCTTTGAGGGACAAGCCAAAATAATCAGCGTATGCTACATACCTTGTAAACGGGCCCAGAGAACCAGTAGCGTAACCTTGTTCTAGCTTTTGTATCCTGTTAAATGTGGTGCCCAAGGCCGCCGCGATTTCTGGGGTTTTGAGACCCATATCGTGACGCTGAGAATAAAATACCCCACCTATCCTATCACTACTGTTAGAGACCGTGTCTTCCCATGCCGCCGGACGTAGCAAGAACTCCATATCGGCCCATTTTTGCGCCGTTGTAGTACACTCAAGGTCAGTTAGTGAACGTGTAGAACATGAACGTAAATCACCACTACATGCCGGGCAGATGCCTATGTGCAGATTCTCTTGCAGCAAGGGTATCTCGTGCTGGCAGTGCCCACACCGGTCGAGTAATTCCACTTCGTGAGCCGGGCAGCCAGTGAGTATAAGAAATCGCCAATAAAGCCTGTAGTAGGACTTTTTGGCGATACATAAGGGGCAATACCGTAACTTCCTCCCCATCGCACCTGATAGAAATGTTCCCCCAGATATAATTTCTTTTCCCCGCCCGAATTTGCGTATCAAGTGGTAAGCTGTAGTCTCAAGTAGCTTTTCGATCGGGCAGGTTGTTTTGGCGGACAAGGAATCTAAGTCCTCACGGGGTAAGTCACTCATGAGTGCTACCAAACGCGGAGTGGTATTTGGGAACAAGGTCGCAGCCAGCGAGGTCATGTTTGGAATACCGTTAGCCTCTCCTAACCTGACAAGGTAGCCAGTAAAACTTTCTATAGGTTCCGTTTCGGGAGGGGGATGGTCGGGCAAAACTTTCAGATAATAACTACTGTGCATTCCCCCATGGTACTTCGGCGGCTTCTGGGATGCAAGCGCCTATACTTGTAATTTCCTTCATAGGAACCCATGGACAGCCTCCGACATCGGGGTATAGCTTATTATGCAGGCGCGGTAGTTACTTCCTGCCCGACCTATCACCTTAGTATGCTATCAAGCAGCACGGCGTCTGGCAGCATGGCGTTTATCAGTAGCTCTGTCTTTGCGATTACGTGGATTATTGGGCGAACTCTCAACAGCAGCACGTATTTGCGGGTAACGCTTCAAGGTCGAAGTTGTACGCCCGACCAGCTGTTCAATAGCTCTATAAGTCACTTTTTCTCCTCTACGTTCCAAAGTAGCCACTGCCCTTAGGGTACGCGAGACCAACATGCGCTTTTGGTAAGCTGCTTTCTGCGCCCGCTCCCTCCGCATATAAGCTTTCAGGTCCTGCAAAATGGACCATACTCTCGGATACTTGCTTAGGCCCGTAACGCTCAGCCCCAACCATTCTTCGATAGCCTTTTGGGTTACAGCGCGGCCACTTTCCGATATTTCGGATATAGCATCTTTTACCTTCTCTAACAGCAAGTCCTCCTTGCCAAACCTGTTACTCTCTATCAGGGCCAGACGGGCCACCTCCCATTCCTCAACGACCGCTCTTACACGCGGATAATAAAGTAATGTCGGCGTGGAAACACGTAGTTTATCGCTGACGGTCAGCTGGTTGACTGGGATGCCATCCCCCTGGAGCGACTCTACAGCATCGAGCACGCGGCTGAGAAGTTCTGCTTCGCGTACTGCTTTTTGTGCCTCTACGCTTTTCTGCCTGAGCGTCTTGCGCTCAGATGCCACTTTATCAAGCAGCGCTCGCACGCGTGGGTATTCGCGTAATTTCCGGGCCGGCATATTGACCCATTTAGTAACCTCACGCAGCGTAGCGGGCTTCCCACGCCCCCGTAAGCTATCTATGGCACTTTGTACCTGTATAAGCATTTCAGCCTCGCTCAGGCCCTTTGGTACTCCCGTATGCTTGCCGTTACGTCCAGGGCCGACCCCGCCCGGACCCTCTGATGCCGCCCGCAATACGGAGCGCACCTTGGGATAGTAATTCAGCCTAGACAGTCCCACCCCAACTATGCGGCTTACCCCGGTCTGTGATACAAGCTTATTCTGGGCGCGTAGCTCGATAATAGCAGCCGCTACCTGACTAACCAAGGCATCCTCATGTTCCTGAAAGCGCGCTGCTTGTAGTCGTTGACGCTCCTCATTCAACGCACGTAAGACCGCTTGCACACGCGGATAACGCTCAATATTCCACCGCCGTAAGCCGGCCATTTCGAGAAGTACCGCCTGGGTAACTGGTTTGCACTGCCTACGTAAGAGCTTTTCTGCAAGCAGCACCCTCTGCAGCACCAATTCTTCGGCCCCCCGTCCCACTATCTCTTCTCGTAGGTCCTGCCCCACAGTTGTGGTAGGCGTTACTGTAGACTCCTCCACCTGTAAAGTAGGCTCTCTTATACCTTTTGCAAGCGGGACGTATGGGGCCACTGACGCCATAAAAGCTTCTTGGAAGGTAACGCCCAGCTGCCTGCAATAGCCCAGATACATATCGAATGACGGGCCAACTTGCACATCTCCCCTCTCAATGGCGCCTATCACGGCCACGCGGGTATCCAAAAGCTCAGCCATGTTCCCCTGGAGAAAGCCCATGTCATGTCGGCGATGCATAAGCCACTCTCCTAGCAATACCGGTGAGAAGCTCCCCTCTACATGGCCGGGGGCAGCAGCAAGCAGAAACTGTAGCTCCGACATGTGTTGCGCTGCGTTGTGTAACTGCCAATTGTTAATAGGAGGTGATGAGCACATACTGAGATCTCCTCGGCATGTGGGGCAGGAGCGTACGCGCAGTCTAGACATCAGAGGTAATATCTTAGCGCCACAGTGCCCACATTCGCTGAGTAACATGCACGTATGGATGGGACAACCCTCAAGCGTAAGGAATCGCCACGGGAGTAAGTACCGGGACCTTTGCGAGAGGCACAATGGGCAATATCGGATATAAGGGGACAGCACCCCCGACAAAAAGCGGCTCGTGGAGCCAACGCGTGAGGAGCGTCCAAACTTCTCCCCTATGTAATAGAGTGTGGTAGCGAGGAGCTGCTCTTCAGTGCAGTTTACTCTGGATGACAGACCGCCCCAGCTAAGTGGCGAACACTCACTGGGGCGGTGCGATAGCTCTTTGCTCAAACCAACTGTTTTGAAAAGACCATAGGCGTCAGGTATTCCGTTTTCGGCGCCCAACCTGGTTAGATAGCCGGTGAACGATTCCCACGCGTCGGGCGGGGGGTGAATTGGTAACCGGTGCAAGTACGAGAGACTGCTCACGAAGGTGCTGGGTAACATTTTTTGCCATGCCTTTCTAATTATTGATTATCCTCAAATCTCCTTGCCCTATGAATAAACAGAGATTAAAAGCACACGCCCCGTCAGCACGGGGCGTGTGCTCTTACACACTAGGCGACGTTCTTTTTCATGCCGTCCAGGACAGCAAAGAAATCTACCTTTTCAATGTCCGGGATGTTCCTCTGGGCTGCCGCTTGCACGATATAGTCAAGCTCCAAGCTCGCGGCTCCGGCCTGCATGGCGATGGCTATCGCGTCAACCAGCAAAATCATGATGCGCTTGAGGATACCACCTGTATGCTCCTGGATAAAAGCAGCAGGTCCCGGTTCTCCATCCGGCAAAACTCTCTTTGTCAGGTTGGAACTTTCCGGGAACGGCAGTATCAACTCGATAAAATTGAGCAGGCCCTGCAACTGCCCGTCGATGTAGGCATTGAGCTCGATCGTGTCTTTCTTGGCCCATCGGCCCCTGATCTCCGGATCCTCCTCGCCGATCTCTGCAGGGTTAACTGCGGAGATCAAAATCGGCACATTCGTCGTCAGGTTGCTGATCTCCAGCAAGCGACGACGCGTCAGGTAGGTCTTTAGATGCTGCACCTCGTCCACGATAACTAACTCGGTCTTGCATCGGGGTACGAGAATAGCCAGCATGTCGAGGAGGTCCTGCTCATCGTACTTTTTTAGGGTCACTGAACCGTACTCGCTTATGATCCTGCGCAGGAGACCCTTGGCCGTATGCTGCGTAACCGAGGCATCTACCATAACAATAGGCACCCTGTTGTACCCGTTAGCTACCCCGGCCTGTGAGGCCAGTACGATGAAATTCAAGAGGGTTGACTTACCCATGCCGGAGGGCGCTGCGAGCATAAAGCAGCGGCCTTGCCCAAAAGCTAGATGGGACCGCGTTTTCTGTATACGCCCCACGACGTTGCGCATATCGGGCGTAAGGAGCAACAAGAAATTGGTGAGCCACAGCACCCTTTCTTTCCTAGACAATTTACCGAACTGTCGCGAGAGATGGTTACGCAAGTCCCCGTAAGCGTCCACCGAGTCGTCCGCGAACGACTCCTTTGACAGTTCGAGAGGGCGCTTTACCAGGATCATCTGCTCACGACGCCTCACGCCTGCCAACTGCCGGCCGTAGTCGCGGTCGGCATCGAGGTGTATGTCGAGAGGCCAAAGTAGGGCATCGAGCTCACCTTTCCTTACCTCCCATTCAGCCGCCCAACCCCGCAGGTCCTCAAGGCGGGCCCTGACATCGAAACCCGTGTTGAGCAGAGCCGAGTCAGGCACAGCCGCTCGGGCTGTGTCATCGCCACCTTGCTCAGGAGGCGAAATCCTTGCCGATTCTATATCGGCGTCTTTCACATGAACCTTTGTATCCGTTGTATTAGCCACTGCTTTATTCTCCTTATACTTACCGGTAATTAGGTTGCCTATACTCCGACGTCCAACCCGGCTCTGCTGAACCAGAGCCGGGCCGTGGCCGTTACGCCGACTCTACGCCCCACTGCCTTGCCAGAGCGTTACGCTCACGGACATCGTCGTCAGTTTGAGTGTCGTTCGGCACGATAGATAAGTTGCCGCGAGCGGGAGATTTCTTGGCGGGCCCCTTATTGCTCTGCCTCTCGCCCTCAGCGCTTTGAGCGGCGCCCGTCAGCTGTATCTTATGGGCAGCACGCGAGTCTTTCGCCCGTATTTTGGCCTTGGGGTCTACCCAACTGAGGTACGAGTACCACTTAGCCTGCGTATGGTTCGCGACCGCCATCTTTTTAGCGATTTCCCGCTCGACGATAGAGCAGGGTAGATACGTGACGTTATCTGCCTGCCGCAGTTCCTTGGCATATACGTCGCCCAGCCAGACTCCCTCATGGTAGAGAGACATGCGGCTGATATCGAGGGGGCTGTACCGCAACTCATACTCGATGCGCTTGCCATCCTTGCCTACACGAGGTACGCTCTCGCCATTGATGAACACGTAATGCATGTTGAAAGCGGAGAGCCCCTTGTCGGTCCACTGGCGCGTCCCGCTGAACTTACGGAGGAAAAGACGCTCGATCGCATCGGTCCTTGGGGGCACATGTATGGGATGGGACCGTGTACCCTCACGCCACGCTTGCTCGGGCGTGCGGTTTCCCAGCTCACGGTGCGGCGTATTTTGGTAACGCACTATCAGTTGCAGGACCTTTTTGTTCATGTCCTCGTAGATGAGGCTGGCGCTCTCACGAGCGGACCGTATCCCCTTGGGGTCATGTGTCCTTAGGCTGCCGGGCAGAGCCTGAACCAGTTTCGAGAAATTCCCGAACAGCGCCTCTATGATGGCACCCCAGCGCGCCATGTAGGGGGCACGCCAGTCAAGTACCATCTCATCGTACTGACCCTTACAGCTGATATCCCGGGCAAACTCCTGTAAGGTGGTACTGTGATGAGCCCAGGCGTTATCCAAAAACAGCTGCATGGGTATTCCGTAGGCGCTCCACTCACCCTCTATCCCGAGGTTCCTAAGCAAGTCACCTTTGGGGTACATCGAGCTGCGTGTACAGGTAAGGTTAGACTCGATGCATGGGGGCTCGTACAGCAGGGCATAGCCCATGATCGAGCGAGTGAAAGCGTCGATTTCCAGGGTGAGCCACAGCCTGGCTATGTTGCCCTCACTGTCGAGAGTGAACGTGTCGATAAGCCAGTGGTCTGAAAACACGAACTCTCTGGCGAATTGCGCCTGGCTCACGAATTTGTCAAAGATAAGGTGGTTGCTTTCCCAGGTGGCCAGGTCGTAACGGGCGACGATAACGTCGCGTCCCTGGTCAGGTAGGTGAGTAAACCAACGCAGGTAAGCGTAAAACCAACTCCTCGACGGCAGTTGCAGGAGCGGGCACTTTACCCCATCTGCATCTACCTCATCAGTAAGGAGCGCACATTCCTCGGCATTCTCAAGGATTTCATCGAACGGTATGTTGGGGTTGAGGAGCCTCGACACCAGCGACTCGGGTACCTTGCCCTTGCACTTTTCGGGGTCGACCCAACGCCCACGGGTACGCTCCAAGATAGACGGCCCTATCTCGGTATAGAGGGCGGACCCGGTCCAGCCACTTTTCCTATAGAACCGCATTATCACAGTATCCAACAGGTGCAACATCGCCGGACGAATTCTGGTCTTACCGTAGGTTGAGCGGCGCAGGGCAGTCGCTATTTTATCGATGTTATAGTCGTTCTCCACGCAGAGTTTCTTGTAATCGTAGTACGTGGACTTGCCTTTTTTGTACTCCTTGGGGAGTTGGCGGCACGCGGTCAATACCGCAGCAGTGGTGCTAAAGGTATCGCCGTTGAGTTCGGCGCGTTTCCTTTGGCGAGCGACCGAGGCATCTATCAGTTCTACCTGGCGCAGCCGCTGATGAGCCATGACTCTGAGGTTCTCGAACCCCTCACTTGACGAGTCTATCGGATACTTGATGCCAGGCAGCCCTGGAGGTGGGGCATACCGGCGTTGTATGAGAGCATTGAGCTCTGGCAGGCTGGCTGCATAGATGGGCGGGTCCTCGGGGGCGGCCAGCAACAAATCTGCACTCAGTAGCACCAACTCATGCTGGGTGGTTATGTCTTGCACGTTGAGGCGACCTGAGTCATCAGGGTCATACCCCAGGAACTTATATCTCACCTCGTTGAAATATATGTGGTCCCCTGGTATGAGCCGCTTTGGCGACCTGTGGGCTCTTGACGCTGTGCTCTTTTTCGTGTCCCTATTACTCATTGCTTATCACTCCTACTAATACTCTGATGTTGACGCTCAAACCGGTGCTCAAGCTAGGAGGGTACACGTGTACCCTCACTTGCAGCCGATGGGTCAGGTAGCCACACGAGAACGCGTGACACGGGGCGCGCATGAACGAAAAGCATACTGGTATGCATATCGGTCATTAACGTTTCGTTCCACAGGGCATGGCAAAGTGCCGCAGTACAAACTTGCAGCTCAAGCTCCAACTCTGCAGCGATAGTGTCGGCAAGGTCGCCCAGTGCGAGGCGCTTGCCGCCGGCCAGCAGAGAGAAAGCTTGCGTCTCTACGGCGGCGCTAGCGTAGCACCGGGCTTTAAAGGTGGTAAGCGCCTGCAAGTTGGCCAGCTCCGTTTTGCCGACCATGTACTGTTCTACGTGGACCACGTAACGCCAGCCCCGCTGCTCGCAAATCTCCTTGATGACGCGGTCGCGATGTTGCAAATCGGGGCGGTTCTTGTGCTCAAGACGTACCGTCTGATGGAGTTCGATAGACCCATCGGTACGCCAGACTTTGTAGTCGGGTACATAGTCTTTCGTTTCACCGTCAAGGTTTCTGTACTTGATAATTTCGGGCTGGCTGACGTAATCGCGTATGGTGCGGTCTTTTCGCATCATAATCATCAGCTTGTGGTCCCGGAAAAACTCGAACTGTGTAGTTTCGTATGACTTATTCTGTGCGACCCCGCGCAGGTTCCGGCCGAACGATTGCACGTTCCTGACATTGTTCTTTGGTGGTTTTCTATTGACCCTCATAGTGATCACCTCCTTTCTTGTTGACTTTTGCCCTGAGTACCGCTTATCACGTTTGTCGCTGCTTGCCTCTCGCTGGTTACCTCGCTAGGAAAGTATGTTGATGGGCTTTTTAGTAAAATCCCCAGCCAAATCGTTATTTGCCCAGTGATTTACATATCTAACTTAGGGATTTGAGGGTGGCAAAATCATCGAATGACCTGAATCGTGCCAAAAGTCACGATTCGATGACATTTGGGCTTATTCTTGCGAGAATTGACTCTTTCATGACACGATTCGTAACATTCGACCTTATTTATGACATAGCAGTATATTTGATTACATTTGTCAATGGTATTGTGGTATGAATCGGTAAGTATGATTTGGGAAGGAGCACTAAGAGCAAGGGAATTGATATGTCAGACAAGCGAGTTGTAAGAGAAAGGCTAGATAGGCGGAATATTCAGCTGGGTGACTACCTGAGTGAGGCTCGTGAAAAGAAGAAGTGGACACAAGCACAGTGTGCAGAATATCTCGGCACGAGTCGGCAGAGATACGGCAAACTGGAGGCGGGTACGATCCCTATACCGTTCGTCGATTTGGAAGCCCTGATGACCTACCTGGATATACCGTTGAGCAAGGTTTGGCCGGACGCGCTCGGTACGATTTCGCCTACCTATACTTTCGAGGTACCGGCGACCATAACGGCCGGGGAGAGTGTACACGTGATCCTGAGGACCAAGTAACGCACTCATCTCCTGGCTGTATGGCCTTCCCCCTCGTGTGCTATGACGCATCAAGGCCCCGTACCTCAGTTAAGTTAGTAAGGCTGGTCGGGCCGGTAAGGTCGGTAAGGCCGTCCATATCAAGCTCGCTCCAAGCCGGGCAGGCCTCTCGAACAGGGCACCACGCGCAGCCTGCGTGTACGCGCGGCTCCAGCGAACCTCCCATAACGGTCTGGACAAGGTTCGTCAGGGCCTCTTTGTGCCGAGCGATATGCTCCTGGTCGTACTCAACCTCAACTTTGGTAAGGTTCAGCAAATTGAGCTGAGATATGCGAACGGCACGCACTTTGGGGTTGCGCTTATAGTGGTGTGCAATTAACAGGAAGTACACGAAACTCGCAAGGTCGTCGGCAAGCTCACGAGCAGTTGGTAGCTTGCCACTACTCGAAAGCTTGTAATCTAGTACCTCAATTACCCCATCTTGATGTAGCTCTATTCGGTCCGCGCGACAGGATAGCTCTACTCGGTAGCCCTCTATCGTGGTCAGCGCGGTCAGGTAAGACTCTGTGGCGAGCACCAGGCCCGTGGGTGTATATGGAGAGCGCACATAGTATTTGAGCAGGTCACAGGCTTGCAGGTATGCGGCCTCTTCGCTATGGCTGTCTTCATATCCATCTGACTGCCAGTGCCGTGACACAATACTACTCAGCTCCTGGTCACTCAGTGTGCTGAGACTTTGCGCACTGGTTTGAGCAGAGTAACTCTCATTGAAGGTCAGCACTTGTGGTGCCGGCCTGTGTAAAGTGTCGAGTGCTGAGTGCAGACTGTTGCTAAGTGACATAGCGGCGCTAAGTGCCTTGTTAGCCGAGGAGCCAGGCCCTTCTGCTGGTTTTGTGCCCAAACTTGGATATTCGTCAGCGGGGCCATATAGACGGGCGAATTTGAGTGGGCACAACGCGTATTCGCGTACTCTTGACGGGGTCAGCTTGATGTCCGATCTCATTTGTGTGCTCCGTTCCTTCCCTTGCTAGCCCAAAAGGCAAAAGCAAAGCTGGGGGGGCTTGTTTGACGGCCCCCAATGACAGATGTATTATTGTCACTGTGCTAGGTGCGTGGGTGTGTGATTATATGTCTTGTTGATCCATAAGCCGCTCCTGGTATATTTTCGCCCAAAAGTGGACGATTACATATCAGCATTATAGAACTTTCGTTCTAAACGCGCAACCCGAAGAATGCTCTGGTTAAGCACACTTTGCCCAGGGTTGGAAGGGCCAGGCACGCCAGAGGACCGGGGAATATTACAGGAACGTTATGGCAGTAGACAATAAAGACCGAATGAAACAGCGGAGCATAGAGATCGGGCGTATGCTGCAGGACGCGCGGACCAGCCGTAATGTCACTATCTCCGAGTGTGCTACGTTAATAGGAACCGGGCGCGCCAGGTATCGCAATATTGAGAGCGGTGAGGCTTATATTTCGGCTGTAGAGTTGGAGTTGCTCCAAGAATTCCTAGGTATGCCAGTTGATGCTACCTGGGCAACAAACCGTGAGGGTGAGCGGCGGACGATACACAGGTTGCCTGTTTCAGTCTCTCCGGAGGATACGATTTACCTGGTGGTTGATGTGGGCAAAGCCACAAAGTAGTGAGAGACATGCTGACGTAATTCAACCAGCATGTGACGTAAATACGAACAGGAAAATAGGTTGGATAGGTAACCATTTTTGCCGGAGGAGGTTGTGAGCAACACCCTAAACTTCAAACGCTGTCATAGTTGTGGTCGTCCAGGTATCAAAATAAGGTGTTACGAGTGCGTTAACACTGTCTATGACGAAGCCACGTTTCGTCGGTATGTAGCTGGTGAGCTGCCAGCCCCAAGCGAATGCCCGTATTGCAAAAGAGAGCGGTATCTTTTCTGTACGTGCGACGACTGCGGTTTATCCATCATAACGGGTACGGCCAACGTTCCTCATCTTGGTTTGCCTGTGAAGCCGCGCAACGCTGGGACGAGCTCCCATGCCAGCTCTCGAAAGAATCGTCAGGATCCACTATACGCAACGTGTGAGTTGTGTGGCGGGACAGGCGGAACGTCATATCCGGCCGCAATAGATTACTACCTCCATCAAACGGACATTCCGCAGAGATGGTCTGGCTGGTCACCTTGTCATGTGTGTAAAGGTACAGGGAGCCTCATTATTGGCTATTTCGATGACAACGATGACTACGATGACTACGGGGATTAGGCTTTGCCTGCAAACTCACTCTAGTCGGTTTGCTGTTGAGTTGGAATTGCTCCAAGAATTCCTGTATATTCCTGTTGAGTCGCCGTGGTCAGTCGGTACGCAAAACGAAAGTCACATACATAGGTTGCCCGCGACTGTCTCGTTTGACCACACCATTTACCTTGTACTGGCCACATAGAGCCTGAACCATAAGGTGGTGACGATTCTTCGCGGGAGGCCATGGCTACATAGTGAAAAGCTCATAATCGAGTTTCTCACCGTTGTATTCTCGGGTTGTGCGCTTTAGATATTGGTCCACCTCTTGTTCTCTCTCATATGCTGCAGATTCCGAAAGAACCGAAATGTCCGAGAGCTTTGAAATCCCCAGGCTGTTAAATGATGTCCCAAGGCGCAGCCCTCCGCCTTTGGTGAGCCACCAGCGATCATGTACGGGGGAATCGCCGGAGGATGCGATGCCTACAATAACTATGTCCGTCTGGGGCGCAGACTGATCAGAGATATGCATACGCCAGTACGTTTTATAGGCAGCTGACCAGGGCGTTGCAATATGACGATCTGTTTGGTGTTTCTTACTGGTGAGTATCTCTACTCGACAATCAGGATTAGCTTCTTTGATCAACCTCAGCACAACGAGGTCTTCCGGTCCGAAGAAAGGCTCTGTTAGCTTTATATATTCTTGGGCACTGTTGCGTACCCAGTCTGAAAGAATTTTGAGCGCCTTGTCTCGCTCCCCGGCTCTTATTACCGTTTCGTCCTCACTAGTCGCAGCCGACGCATGATGTATAGATTCTTCGAGCTGACCGGAGGCACGGGCTGCAATTAAGGCGGTGAGTTCCGTCGCCTCAATGGTAGCCTCAAACAGTGGCCGCAATATAGCCCTTGCCTGTTCTTTATTCTCATAAGCTTTGACGGCGTTCTCGACCAACCAGGCATGCAACGGATGTGCTTCTCTAGTCGGATATTTCGATGCCTGGCTTATGTATTTGCGACTATGTTCCAAAGACACAGTCGGTACTTTGCCAGCATTTAAAGCCCCAAGCATCGCAGCAGCGGCAACTGGATACGTGGCTCGTGCAATTGCCTTGCTACCGTTCTTTGGCTTCTCACCCATCATGAGCGCCTTCAACTCCTGGATTTGACCCTGCCGTTCGATAATGCGCTTAGATGTGGCACGCGCAGGATCATCGTCAAGCAACGATGCTAATGACTCCGCAAGGGACGAGTCAATCTTGTACGCAAGATCCATGACTCGCCTCTGGGAGTTCTCTACTCCTGGACTATAGCCGGCTAGGCAGAGATCCCAGGCAGCTTTGACGAATTCTTTAGCCAGCAGAGGACTTATCTCAGCACTACTGCGGGCAAGCGCCTCGTAGTGCTCAATACGGTCAATATCACTGGGTATCTGCTTAGTCAATTCTTTGGCCTCATCAACGAGTGCCTCACGATGCTTTACAAACTTAGACTGCATAGCAGATGCTATCAAAGTCAGCACCAGAGCGCTGTCTGCGTGGTTGGGAATCTGGCGTGCCTGTTCGGCAATTTTCAACCAGGCCTCAATATTCGCCTGGCTTAATCTTGCCATCTGAGCCTGTGCTACGATCTTGAAGCCATCATGCTTGATATGCCGCTTATTTGGCAATCTATCCGCTATCTTTTGTAGACGGCCTGTGATCTCTGCCTTTTCCTGGTAAGTGAAACTCTTATGGTGATGGCGCGATACGATGCTGCTAACAATTGCCTCCATATATGAGCAAATGGTCCAGTCGCGATCCATCAGGTCAAGTAAGTCGCAGATATCGAGTATCTCAGTATGGGAGATTTCGTAAGGGTCGTTCAGTGTGCCATCATAGGGATCAGTACGCGTACGTTTGGTTAGAATGAATCTGCATATCTGAGCATATGCCTCATCCCTGTACAACTGCGGTGGTCCTGGAAGCTTGGAAATTATGCCTAGAGCTGAACTCGGGTGAGCACAATAAAGAGCCGGGGCAACCGCGATCTGAACGCCAATCTTGTACCTCGTGTCCTTGTCAGGAATGCTCGAAATGAGAGGCTTCACATGCTGGTCAACAATCTTCTTACAGATGTCCTCTCGGCCCTTCGCGTATGAGCGCAGAGCAATTTCTGCCCATAAGGCAGCGCGCTCGCCACAAGAGGGGATGCGCTCAATAACATCTGATAACCTGTCAAGATCATCGTCGGTATCTATATGCTTACGCAGCAATCCGCTATATGCCCTTATGGAAAGCAAAACCGATGCAATGTAACTGGTTGCAGTGGTAGGAGCGGTGAGTGACAAGCCCTTTCGAAAATCCTCGGTCAGGTTCAAATATTCCTTGCCGAGCTCTCGTGAATAGCGAGTCAGAGCTTCCGCAATTCTAAAACCGCTGTCTATTCTCTGCCAGCCAATATCTATTGCTTCCCACGAACTGCTTATCTCGTTCAAGAAACTGGCCTTTAGATTATCGTACGCCCCGGGGGTTTGCTCTTGCAAGAACCCATACGCCAGGCAACTCGCCCGGCACCTCTCGGCAGCATCTTGAACGGAATGTATGCGATTGAGTAAGGGTAAGGCGTCTTTGACGACAAGGCCTGACCCGATCTCTACAGATATGAGCCTCTCCATAATCAAGAGAATTGCTATTGCTTGAACGTCCTGACTTGTAAATTCTTCTAGCAATTTCTGCAAGAACGATAGGTTCAAGGCGTCATCAGGGGCCAGCAGACTCTGTTGAACTATATCCAGGAGCGCTTGGTCTTTACGATCCTCCAGGTTTAGCGCCTTAGCCCATTTCAGAGCCATGTCAGGCTTAATCCGAGCTAACGCCTGTATGACACCGCGTGTTGCCTCATAATGGTTCGCAGTCTTTTCTAGCAGTTGCTTGACGTCTCTTTCAAGGCTTTCTTCTGTGAGAGCATGTATCCCCCCTTTTGCCTCAAACTCCATGTTTGGGTCGATAACCGTCAGTGCTGCTGCTAACTGAGCCAGACAGGAGCTTTTCACGGCGAGGTCGTCGAACGTAAGGATCTCCTGATGGGCATCTGCTAAGCGAGAACAAGCTGCGTCTTTGTCATACCGGCTTTCAGCCTCAGCAAGGAGCATCTGAATTCCGATGTATTCCTCAGTTGGCCCGCGTTTTTCAATAGTGCTCTTTTGCCCATCAAGCAGAATGACCAGGTCTTTCAACTTAGTAACGTCCCTGACAAATGGGAGCGGAGTAGCGAGTTCACGAAACATCTGTGCGTTGGGAGAATATTGTGTCGTTCTTATTGCCAGCTTTAGTGCATACTCGACAACCTCCGGAGCGTCATCACGGTGTGCGTTGATCTGAGCCCACGTGCGTAGGAACAGCAACTGATTACTGCCGCTTTGAAGCTTTTCCGTCTCTGCAATAATTTGTGCTGCCGGATAGCCCTTTACCATGAGGGTGATTGCGGAAAGAAAGCTGCGTAGCTCCGGATTTGCAATGTGGGCCTGTGCGCTATCCGTCAGGCCGTCTGCATCAGCCTGTGCACTTTCTGCATTGATGGCCTCTATGGAAAGCGCCGCGAACGCAAGTTCAAGAGCATTATCGCCCCTGTCGCTCGTATGAGCCTTTTCCACCATGTCGAACGCTAAATCGGGTGTGGAATATATCAGGTCGGAAGCTATTTGTACGGCGCGCTCCACAATAGCACTACATTCAATCTGCTCGTAAAGACTGCGTATCTTGCCAAGTAACTCCGGTTCTATTGGCTCGCCCCGCTCTTTTTTACTCCTACCTATCACCGCAAGCAGGTGTAACTGATCCTCTTTGAGTAAAGGACTCTGAGCTAAGACCAAGGCAGTCTCACTATCGTTTTGTGAGAGACGGGCTGCAATCTCTGAACTCCATATTTCGTTACCATGGAGCTCAGCAAGGGAGGACCTGTGCATACTAAATCTGAGCATGTCCCCGTCATGGCGCTGTTGATGTGCGATGCGCATCCCGAGTTCAGCCTTTTGCTGAACAGGAGCCAGGGTACGTCTGTGATCGAGCATGCCAGAGAAATTATCTACAGAGAGGTAAGTGAGAACGTCCTCGGGTCGTCCTGCTTCTTCAAGATCCCCCGGTAAATAAGTTCGCGCGGCATCGCTGGTAGGTTCCTTAAGCAAGTCAGCTATGAACAGGTCGCGAACGGCCCTGCGCTTATCTTTCAGTCGGTTGCTTGCAAACTTGCGCCAGGTCTCTGAGATGAACACAACCTCACCATCATTCTTAATTGTGATAAAACCCAGCGACTGAAGCATGTCACGAACAACATCTGCAGTCGTGTCCAAAAGGCGGGCGAGTTCGTCAAGTGTATGGCTCCTGCTGTCGTAGCTGAGGATAGCAAGTAGCAGCTTTTGCGCGGGCATTTCAGGATCGAGGGCGTTCCACTCGATTTCAAAGAGATTCGGTTGCTTGCTGGGTAACTCATCAAGCAGGTCATCTATGGTCATTCCAGACTGTAGGATACGCCTCATGCTAGCGAGCTGGCCGGGATTGCGCTTGCACAAATGGTACATTTCATCCACATTATCTGGACTAAGGTTCAGGTCACCCAGGAATTGGGCAGTTTCATGTGGTGTAAAGCCGGACAGGGGCAGGCTTTTGTAAGGGATCTTTGTCCTGCCATTAGCCAAAATAACATCAGCCTTACCGGTAATGAGAAAACGAAAGCGCGCTATATGGAATGGCAACATATCAAGAAGGATTTCTCGATTATGCTCCTCGCCTTTAGGTATATCTTGTAAACCGTCAATTACAAAGTAATAGGTTTCGTTTGAACGACGAGCTCTGGCGCCAAGGTCCATAAGTCTTGAACCAAGAAAACCCGAATTTACCCCTTCAGTGCTTACTAACTCCTCTTTATGCAGGGTCCACCATAGTTGGTTGCACAGGTCGAACTGTAATGATTCAGGGTCATATGCCCACCGACTCGCCGGACGTATAAAGAGCGACAGAGCCTGGACAGGGTAACGACGTACAAACTGTGAGAGGAGCGTCGTCTTCCCTATACCTTCAATACCCTCAACCAGAACCACACTTGTCCCATCGGCGAACAAGCCATCAATCGTATCGAGTATGTTGTCTCGTGCTATTTCTGGCTGCGGGACAGGAGGGAAACTCTCTGCAACTACTGTTAGGTCCATTACCTGAGATTCTGTCATCTAACAAACTCCAAACTTCGAGTCGATGTGAGCACACACTACTAATAAGCCACTATCACTATAGCAAGGAACGCTGCTCCTAGATCTTATATCCACACGTATTCCCTTTCGAGTGTGCCGCACATAACGGCTTTCAGGTGTTAAGTGCAGCATATCACAAGGTGTACAAGCGCTAAGGTGCGTTACCGGCTGGGGCTTTGCGGGCTGCTTCATCGACGAGAATGACCGCAATTTTCCCCATGTCTTGCTCCTGGCTTGATCTGAGCCTGTTGTAAAGCAGATCAAATACAAGAGGGTTTCGCCGGCGGCTGTCAAATATCTCGTCCTGAAGGTCACGCGACAACGATGGTAAATCCTGTGGCGAAACACTACCTTCGAGTGTGTCGCACCAAAGCTTTTCCGCATGTTCTCTTAGATGATCTGACGATGCCGCAGCATCTCTATTATCTACGTACTGTCTCACCCCAAAAGCGATAGCTGGCAGCAACGTAGAAAGTGTGAACGCGAGATCGCCCACCGTAAATCCGCCGACTAGACTCGATACGAAGAGTGCGACGACCATTACAGTTACTGTAGTTGCAGCAAAGCCAGCGTATCGACGCCGTAACGTTCCATCCCACCAGCAATTTATTCTCTGGCACGCTATGCGGGCAAGATGTAACGGCAGTGCCCCGATAGCGGGTGGATACCAGTCTGAGAGTTGGGCTAACGCATTTGGGTTGTGCTTATACCGCTGTCTGAAAATAGTGGACGCTCGTAAGATATCCTCGTCGCTGGGCCGCGGATTTGCCTTAAGGCTGTGCCAGTCCATCTGCAGCAAGTCACAGTCGAATAACTCCTGTATCTTAGCTGCTTGCAGTTTGAGGATCTTTTGCCGGGGAGTAAGGACTGCGATATCAAGTGCAAACATGGACAACCCCCACGCTGCAGCATAGACTTTCAACGCGGGCTCCCAGATCGCAAGCAGCGCCCACACAATGACTGCTGGTACGCTAAGAATCATATACCAGGCCTGAATCGCCTTTGCTGTGGAGTAAACGTGCCTCATGGCAGCCAGGCGGTCTAGTTGCCTCTGTGCATTTTGATCCTGTGGAAGGGTGTTCATGCGGAGTAACTCGGGAACTTGTAAGCGTAAACGAGGTCCCACCAGCCAAAAGCTGACTCTATATAGCCTTTCCTTCTTGCCTCTAAGGCTTGCCCAGCACGTGTCACAGCTGTGGCAAGCTTAGACTTAGCGTCTTCCAGCTTTGCCTGAGTTGGACATGCCGCAATCAGGCCGGATATTCCCTTTGGGTCGTAAAAGGCCGCAAGTCCCGAGGACTGCAGCAGGTATAGGAAGGTGTATATGTCCTCGTCGTATATTATGCTGCCTTGGGTTTGTGCCCACGCTGCTATGCGCAATTCCAGATAGAAAGAGGAGATCGGAACATTCTGGTAAAATTTCCATGCTTTGACAAATCGAACAAGCGGCTTAACTTTGTATGCGAAGGACGTATCTACAGCGGATACGTAGGCATTATGGGTCTCCGGGCTGGACTGCATCCAGCCACCAGCGCAATTAGCAATTTCATATACCTTGTAACCGCCGCTTGTAGATACGTAATCTGCTGGGACAACTTCGGTTGTTTCTTTCGCATCAGTGCCAAAAGGGACCCGCACAGCAGGGCAGTTGGTTCGCACACCAGTATTCGGAAAGCGTGTATCTAAGGCATCACGTACCTGTGTCAGGGTCGAGCCAGAGTCTTGCTTAAGATTCTCACGAGGTATGCTGGCAAAATAGTCTACGTCACTGTATCCCGAGACACTTGTGCCGTTGCCAAACGAGCCGGTTTCGAAGAAGCGTTCTAAGTTGAAGTTGTTTACAAGGCAGGCTCTAATGGACGCGCGATGGCTCGCCGCGGCTTGTGTCTCGCCCGGTGTAGGGGTAAGCTTTGCAAGAAATGCGCTAAATCCCTGGTCAATGGTGCTGGGCATTCTGTATTTCCCTTTCGTCTATGTCCCTGATACGTGCTTGGGTTGCTTTGACTGAGTATCTCTGACTTAAGTATATCAGCTAAACTGCTGATATGCTGATTAGGGTATCAGATGGCTAACAAATAATCAAGTTGGGTAGAGGATGTGTAAACTGCAGAAAAGTAAAGTGGGTTATTCGAACAAAGAAGGGCTCATTGAGTCTCGCGCTAGATAGCCTAACTGCAGGAGTCGCACTTTAGCCGCCTCCTGTGAAACATCAAATGTTCGCATAATCGATGCCTGCAGAGCGGCCGCATTTGAGGATCCTAGGCTGAGGGAGCCATAAATATCGTGAGCCAGAAAGAACTCAGACACCAGCTTTTTTATCGTCGTAACTGGCATGAGTAGAGCGCCACATGCGTATCCGGCCTGCCACTCCATCCAGTTACTGCTTGGAGCATCAAGGATAGTATCTCGATGACACTTTGGAGAGGGTTTGTCGGTAATTTCAGGGAACATACTGTGACTTGCACCGTGTAAGTCCCAGAGGGGCGCATGGAATTTTACATGGCCATATTCATGTGTTAACGTTGTGCGCAATCGGTGCTCCCGCCAGTCTTGCTCCATAAGTTCCTTAGCGATACGTACCCGTGGCTTGGCTCCAGGGTAAAAATCCGTAACGCCCTGAGCCTCACCAGGTTCAGCTGATAGGTCAGCGTAGAGATCGAGATCTGACGCGTCTCGCTCGATCAACTTCGTGAGCGTATCGGTCGAAATTGGAAAAGTTAGCCCACCGTGAATGCGCTGTGCGAATTCTACTATAGTCTTTTCGCATTCGTAATCTAGCTCAGCAGGTAAGTAATGAGGGCGTTCGGGGAAACACCCGGTATTGTCTCGAACCCACTTCAAAACTAATCTCCTTTTATCGCTTTCCGAAAGGCAGAGTATGCGGCTACGACAGCATCAGGATCAGCCTGCGTCCCCTTCAGGTCTGCAGGTAATGAGCCAGCATGATGGTATAGCAGATCCGATGGCACCTGTAGTGCCTTTGCAAACTGCTCTATCAGAAAGTCAGACGGCGGGTTACGCCTGTCACGCTCAAGATCATTGAGATACTGAGGCGATATAGGCTGCCCGTCCTCTTTCCTTACTATTGCAGCCAACTCTTTCTGGCTTAAACCAGCATCTTTGCGGGCATCAGAGAGAATCTTACCAAATGACATGACTACCTCACTTTCCAATATGTGTATCCGCTGATTAGCATATATTAGAATGACCCCAGTGTCAACGCGATGACACCCGAGCTTGCAGACAACTTTTGCATTCAAAGAGGTAGATTAAAGACGAGCTACTTGAGCAGTACCTAGGAGTTATGGTACGGTTCAGGCTTGTTTTAGCGGCGCAGGGCCGTAGGGCTGTACACATCAAAGGACAAACTATACCGTGTGCGGTATAATTACTTTACCGCACTGAGTTTAATCCTTTGCGGAACTGCCTACCAGATTGAAAGGGTACAATGTGGTTGATTCCGATGCACTACTAACGGGCGATGTAGCAGAGTACTTGGGAGTGACAAGTCGTCGGGTCCGTGCTCTGATAGAGGCGGGGCACCTGCCTGCACATCGGGCTAGTCCTGAGGAGCTGGCACAGTTGATTTTGGCCGGGCGGGTGACATCTGTGCCTCAGCATGGAATATGGATTATCGTAGAGCGGGATCTCGCACTCGTGCAGCACAGGCCAGTAGGGCGACCTCCCAAGTCAAGCTCATTAGAGACAGGCGAAAAGTAAGAGTAATATCTGCATTACGGAGCTTCACCTATGCCCTCAATTCTCAAAGACGACCTAGACCTCGACCCAGCGCACGTGCAGTCTCTTTCGAACAGAGATGAGGTTGTCAAGTTCTTCGCTCTCCTCGGCTACAACACAGATAGCCGGCTGACGCAGAGCACTGATGCTATGGGCATCACTGCTGACAGCCTAAAACAACAGGTCAGGCACATCGAGCGTATTGCCGACCAAGAGGATGGTGTTCTTCAGGTCTATCTTTGTGAGCTGAAGTCGGTCACGCAAGCCAGCATACAGGCCATCGCCCGGGCCTTGCGTAATCGTGGGGCGAGTTTCCTTTGGGTGTTCACCAGCGACTACAACCAGCTCGATTTCGTGTTATTCGAGCCGACGCTCCCGCACTCATTTTCAGGGGGTATCAATTTCAAAGGGGCATTCCTCCGCCCGCGTGTCCTTACCGTCAGCAGGCGCAACCCCACCGCGATTGACCTGCGTGTGCTGCGACGGTTCTCCTACACCGAACTCGACGCCGATTATCAGTTCAAAAAACTGGAGTCCGCCTATAACATCGCTGACTGGACTGAGGAATACTTCAATAACCGCGCTCTATTCTCTGATTACTATCTTAACCACCGGCTACCTGAAACCTCGGAGTGGAAAGAGAACGCGAGCACAGCGCACAAAGCCATTCAAGCGCTCTTTATAGATGTCCGTGAGCGCCTAAGCGGCAGCACGGAGAGCGCCACTCGCACGCAACTACTGGAGCCTACTTTACGTACTCTGGGCTTCGATGTGCAGGCGGGCAAGCAGAGCACCAGTGATGCAGTTGAGCCCGACTACGTTCTATACGACCGGGCAAACCCGTCTGCGCCGGTTACATACTGTAACGCCTATACGTGGGACCGTAATCTTGACGGGCGTGACGAGAGGCGAGATGCTCATACCCCGGATGAAAACCCGGGGGCCGTGGTAGTCAGCCTACTCGACCGAGATACTGACGCTGGCAAGGCCCCGGTCTGGTCCATTGTAACCAACGGCAAGACCTGGCGCCTTTACTCGGCCCTTACCCACTCACGAGCCACAAACTACTACGAGATAGACCTTGAGGAAACTCTAGCCAGCCCCGACCCCGGCCTTGCGTTTCGGTATTTCTGGCTGATATTCCGCGCCCCGGCCTTTACCGGCGAACCCTCTTTCCTCAATAAGCTAATTGATGAGAGCGCCCTCTACGCGAAAAAGCTTGAGGAGCGGCTCAAAGACCGCGTGTTCGAGGAGATCTTCCCCAAGCTCGCCGCGGGTTTTATTGCGGACATTCGCGCGCGTGAGGGGGCGGCTGTTGAGCTCTCTGGGGAGCGCCTGAATGATGTGTTTCAAGGCACCCTCACTTACCTCTACCGGCTATTGTTTTTGCTTTACGCCGAAGCTCGCGACTTACTGCCTGTCAAGGAGCAGCGTGGCTATCGGAGCATAAGCCTTACCTTGCTCAACCAGGAGATAGCATCCTCATCTGGAGCTATTGCTGACGAGGTAGGAGCGCGCATAGAAAGTGCCTATACGGCAAGCTCCACACAACTCTATGACCGTCTGAATCATCTGTTTGAGGTCATTGACCGCGGCGGCCCCTCCCTCAATGTACCTTTATATAACGGTGGGCTCTTTACGACCCAGCCACATGATGATGACACGTCCCCCGAGGCCCAAAGCGCCCGTTTCCTCGCTGCTAACAGGATACCTGACCGCTATTTGGCTATTGGGTTGGACCTCTTAGCACGTGATCTTGATGAAAAATCCAAGGCACTGGCGTTCATCGATTACAAATCGCTGGGGGTGCGCCAGCTCGGCTCAGTATATGAGGGTTTGCTGGAATTCACGTTGCACGTAGCCGCGGAGCCTATGGCTATCGTAAAAGGCAAAAAGACTGAGGAAATCATATCTGAACGCGAAGCCCAAAAAGCCAACATGCGCGTTCGCGGCCGGCTGCCTAGGGGCACACCTTATCTGGAGAACAACAAGCGTGAGCGAAAAGCGTCCGGGAGCTATTACACCCCGGATTACATAGTCAAATACATCGTAGCGAACACAGTCGGACCCGTGCTTGAAGAAAAGTTTGCAGTCCTCCGCCCCAAGCTACGCCAGGCGCAGCAAAAGTATCAGGAAGCGGTAACTCGCCAAAAAGCATTCCAAAAACAAGGCATGTCGGGGGACGACCCAAACAAAGTGGCACACACGTTCCGGGCGCTCGTTGACGAGTTATTCGATGTGCGCGTACTCGACCCCGCGATGGGCAGCGGTCATTTCCTGGTCGAAACGGTAGATTTCATCACGAATAAAATGCTTACGTTCCTAAGTCCGTTCCTATGGAATCCCATTATCGTTGAGCTGCGGCGGACCAGGGAGAGCATACTTGATGAAATGGAGCGTCAGGGCGTGACGATAGACCCGGAGCGCCTCACTGATGTCAACCTGCTCAAGCGTCACGTGCTCAAGCGGTGCATATATGGTGTGGACCTTAATCACATGGCCGTGGAGCTCGCTAAGGTCTCGTTATGGCTCGATTCGTTCACACTGGGCGCTCCACTTTCGTTTCTTGACCACCATCTGAAACACGGTAACTCTCTCGTGGGTGCGAAAGTAGACGAAGTACAAACAGCAATCGAGTCCGGTCAGATGTCTCTATTCGGCAGTAATCTGTGGGCGGGTACCCTCTTGGCTACCGACCTTATGCGCCACGTGGGTGAGCTTGAGGACGTGACCGCAGAACAGGTACGGCAAAGCCGAGTGGAGTTTCGTAAAGCCTCAGATGCGCTGGCACCGTTCAAGCGCATACTGGACGTATACACGAGCCGATGGTTTGGGAACCATGTCGTAAAGGCCAAGCGCGGTGGAGTCGATACGGATAAAGCTTTGGATTTTCTCCGCTCAGTTGAGTGTGAAACATGGCTGAGTGCTCCCGAGTGCACTGATGGTTTGAATGATGAGCAGCGTAAAGTAGCAGCTATTGCACTGCAAGCGACCAGGGACCAGCACTTTTTCCACTGGCAACTGGAGTTCCCCGAAGCTTTTTTCGGTCCATCGGCGGGTACTACACAGGCGATTGCACTGAAAGAGGACGGAGGGTTTGATGCGGTGGTTGGGAACCCCCCTTACCTCTCAGTTGAGGAACTAGGTCTGCAAGAGAAAAGTTACTTCATTGCTCAATCTGGGAATTTAGTGCATAAGCGGTTTGATGCTTTTGGGTTATTCATCTATCAAGCACTTACTGTGCTATGCAAAAACGCTCAGCCCATGGGTGTCATTGTTCCCACAACACTATTTGATAATCTTGCTTACTCGCCGTTAAGGAGTTTCCTGCGTACAAGAGCGTCGATTTCTCACATATGGAATTTGGGTGGGAATGTGTTTGAAGGTGCAAATAATGATACGTGCATTTTGATGGCCAAACGCGGACGCTCCGACGAGGCTTTGGTGCATGTACGAGATAGTAGTTATGGAAGAGATGTTGAGGTAGTAATGCCGGTTGCTGACATATTTCTGGGACCGGAGGGTGTACTGACTACCAAGGCTACCACAGCTGGAACCATCATTATTCAGAAGATGAGAGCCGTGTCAGTTAGGTTTGAGGAACTTATGGAGGAAGCGACACAAGGTTTTGTGACAGGAAACAACCCTGCTTTCCTCATACCCGAACATCATTTGGAGCAATTCACCGACGCGAACCATCTGATCCAACCCGTTGTTTTCGGCCAAGGTATCGGACGATATACCCAAGAACTACCCGACGAATATGTGCTTTATCTGACTAGAAAATCTGATCCTACTCTGCCGAAATCGGTGATGCAACGCCTCCAACCTCTACGTGAACAGCTTTCAACACGTCGTGAAGTACGTAACGGCATAATTCCTTGGTATTCTTTGCAATGGCCGCGTTCGGAAGGAGTCTTAGCACGCAAAGACGCATTGCTGTTTCAGATAATTCGCAACTTGGGCTTGGAGCGCCGCCTTATCGTGGCTGAGAATCACTATGGTGCTTATGCTGATCACACATTAAATGTAATAACGGTCGATTCAAGTCAACTCGCGAGTAAGTATTGCTTGGCGTTGCTTAACTCAAGCTTGCTTAACTGGATGTTTGTCAAAGAACATACTGACATCAATATTAAGCTCTCCTATTTGCGTGATATCCCGATCCGTCGCGTCGCCTTTACTACGTCGTCCGGACGCCGAATAGCCTTGGCGGAGGATGCCCATAAACTATATGAGCGCTGCATAAGTGAGAACTCACACGAGTACATACTTGACTTCGTGAGCCATCATCTTAGCCAGAAACCGGAGGAGTCAGATGTTGTGCATGATCTGCTAGCCTACCTTGCCGAGCATATGATCTTGCTGAATAAAGAAATACAAGCAGAGGTGAAACGCTTCACGCGCTGGTTAGCAAGTACGTTAGCTATTAGGCCTGACAAGGATGGGGCAACCGGCATTTCCAGTCTTACTGGTAAAAGCAAGTTGCAAAACTATCTAGGAGATTACCAGAAAGGTTCAGCGGTGTTGCCCTTCGACGATATTCTTGATGTGCTGATCAAGAACAAGGGGAGACTAGGTGCTAACTTATCAGATGCGCGATTGAACCAGCAGCTCCGAACAGAATACGACCTTAGTGTGGGCGTACTCAGGCCTGTTAAAGCGAAGCTCGCTCTCACCGATAGCTTGATTGATCAGGTGGTTTACAAGCTATATGGTCTGACGGAGCAGGAGATAACCATAGTGGAAGCGACTAACAGGAGGGGTCCTGTGGAATGAGCACACTCCGCCGACCTTTACCCACATACTGCCCGTGCCAACTTAGCAACAAAGACTTTCAAATTGTCACATGGAACGACGGCATGGAATCCATTCTCATCTCGGAGTTCAAGTTCCGTAATCTCGTGGCCATTTCCCCTAGGCACAACACGAAGATGCGCAACACTATTGCGCATCCTATGAACGACATCCCGCAGATTACCAGCCTCATTATCCCTCCTGCATCTTGGGCATCTACCCCAGTCAAGGATAAATTTCGCGTCAAGTCCCCACTCACCAAGCCTCGATACTGGCTCGGGTGGGATTTTGTCGAAATGGTTCTGCTTTGGTAGCACCAAGAGGCCGAGAAGGCAGTTTATGAGGAGGGTCACCTCAAACTGTTCGCTCCCCGTAACATCTTGGTTAGGCAGAACAAATTGATCGTATTGCTCAACAATCTTAAGCGTACGAGCTATGAACTCAATTTCGAACGGTTTCGTGTATTCCACCTTCGCTTACCTCTCGTATTGATTATTGAACTGTTGCACCATATATTCTAACATCAGGTAACAAACGCTATGAACATACCCTACGCAATAGAGAACCAAGCCCATATGATGGCAGATGTCCTCAATAACATACTTGAAGGGCACCCAGACTCCTCTCTTGATATCGCTACGGCCTATTTCTCCGTGTCTGGCTACCGGGAGCTACGGGCACGTCTCGACTCGTTACGTAGTTTTCGCCTCTTATTGGGGTTCGAGCCTCAAACCGGTAAAGATGTGGGGCTCAAGCCTGATAACCGTGTCTTAGTAGCTGCCCTACGTGGAGACCTGGAGCAACTGCCCTATAACGAGCAAACCCTGCAACTAGTAGAGGACCTTATCGCGTACCTGCGCCGGGAAGCAAGCGCTGTCCGGCTCTACGAACGCGGTTTCCTGCATGCCAAATCTTACCTGTTTTTCGGAGATAAGGACCCAAGCTCCCCGTTCGACCGCTATTTGCCTCTAGTCGGCATAGTCGGGTCCTCTAATTTTACTGGCCCCGGCCTACGGACCAATAAGGAGCTCAACCTCGCGCACAAGGCGCTTATTGAGCCCGAAGAAGCAGAGGACCCGCTGGCCAGGCTCACGGCTGAGCGCCTACTCGGGCGGAAAGGCAAGGAATCAGTCTCCCCAGAGGATCGGCGTTTGGTCAAGAGCGAGGTAGGGGCCCGCGCTATCCTTGACCTTGCTGAGTGGTACGAGGGGCAGTGGCAAGAGGCGCGCGACTATAAGGACGAACTTATCGAGTTGCTGGACGCATCGAAGTTCGGTGCCCAGGAGTACACGCCATACGAGGTATACCTCAAAGCCATATACGAGTACTTTCGAGATGACCTTTCAGAGGATGCGGGCACGCCTGATACCCGGTCGGCTGTCGAGCTTGCGGAATTCCAGGAGGATGCGGTGCGCAAGGCGCGCAAGATTTTGGCCAAGTACGACGGGGTCATAATCGGAGACTCGGTCGGTATGGGCAAAACCTGGATAGGAAAAAAGCTCTTAGAGGACTACGCGTACCACCAGCGTATGAAAGCGCTAGTCGTTTGCCCGGCCTCACTACGCGGTATGTGGGAGCGTGAGCTTGGGAGCGCTGCTATCTCTGCCAAAATCATTTCACAGGAGATGCTCGGCCAGGCTAACGGTAATTTCGACCCTTCGGAATATGCAGATGTTGACGTGGTGCTCGTGGACGAAAGTCATAATTTCCGCAGCCGGGGCACGCAGCGATACCAGATGCTGGAGACTATCCTGCATGCGAACCGAGGCAAAGGTAAAAACGGGGAGCGTAAGAAAGTCATCTTGATGACGGCTACCCCTGTAAACAACAGCATCTACGACCTGTACAACCAGATAGTCCTTTTCACCGGCAACGACCGGGCGTACTTTGCGGCGGCCGGTATAGGCGACCTCAAGCGCTACTTCGATGCAGCTCGCCGCCAGGACGACCCTGGCGCAAGCACTATGGCGCTATTCAACCTGTTAGAAGAAGTGGTAATCCGCCGCACCCGCCAGTTCATACGTAAAGCGTACCCCAGCGCTACCATCATGGGGCAGCCGGTACGGTGGCCGGAGCGCACGTTGCGCACGCTGCGCTATGACCTTGAGCAAACCTACGATGGCATCTACGAGACGATAGTCGCCGGGGTGGACCAGCTGACACTGGCCCACTACAACCTGGAGCGCTATAAGAAAAAGGGCGTTGTGCGCGATACGTTTGAACTGGGCCGCGAGGAGGCACTGGTCGGCATATTCAAGAGCCGCTACTTGAAGAGGTTCGAGTCGTCAGTAGACGCGTTTCGTATCACGATCAAGCGCGCCCTGTCCTACATCGAAACGTACGAGGACTACCTGTTAGGCGAGAAACTCCTCGATAGCAGGTCATTTGACAAGGCGGTGCGCTTTCTATCACGCGAAGACGAGGATGATGACGCCACGCCCCGCTCGCTCTCTGACGACTTCGATTCTAACCAGGAGGCTCAGGAGTTCCTTGGCACGCTGCCTATGCTCAACCCCGCAGACTACGACCTCAAAGCCCTGCACAGGGCACTACGTAACGATATAGAGGTGCTGCGGAGCATCTGGGAGCTCATAAAAGCGATCACGCCCCAAAACGATGCGAAACTACAGCGTCTCAAAGAGATGCTAGGTGGTGAGCTACGCGGTAAGAAAACCCTGATATTCACCTATTACAAGGATACGGCACGCTACCTGTACTCTCAACTGGGTACAGAAAAGGCGGCCGAGTGGAGGGCGGGCAACGGGGATCCGAATATTCGCCGTATGGACAGTGGGGCATCGCCCCGTGACCGGCTGGGGCTCATCCAGGCATTCTCTCCAGCGTCCAATAATAAGCCGGAGTTGGCAGGGTCGGACAAAGAAATCGACGTCATGATTTCGACTGACGTCCTCTCAGAGGGGCAGAATCTGCAAGACTGTGGCACGCTGGTCAATTACGACCTTCACTGGAACCCAACCCGCATGGTGCAGAGGGCCGGGCGTATAGACCGCATAGGCTCCACATTCGACATGATATCTATCTACAATATGTTTCCTGATGCGGGCTTAGAGCGCCTACTTAAATTGGTGGAGAGCCTCAGTACGAAAATTCAGGCAATAGATAAGACCGGGTTCCTCGATGCGAGCGTGCTGGGGGAGGTCGTAAACCCGCGCAATTTTAATACGCTCAGGCGCATCAATGAGGAGGACAACTCGGTTATCGAGGAGCAGGAGCGCTTTATCGAGCTGGCGAGTCCCGAGTTTCTGCAGCAAGAGCTGCGCAACCTGCTCGGAACCGGCGCCCGGGATAGCCTGGAGGCGCTGCCTGACGGCATACACTCCGGGCTGTACCGTGAGGGGAGCCGTGGTTTATTCTTCTACTTTACAGCGCCCGATCGTAAGTCGGGGGGTGGCCGCCAGCATTTCTGGCGATATTACGATGCGAGCACCGGCCGAATACTGGATAACCGGCTCGTGATAGCCGGGCTTATAAGCTGCTCTCGCGATACGCCACGCGTGATCGGGGAAATTGACGTGTTCGCTATCCAGGAGAAAATCATTGCAAACATCTTGGAGTCCGTGCAGGCCCAGGTGGCAGTAGAGGCAGCGCCGACCATCGTAGACGCGGTGCAGACGACGCTGGTGACCGTGCTACAGCAGCACCTCGACAACCCCCTGGTAAAGCGTGCTGAGGTGCGCTCTGTTATGGCTGCACTGCGCCGCCCGGCGACGGGTTTGCAAATTAAGCGCATGAAAGAGGCGTATGGCGATGTAGCGAATAACGGCTTATCCGTGGTGGAGTTGCTCGAAACGCTTCAGGGGGTCGTCGAAGTCCTGGAACCAACAACGCCCTCTGATGGAGTAACGACAGCGGCCCCGGTTACGATAACCCGCGATGATCTGCGCTTGGTTTGCTTCGACCACATAGTATCCTGACTGTAGGTGACCCTATAGGGGCAAAGTTGGATCCTTAGGAGTGAGCACTAAAGAACGGTGACGAGTGTAAATAGCGGCCATACCTCCGAATAACATTAGAAACGGGATGACCGGCAACGAGAAGAATCGTACCGAGTAAGGTAAGAAAACGATGTCTGTCATGAGAGCATGGCGTGCTGCATATATGCGATCCATGAGCTCAAAGTCTGGATACAAGTATATCGGGCTTTGGACGTCTATAAAGATAAAAATACTCGCTACTTCGTATGCCACCAAAATAATCCCAAGCCAAACCAAGTAAGTTATCAAGTTCGGGCCAAGCCTGGGGTGCATCTTAGAGCGACGCATGCGGCGTGTTAAGAGAAATATAACACTGGCGAAAAAAAGGATCGGAATTGCCCAGTAAATGATTATTTGTATCGGCGGGAGAATATTGGATTCTGGCATGTTTGAGCTCCTGTAAGGTACGTTGATAGATAAGAGTGCGTACGGCGCGTTTCGCATTTAAAGTTTATCGTGTACTTTCTGTTTAGCGAACTCAATAACTCAGGTGCCCTAAGTTGACCATTATGGCACCTGAGTTATTGAGTGACAGAGACGCAGCTAACGTTCCTTTATCTCCATGCTCGATAGAAGAAGTCCTCGAACCCTGTACCGTAAAGTGAATTATAAGAATAGCCATGCATGCTACTCTTATTACCCGGCATAGTCGCATTTTCATAGGCTGCCTCACGCGAATCAACGCCACCGCCCAGAGGCTCGGAGTTTAGGGGTAACCAAGGATCGTTTAGCCAACTGCCCTGTGCTCTGATCTGTAGGACATCTCCGGCTCTTACTCTCGTATTCTTGATAAGCCACGGCATAATATCTTGTTTATGCATTAGCCAACCGTAATCCACTAGCCCGTATGCCATAAGAATATGGACTGATTCTGCTCCATCTATCATTGCAACACTCGCAATACGCTCATCCACGGTTTTCGATGGGAATAGCTGAAATCCTTCCTGGTCGTTTCGTGCTTGAGCAAGATATTGCCATATTGCGCCTGCACCGGCGCTATGACCCCACATGTGGATATTGCCATTACCCTGTATGCTCTTTAGGGCTTGTCTTACATATGGAGCACCTCTCTTTGGCAAAGTTACGTTGACGTAAGCAAAATGTTGAGGTTTCCACTCGCCCCAATTTTGGGCAGAGTTCGATGTGATACCAGTCGTATACAAGCTGTCGTTATAGTAGTCCATTATGCGATCCTCGAACTCCCCCATAGGATGTGGCGCGCCGGAACAGGCACTTGTTGAGCTACCACTTATGCAACCAGAAACAAACAGAAAGGTGCTATCATAATTAAGAGGTTGCGGGAAACATGTACTAGAGAAACCCGTAGGATCTGTCCAGTTGATTGGATCATCCATACTATAGAGATATGATTGCAAACTTTGCGGACTCGTAATGGTACCTGCGAACGGGTCGTCACTGATAAACTGGCCTTGTTGCGGGTTATACCACCTGGCCCTCAACTGAACTAAGGTTGTAGTGGAATATTGAGGCTCGCCACTGAACCCATAATCCATAGGACCTGCACCTTCAGGAGCGCCATAGGGTTCGTAATTGTAAGTGGAAATAAGCGAGCCGGAGCTAGTGGATTCAGTACGTATGGATCCTATGCGGTCGGCTAGGTACCATGTTGTGCTACTTCCCCCGGCCTCGCGGGCAAGTTCCTGCCCATACCCACGCACAAACCACGTTTGTGTGGTTCCTACTTTCGTACCCAATCTCTCGGGCAACCCACCAGTTAGGTCCAGAGTGTGACGAGTTGTAACGCCCCCTGTAGCCTCAATCGTGAGTATGTTGTCGCCGTTATAACTGTAGGTGGAGGTGACGGCGCTATGAACGATAGAGGACATGCGCTTCAGGGGATCATATGTGTAGGTGTTTGTGCCGTCGGTAAGGAGATCACCTGCTCCATCATAGTTCCAGCCACTATTACTCACCTGGTCTGCAGCATTATAAGTGCGGGATGTTACGGTTGAACCCACGGTCGTAGTGAGTATGTTGCCGACCAGATCGTAATCCCAACTAAATATGTTACCAGGATTTTCCTCGGCACTATGGAGTCTGTTCAGCCCGTCATAGGCATAATCCACGGTACGTGTCGTGCTGGAAACTGTTTCACTCGCAGAGATTGCGCGGCTGCCTCGGTCCATCGAGTACGCAAATTTGCTCTGAACTGTACTACCTAGGGTACCTGTCATTACCACAGGTCTGTTCGCGCCATCGTAAGCGTAATTTGTTGTTATGCCGTTGCTACGGGTAATCTCGGAAAGGCGACCTGCTGTATCGTAGCTAGCATCAGCTCCCCATCCTGAAATTGAGGAGTCTGACACCTCGGTCATGCGGCCAGCCTCATCGTAGCTGTACACTATCGGCGGCGCACCATTGGAGGTACCAATATTCGTGCGACGCCCCGCCAGATCATAAGCGTAATTGACATCCCCATCTACGCTATGCGAGGTCTGCGTGAGCCGGTCTAGTCCGTCATAGACGAAGTCGGTTGTGCCTGTTTCGTCCGTGAGGGATGTGCGCCTGCCCTGCAGGTCATACTGCATACTTATAGTTGTAAGGCCGGGGGCCGCTATATTGGTGAGCCGGTCGAGGCCATCATAAGTACGCGTTACCGTCATCGGACGGCTATCAATTATTGTAGAGAGCCGACCACCCTTATCGTATGCGTAAGTAGTAATTCGGGAGAGCGCATCGGTTTCACTTGTCATGATGCCGAGCGCTGAATACCCCCGATATTTATGATGTCCCTGGGCATCTGTAATACCTGTAAGCAGGCCACGACGGTCGTAGGTATATGTCGTGGTAACATCTGCGGGCGCTGTACTACTATCAGCGTTCTCGACCACGTTAGTAAGCCTGTCGAGGCCGTCGTACGTGTAATTTGTGCGCTTACCGTCTGGTGCAATAAGTGCCAACCGCCTACCCGCTCGGTCGTAGATAACCTCTGTAGTGAGATCCTGGTCTGCACCATCTGCGCTGTCCACGTTGGCGTCTTGCCAGTTGGCTACAGTTTTTGTGAGCCGACCCAGTCCATCATAGACATATCTGGTTTGATGTCCTAGTGGGTCTATATCCGCGTATTTACGGCCCAGTCCATCGTATAAAAACTGAGTAGTTCGATTAGTCGGATCCGTTATGCGCGTAACCCAGCCGGCGCTGTTGTATTCGGTACTCTGCGTTGAATTTACAGCATTAGTTATTACGATGGAGTGACCAAGCGCGTCATATTCGCTTTTTAGACGGCTCACGCTGGTTGGAGATATCGAGCCCCCGTAATTTGCAACTGTGTCGGTAACCCTGCCCATATCGTCGTAAGTGCTGTGAGTTTCGCGGCCAAGAGCATCTGTATGAATATAGCCTTGCCCTCTGTCGTTATATTCAGTAGCGGTTCTTACATTTTCATCACCATTGGTTCCGTGGCCTGTAGCGCAACCTGCTGTGAGGGTAACACCTGATCCGTTTGTGCAGTTGCGTATCTGCTCTACCTGGCGATTGATACTGTTATACACGCTAACGCTTGCCCGTCCTAACGGGTCTACAATTGCTACGAGGTTTCCCAGCACATCGTAATTTTTCAAAGTAATTAAGTCAGTATCAGTCTCGCCGGACGATGATACGCCGTTCACATAATTGCGAATGCTTTTCCATTCTCGACCCATCGTGTCATAGAAAGTAACGGTTTTCAGATCCTGGTCAGGATGTGCTGAGTCCCAAGCTCCGTCTACGTAATTGACGGTAGTGGTAATGGGCCGGTCCATTTTGTCATACTCTGTGAGCGTTACTAGATCAGTGTCAGCCGTGCCAGTAAGTGGGTTGCCATCAACATAGTTGACGGTCTGAGTGATCGCACGACCCTGATTATCAAAGCCAGACACCGTTTCTCGGCCGAGGGGATCTATGCTTTTATAGGCGCGGCCAAGCGTATCGTACTCCACAGTAGATGTGACATTTGTAGATGCATTAGCAGGTACGGAAGCATTGTAATTAGCAATTGTCTGAGAAATTCTGCCCTGGCTGTCGTATTCAGTTCGCGTAACTATGCCAAGAGGGTCTGTAACGCTTTGGTTGTGGCCATAGGTGTCATATGTGTATGTAGTCGTACGATTGAGATGTGGGCTGGCTGATGAGTAAGCATCACATGTCGTTGTGCTTGGCGCACCGGAGATAGCACAACCGGTCACTATCTTGTCGAGCCGATTATCGGATCTGTAGAAAGTTCGCGTAATCTCTCCTGTGGCATTCTTTGTCCACGTAGAGCGCCCTGCACTGTCATATCCGTACTCTGTTCGCACGTTGCGGATTGCAGTCGAGGTTTGCCCTGCAACGCAGTTTGAAACTCTCGCCGTCAAGTTGCCACTGCTGTCGTATTCCTGGCACGTTGAGATTCCACCAGTGTCTGTGCTCTTTATGAGCTGGCCGCTAGTCGAATACGCCATACTTACTGTTTGCGCCTGGGTATTGGTAATGACTGTGGTTAGCCCTCTGTTGTTGTACGCATATTGCGTTACATGGCCGAAGGCGTCTTCTTCAGCGGATAACAACGAAATATGGGTGGTATCAGTGAGTAACACGCTGGTATAGGTGTAATAGGTGGTATGGGTGAGCGGATCAGTAGCGCTTAGTTTATTGCCTTGACCATCCCAGGTAAAATGAGATGTATTGCCATAAGGGTCTGTTTGGCTCTCTACCCACGTGGTACCAGGTTTGTATGTGTACGACCATTGGCCCGCGCTCCCGGACGTTCCCGTATTTTGAGCAGTAAGCATATTGTATTCGTGGTTATACGTAGTTACTAGCCCTGCGGTATCAGTGACCACTGTGGAATTGCTCAGGTACCCGAAGTAAGTTGTTTGATCAAGCGGGTCAGTTTGTGCCGTTACCCTGCTGGCAAGATCGTATACGTTAGTTACAGTATTGCCCAAAGCATCTGACATCGTGAGTAATCGATGCCCGCTGTCATATGTGAAATGCGATGTCTGACCTGTAATATCAGTAGCACCAGTTAGCGTTGCACTTGGCTCATCATAATCAAAACTTACCTCACGCCCGGCGCTATCGGTTATTGAGGAAACCAGGGTGTTTGTGAGCGTAGTGGTATACGCGAAAGTGAGGGTGCGCGAAGCTGGGTCGGTCACTGTGCTAAGGTAGTTGCCGCCCGTCAGGTAGGTGAGCGCGGTGACATTACCATTTTGATCGGCTATCTGGTACAGCCGTATAGTGGCCGGCGTACCCATGGACTGGAAGAGATAGCGCTCGCCGCTCTTGGTAGGCGTGAACACGTAAATGCCCGAACTACTGGTGAGCGTAGCCATGAGCCGCTGGGGCGGGTTCATCGCAGAATCGAACGTAACGATGCTACCATTCCCAAGGTGCACCAGATAGTTATTACTCCCATCTCTATCTATCCACATGTTGTATGAGTGAGACCACCCGTAGCCGAGTGGGCTGAGGCGACTAGCGTCCTCGGAATTGTATGTACGGCTGATTTGAAGGGGTAATCCGCGTCCAGGCAGGGTCAGGTCAGTGAATGTATGCCAGAAATTACCCGTGGCGACATTAATGGGTTCGCACACGTCGCAGATGGTCTTTAGCTCAAACATACTACCGCCACCGCGCAGCTCGGCAGCACACGGAGCGTTGGCGAGTGCTTCGAAGGTGTAAAGCTGAGCACCGCAAGCGTTGTTTACCAGGCTGACAGTCTCGTACTTGTAATAGCGGTACGCGGTCGTGTTATTCGACCGCGCATCGTACGTGCCGGCCCACCACGTCTGGATGCTAGATGTAAATATCGTAGTGTACGTAGTGCCGTCATTGGAAGCGGCAATGCGCCACTGGGTGGGAGAGCCGCAAAAGTTTACATCTGAGAACTTCACCCTGAACCAGTTGATAGCCAAGCTGTTGCCTGTATCTACCGTATACGATAGATTCCCCCCTTGAGTGCTCAGGTAAGTAGTGTCCGATATGTCGTTGCCGGCGGCAATAGCGGAAGAGCAAGTAGAGGTCAGACAGGCATTGGTAGTTACTGGGCGGTTAGCGAGGGCATCACCATCCGGGTTTATCTTGTAGTCAGGAGCGGGATCTGCATAGGCGCTAAGGGACCAGATAGACCAGTGGTCAATGAAGGAGAAAAAGCCTGTCCCTTGTATTTTGTAGTAACGGAAACTGGCAGTTTCTGGCAACGTGTACCGGCGATTATCCGTATTACTGCCTACGTATAGCGGAGTCCAGGTACTTTCATCATCGGACCCTGAAAAAGTCCACGTTACTGGGGTGCAGCACGGATCACTGGCCGCTAGCAGGGAGAATGACCGAATATCGGTGCTTTGGGTGGTATCCACGGTTATAGAGACGGGTACCGAGTATGGCGCGGAAGCGTAACCTGGGCCGCCAACCTGCGTGTAACCTCTGAGCGCCTCAGTACACGGGTATTGTGACGCGTACGCGGTAGTCGACGTGCACTCCCTCCATCGAAAAAGGTCACCGTCGTTCATGTCTGAGAAATTGCTCCAACCCTGAAGCCCATATACCGACCAGTGAGCGGGCCATCCTGTACCCTGGAGCCTGTAATACTGGTAACTGACCGGAGAGGGCAAGAAATAGACTTTACCCCCAGCATCGGACCCTGCACCCGTATAGAGGGTGGTCCAGTTCACATCATCGGAGGAACCTGCGAGCGTCCAACCGGTAGCCGTACAGCAAGAGGTGTTATCGAGGAGCACATAAAATAAGGAGAGCGTGACTGGCTGCCCTGCATCAACTCTCAAATAATCCGTGGAATTGCCGTTCGTCGAGGCGTACCCTGCAGGTCCGCGTTGCATTATCCCCTTTAACGCCTCGCCACATTTATACTGGCTGCTATAGAAGCTACTCTCTATACAGGCTTTGTTTCGGAATAAATCGCTCGTCGCGGCGTTCGCATATGCTTTCTGTGGCGGCAAGTTAGCGATTACCAGCAGACCTGTCACAAATATCAGGGCCGACAGCAATAACGTGAGAGGCAGCCAGGCTTTACCAGGAAGGCGGCGCCTGCTGTGCGATGTTTCTGCTGGGACTGAACGTGTTGCGTTTTTACGACTAAAAATCATGGCTTATCTCCTGTAGCTAAAGGGGCACACCTGTTCGCAATATGATTACCTGATGGTTTCCCTGGGTACTTTGCTGACCTGTTCCGCTGCGCGCGATTACTAAGCTGAGCAACAGCCGCGGAGCTGGTCGATGAGCTTTCAACGATAATCTATATATACTTAGTACATATCGATTATCGGCATGTTTTCTCCAGAAGTCAAGCGAATTTGAGTAATCGCCTGATTCTGGTTAGTGGTTCTTATTTAGCTGTGGGAAATGACGTGGAAGAGATATGTACTAAAGACATATGGGGTATATAATCTGGATATGAAAAGAGCTGATTTGAGGCGGACCACCATACTACTGTCAGGGGATGATCAGGCCGCCATTGAGGTCATAAAGAAAAGATGGGGTGTATCGTCTGACAGCGATGCTATCCGTCTAGGTCTGCGTATACTTGCTGAGGCAAAAGAAGTCAGAGTTCACCCTCTGCCCAAGCCTACAAGTTCTGGTCAAGAGTCTAATAAGTGAAAAATACAAAGCGGAGACTAGATCATCGCCGAGAGGCTACGAGTAGCAAAAGGAACAAATTAGAAAAACAGTTAGAAAAGTTCATCCAGCATTCGGCACGAATCTCGCCTGAATTACGACATATCAATGCATGAATGTCTGAGTCAGGAGCCAGTTGTGTGATTGGCGGATTCAAGTGCAGTATGTTCAGCAAATAGCTGACGAAGGAGGAATATGGTAAAAGAGGAGCCATTACATGTTCAAGAGTGGCGGGAATGTCAAGAATTATTCGAAAAGGCACGAGATTGCTGGAGAACCGGCGATAATGTTGGCGCGGAGGAGCCCTGGCGTGATTTATACGACAGAGCGGAAGATCCTCTAGTTTGGGAGGCACGTCTTATGTTGCCGCCCAAGTGGAACTACGAAGCGGAGGATATTGTTGCTGCTGCTTTTATTGAGCTGTGGCGGATGGTAAAAACCGGCAAAGAGGTTCGTAATGTTAGGCCATTACTCAAGCGCATTGTCTCCAATAAGGTTGTAGACTTCTTACGTCATAAGGCGAATGTACACTCCGAAAGCGCTGATGCCTATCCCGATTTCTGGGAAACGAATTCCGATGTAGATAGGCAGACGAGTGCTATCGACGACGTTGAGAGAACTGTGTCTAGACGGCAAGAGATAAACAACGTACTTGATGCACTGGTCCCATTGGAACGGGGCATACTCGTGGGCAGGTACATAAGGGATTGTAGTATTGAGGAAACAGCAAGGGTGCTGAACGTCACTATTGACGTGGTTAAAAAGGGGCAAAAACGGGCGCTGACGCAGGCTCTAGAGAATATGCAAAAGAGAGGTATAAACTATGACAACCTTTAATTTAGACGATGAACGATTTGATCAAATCTTTCAGCTGGCTATGAACAGTGATCTTCCTGCTTCGGACGCCGCTATTTCCGAGTTATCAGACGAGGAGAGGGAAGAGTTGGATGCTGTGCGAGATGTTCTTACTATGATTGATACATCATGGCACGCATCCAATGAGGATGTAGATAAGGTGTATAGCCTCTTCCTGCAGAAACTTGCTGCAGAGGAGCCTAACCACCCGTGGATTGTTAATAAGTTAGTACATACGCTTGGTGAACTGGTACGCGTGGGTCAGGATGAACTGCCTGCACTACCTGAGGCCAGCCGGTCCGAGATATTGAGAGACGATACTCCATTGGAGACGCTGCTTGACCCGCAAAGACGTACTGCCGCCTTTGGTCTTTCTTTACGGCGCGCCCAGGTACCTCCTCAGTTCATCGGAGATTTCCAGATGTGGCTCAACAGAGCGATGAGTGCCCTATACCCGACCCCAAAGAATATTCAACAGGGTCTGATTTACACTCGCAAGCAGAGGCCACGCCGTGCCGGTAAATAAACTGACTTTCAAAAGACTGAACGAAATAGAGCAGATTGCAGCAAATGCCCGTAACACCGCAGCTCAGAGCTTGATGGACTACGGGTTAACATTCGAGGATGACCCGAATTTGCACATTGCTGTTTGCGCCCTTACTATGGGGTGTGTAGAACCAGTGCCGAACCTGTTTCGAAACGGAGACCGCCTGGCTGGAGTATTGGAGTGGCAGGACAACCTGGCATATATAAGATACGAAACCTACGACCCCTCGGTACGACAGAGATTTGCAGTTAGTCATGAACTGGGTCACTTTTGTTTGCATAGTCCACATCGCAGTTTCTACGATCCAACGTTCGTAGTCCCTCAGGAGGAAAGCGACATCCCTCCCATCACCGAGGAGGAGGAACCTCTAATTGAACAAGAGGCGAATACCTTTGCGGCTGCTTTCCTGCTACCCTCTGACGAATTACTAGCTGATATAGAGCAATTTGGGTACTGCTGTGCGTTTCTAGCTGAACGTTATCACGTTGCGCGGATTACGCTTGAAAGGCGGTTGGAGACGCTGGCTGTACTGGGGCTTGTGACTGCATGAAAATAGCCCATCTATCTGATACTCACCTTGGTCACTACGCGCCAGACTTGGGCTTTCAAGTCAGCGTACCATACCCGAAGCCTGATGGTATGCTTAGACCACGCGCAGAGGCTGCAATAATGGAGGGATTGGAAACAGCTATAGACCACATTGTTGAAATCATACGACCAGACTTGGTCGTTCATACAGGGAATCTATTCGATACCTCCCGGCCTACAGCTGCTACTATAGATTTTGCCATTGCCCAGCTCAAACGACTGTATGCCGCGGGCATTCCACTTGTGATTATCGAGGGTAACCACTCAAGCCCAAGCAAACCTGAGCATGGACATGTACTCGCCCTGCTGTCCCATTTCCCCGGTATTACGGTTGGATATGATAATAGCGCTGCCCTCACAGTGCCGAACATAAACGCCCGGATACACGCTTTACCTCATAGATTAATTCTTCATGGACGTCTACCCAACCTCGATGACCTCGATCCAACATCTGTCAATATATTAGTTGCCCACTGTGTCGCTGATGGGCTACCTTTCTACAAGACCGGTAGGACAGCGGCGCACATGTCCATACGCGAATACGCGCCGCATTTCAGTTATGTAGCCCTCGGACATAGCAGGTACTTTGCACAAATTCCAGGAACCGACAGGGCGTTCTACGCCGGAACAACATCTCTCGTAACCATGAGCGACTTTCGACCTGGGTATCGGTTCGGCTTCAATCTCATAACAATAGACGAAAGCGCTCCGTTGTCACAGCCACCAAAAGTTGAGCGCGAGCTATTGCCAACCGTCCCTATGCATGCATATGGCCTCTCCAACGCGCAGCAATACTCAGCTCGCGAAATCCTGGACTTCTTGGCTCGGCAAGCCGAGGCAGTACCTCCTGAGGAGGCTTATTGCCGAGTCGTGATTGAGAATATGAATGCACTAGCGCGTAACGAACTATCGGAGCGCAAAATTCTGGAGATATTCCATACAGCGGCTGCGTGCCGGGTAATACTGAGAAGACAAGAACAGAAATTTGACGCGACGGAGCTCGCCTCGTTAGAGAACAGTGAGCTCATTGGTCGTTACAAGGATATTGTCAGCCAGCTAAATGCAGGTGAGGAATTCAAGGATAAAGTTCGAACTATTGGCGAGTCACTGCTTTTAGAGGCCGGGGAACTACTCAATGCCGCAGACGTAGAGGCAATGCAGCGGGAGAATGCATAATGGGGCTAACAGTACATGAGAATTAAGTCTCTGAAATTATCTGGTTACAGACAGTTTCTCGCTCCCCTGACGATTGAATTCGAGCAGGGCCTAACGGGTATATGTGGCCCAAATGGTGTTGGCAAGAGCAAGATTATTGAGGCTATTGGCTATGTTTTGTTTGGGCCTAAGGCGCACCATGTATTCCCAAAAGGGGATGTACTGGCTGACATACCGGCCAAAGGCGGGCCAGGAGCTATCCCACGCGTCGAGCTTACGCTCGAATTGCGCGGCAAGGTGTACGAGATTGTCCGGTCTACCACAGAGGCATATATCAGGGATGAGGGTAGCGACGAGAAAAGTCATGTGGGAGCTACTGAAGTCAATAAGAGAGTAATTGAACTGCTACGCCTACAGCCAGGTGCTTATCATGGCACCTTCGTGGCCAGACAAAACGAGGTTGCCGGGTTACAGAGCGAGTCCAACGGGCAAGACCGAAAGCGGTTAGTTAACAGGCTCATCGGTATTGAGCAGGTCCAAAAAGCTACAGAACTTGCCGAGGACCGTTGCCGCATGCATCGAGAGAGCCTCAAAGACTACGAAAACGCCCTGACAATTACCAGTGCCGCGGCGGCGCAGGTGCTACAAGAGGAGATAGAGGAGTGGAAAGAGTCACGAAATGCGGAAGCTGCGTGCCAGTCTACTGTAGATGAGGCACAGGAAGCCTACAATAAAGCCAGATACGCAAAGTCTGAGCTTGACAAGCGTGTAAGTCAAGCAGAGGGATTCTCTCAGCGCGTAACCGACCTTTCTGAACACATAGCTACACAAGAGGGTCAAAGGCGCAAAGCGCAGGCCAGGGTGACAGGTGCTTTGTCTGCAATTGAAGACTTAGAGCAAGCCGACCGCATCATTGCCGAGACCGAAAACGCCAGACCCGACCTTACCGAATATGACCTCCTGTTCGATATGGTTACCTTACAAGAACGCCGTAGCGTTATTAACCAGTCTCTCACAGATGTCATAACTCCTAAAGTGGCTCGGCACAATAAGCTGTTGGATGAGATAGAGCAGCTCGAACACGAAGTAACTACTCTGGTCAAGAAAGAGCATACGTATTCAACCAGTTGCGCGCTTCTAGAACAACGCTTGACAGATATCAAAGGCACGATCAAGAAACAAAAGGAACACAAACGAAAGCTTGTCGAGTCTGGCGATTCCGGAGTATGTGAAACTTGTGGGAGGCCCTTTGGCGATGATTACGAAGGAGCTTTGAGGCACTTTGACGAGGAACTGGCACTTGCAGGTGAGCAAGAAACTGATATTGCGGCTCAGTTGGACACAGCCCAAATCAAGCTGGGCGCAGTAAAAAAGGAGATAGATGCCCGACGCAAACTAATTGCCGAGTACAAAATTGAAGTTGCAGAACTTGCGGCCGCTGTTACAGAAGAAGCTTTCAGCACGCGAGAATTATTAGACATTGAGCGCGAGCTCGCTCTCATACCAGCCACGCTACAGGGGTCTCATTACGATAAAGAGCGGCACGCTCACCTTACCGCCGAACTCGCTAGAAGAGAAGCGGCGCTTGCCGACAAAGGCAGACTGGCACCCATAGCGGCATTACATGAAGCCGCGCAAAGAGAGGTGGAGAACGCCACTGAGGGTATTCAGAAACTGCAAGAGCAAAAACTCGACATCGAAAGACAAATTACCCTGGTAACGCCTACAGTCGAAGAGGTGAGTCTGTCTGTGCAACAGATAAGTGCGGCTGATTTGTATCTGGCCCAGTGTCGTACCGCATTTCATGAGGCAGGGCAGCGGGTTGCTAGTGCTAAAGGAAAAGTGGAAATTGCCACTGAAAGACTGGAGAACGCAAAGGCACAAGAAGCCGCTATTGATAGCGCAAAGCTGGACCTCACGCTTTCGGATAGCGTAAAACAGTCTTTGACGCAGTTATTTGTGGATATTACCACGACGGCCCGGCCGGTCCTGGCGCAAATGATAGATAATTGGGCCCGCTCATTTCTTGGGTCGCGTTTCCACGAGATCGAGCTGTCAGAGGACTACAAAATAAGAGCTAACAACGGCTCTGGCATGCACAATATTGAGCACTTTTCCGGTGGCGAGCAGACATTATTGGCGATCATGCTTAGAGTTGCAATTGCGATGTTCTGCCAGCAAAATGCTCGGTTTGATACGGGCTTTTTGATATTAGATGAGGTTTTCGGGAACCAGGATAATGAGCACCGGCGCTTATTGGTGCGGTTCCTAAACTATTTACAGAGTGATTTCTCCCAAATCATAATCGTAAATCATGTGGATGATGTGACCGAGGAGCTTGACAAAATCATAGACGTGTCGGCGACGGGGCCGAACACTAGCACCGCAAGTCCACGTGGCTTTATGTAGAAACAAAATCTGGAGCATCGCTGGGGCTTAGCTCAGCATTACCTCCGTCTACATCAATCGTTTGCGGTCACTCTTGTATAAGGGTGACCGTTCGTGTGTGCCTTCTATACAAGACCCCCCAGGTGAGTTTGACCGCTCCGCCGCTGAGGTACAACACACTTAGAAAATCGGAGCCACAATCGCGAAAATTGGTGCGCTGAACCGGCACTTAGTGCGCGAGATTTACGACTTACTCTCAGAGACCGCTTACCGATATTTCGATCGGTCTATATAAAGGAGAAAGTTATGTACAAGACAGGAGAAACCGCACCGCAGACAGGGCGCTATCGTTTCGTGCGATACGTAGATGGCACTACGTATCCAGCTCCCACAGCAGAGGAGTCTGTTATCCCTCTCAGTAGAGGGGAGACTTTCCCTCCTGTGCGCTCGTGTAACAAAGCGGCCTGGTGGCAGGCAGCATAGCCTGTAGCACAGCCTCTAACCTACTGTGGAAAATCGGTACCACTTACCTAATTGAAAGGAGAAACTAATGGCAAATATCCAGAAACAGTTCAAGGAGTTCAACACCATAATCCGTCTTGACCTCGAACACCACGAGACCCTGAGGGAAAAGCGAAATATCATTCGGGACAAGGTAGAAAAGAGGCTGCCCGGAGTGTTCGCGAAATATGGAGAGGAATGCCCAGAGTTTACATTCTATGACCAGGGCAGCTACGAGATGCACACCGGTATTAACCCCCTTACCGGCGACTTCGACATAGACCAGGGCCTCTACTTTAAGGTGGCCACTACTGGCACGTATGCAGACCCTGTTCTCCTGAAAAAGCGGGTACATGAGGCCTTAGTGGGACATACGGATAACGTTTGCATTCGTCGTTCGTGCGTGACTGCTTTTTATCACAAGGACGGCGAGGCTATCTATCACGTTGACATTGCCGTGTACTCGGACAAGTCGTGTAACGCAGACGGCAAATCAAAGCTGGCTAAGGGCAAAGAGAATTCGGGAGCGGCGCATAGGATATGGGAGATTTCCGACCCGAAAGCACTCACGGATACCATAATCGGCAAATACACCGAGACCGTAGATCGCCATCAGTTCCGCCGTATTGTCCGCTACCTCAAGCGCTGGAAGATAGAGAGCTTTCCGGAGGAGGGTAATGCAGCTCCCCTTGGAATAGGACTCACCGTAGCCGTTCACAAGTACCTGCCGGCAGGCTATACCAATAACTTTGCCAATACACCTGACGACCTAGGTGCGCTGCGTACCGTTATCAGCGGTATGCTTGGCGGTTTCAGTAACGTCTGGGACGATGCCACGAAGAGCTATGTACGTCGGCTTCAGATGCCACTACCAGTCGAGCCCTGGGGCGATTTGTTCGCCAGGATGTCGCCTGCACAGATGTTAGCGTTCGAGGAGAACCTGAAGTCTCTGCTTGCGGCGCTTGACTATGCGGAAAAATCTCCTGACCCTTCGGATGCCTGCACAAAGCTGAACAAGGAATTGAGCGTGGATTTCCCGATACCTCCTAAAGAGGAAACAGCCAAGTCTCATGCACCGGCTATCAGCTATTCAGGCAACAGCGCTTAGTTGAATATGCTAGATGCTGGCGTTATCGAGAGTGTGCTGCGCGCCGTCGAAGAGCTTGGCTTTCTTCGGTCGGGAGAGTCTTCCGCGTCTACCGATGACGCCGGCACATACAAAGTAGTGGGGGAGATTTCGGTCGAGGGTAGGAAAGTAAAACTCAGGATAGAACTCGACCGTTTCTTCCCGCTGCACTTGCCCAGCTTCTACCTTGAACCGTGGAACGGGCTGGGGTTTATACCGCACGTCGAGCAGTCCGGCAAGATATGCTATATGGATCAGGAAGGCATGATTTTGGACACGAATCAGCCTATTGAAATCATAAAGCATGCCTTTCGTAGCATGATGGATACGGTTACACGTGGGGTTCTACGACTCAACGAATATGACTTTGTTGATGAGTTCGGCTCCTACTGGGCTCTGGTCGCCACGTCAGCCAACGGCAACACCCTAGCTGCCTATTCTGTGTTGGATGCGAAAGACGATATTGCAGAGGTTGTGGTCCACCTGCAACCTCAAAGTAATGGCAAAGTAGGAAAGGGCAAGAAAAACGCAGGAAACGAGAAAGATGAGAGTAATGCGAAGGGCGGTGAAAATCCCATACTTTGGATCGGCCGTTCGGAGCTGGAAATCAACGCCTTTCATAACGGACACAATTTTACGAAAGACACACTGCGGCAAAGTGGAATCTATGTACCGCTAGATCGGGGGACTCTCTTTATACCTCCTGACCCCGATAAGCCCTTTTGGACGGCACAGGAAGCGCTCAAGCTGATATTTTCACTACTCCCGCAATCGAAACGCCGCCGTTTAGAGAGGTTGTTGAAGAACCGCCACCGCATGAGGGACTATGTAATAGTCAGCCTACCTCGCAAGTCAGAGGGTGTAACTTACTTTGGGTTTCGGTACGATGGGGGAACCGGTAGGTCGTCTCTAGGGCAACCCGGTACCGGTGATAAGCTTGTCCCCATCTTCATTACGCAAATAGATCGAAACTACCTGCTGCGACGCGGTGGGGGTAGCACGGCGTTGGATGCGAAAAAGGTCCTGCTCGTGGGCTGTGGAGCACTCGGTGGCCATTTGGCTTTTGAACTGGCACGCGCTGGGATTCTTGACTTGACACTGGTTGATTCGGACGAACTTAGAGCGGAGAATAGTTTTCGACATGTACTGGGGCGCCAGTTTTGGGGGAAGAAAAAGGCCAGCGCGCTCAAAGAGGCTATTGAGGGCCAACTTCCATATGTCCAAGTTACCTCTGTTGCCACAAGCATCGAGAGAGCCCTGGAGGATGGTTCAGTGGACCTTTCTACCTATGACTTGGTTGTTCTTGCTATTGGAAATCCAACAATCGAACTAGACATTAACAGACGGGTACACGCCCTGTCTGGGAAGCCGGCAGCGCTCTTTACATGGCTTGAGCCACTCGGTATAGGTGGGCACGCTTTGCTGACCCACAACGGACTCGACGACGGCTGTTTTGAGTGCCTCTATACGTCAACAGAAACGATAGGCTTAGCCCACAATGAGGCTTCCTTTGCCGCGGAGAACCAGTTCTTCGGGCGCAGCCTCTCAGGCTGCGAGAACATGCATACACCTTATGGGTCTATTGATGCTGTACGTACGGCAGCGTTGGCCTCTCGGGTGGCAATTGATGCTCTTACTGGGCGAGAAGGTGGGAATCCGCTACTCTCCTGGAAAGGCGATAGGACAGCATTTACTGAGGCGGGCTTTCGGCTGTCTGAAAGATATACTACGTCTGAGCAGAAGCTGTTCGAGCGGCGATACATGTACAAGGCCAGTGATTGCCGCGTCTGTGGCCCCCATGCGACGCCGCAAGCAGGTTCGTAATGATAGTAGGGAAATCTGTAACCTTCAACCGGAAAGATGGTGGTCACTTCCACATAAGCGAGAGAGCTTTGCAAGTGATACACCAGCATATACAGGACGAGCTATATAAAAATGAGGCTGGGGGCGTGTTGCTTGGACGGCATATTCTGGGGAGTGACGATATCATCGTTGACACTGTTACAGAGCCTATGCCTGGCGATAAGCGCGAGCGCTTTCGTTTCTTCAGGTCGCAATACTTCCACCAGTACCTAATTGACAGAATGTGGAAAGAGAGTCGTGGGACCTGTACATACCTTGGGGAGTGGCACACTCATCCTGAACAAGATCCCGAACCCTCTGATATTGACAGGTTGGACTGGTCTCAAAGGTTGCGCAGAGACCAGTTTACGGAACCAATATTCTTTGTGATCGTAGGCACCGAGCACATCAGAGTATGGGAAGGCTGGCGCAATAAGAAACCAATACAATTAGAAAAATCAAAGGAGTGAATATGGCTAACTATAAAAAAATAACCAGACCGGCTATCCCAGAACAGGTAAAGCGCGAACTGTGGGGACGGGCTGCTGGGCACTGCGAATTCCGAGGTTGCTCCAAGCCGGTATTTAAGGATACCCTGACTCAAGACAGTTCCAACCTCTCAGACATATCTCATATCGTGGCTTATAGCCCGGACGGCCCACGAGGTGATGCCGAGCGGTCCCCTCTATTGGCAACGGACATTCGTAACCTGATGCTTACTTGCGGAGAACATGGCAGGCTTATAGATGATAAGCGGCTAGTAGACCAATATCCGGAAAGCTTACTACTGGAGTTCAAGCGTGAGCATGAGGAACGCATAAGGCTGCTGGCTGAATCCTCAGACGAGGCGCAAACGGAAATTGTCTTTCTATATAGCATCATACGCAAAGACGAGGTCACTATAGGACCTAAGGACATTACAAAAGCTATCTTTCCGCTATTTAGGGCAGAGGAAGACCCATTCGTAATTAGCCTCACAGCATCAGGCCTTAGTGTAGAAAACGATGCTAACTTCGAGCCCTTAGCAAGAATAATCACGGAGAGAGTACGCATTCTAAAGGAAAAGCGCGCTCGACAGCCAGACAAGCATAGGCTATCAGTTTTTGCGCTGGCACCTGTACCACTGTTGATGCGTTTCGGGCTTGAAATAGGTGATATAGATAATGTAGACCTGTTCCAGAAACACCGAGGTAGTCAAGGCTGGGTCTGGTACGACAATGAAGCAGGTGAGGAATTCTACGAGGTAACTATGCCAAAGAAATCGCAGGACGATGAACGTCCCGTGGCGCTGATACTCTCGGTCAGTCACCCTGTATCGCATGACCAGGTTGCAAATTGTTTGGGAGCTGACCCGGTGACATATGAAGTTCGCGCAAACGAGCCGAGCGTTGATTTTCTGCGGTCACGAACCAGATTAGAAATGTTTGGGTGGGAAGTGCGAAGGACGCTGGATCAATTACGCACCGATTACAATGGAAATCCCCCACCGATTCATGTATTTGCTGCAGTTCCGGCACCGGTAGCAATTGAATTTGGGAGAAACATAAAGCCCTTCCACCCGCCCTTTGTTCTTTATGAATACCACGACGCCAGCACAAAGTATGTTCAGGCACTAACACTAGATGAACATAAGAGGTAAGGCCCACAAGCAATATCACCGGCAACATTGACTCTATGAGGTCAACAACTACAACCATCGAACAGGCGCTGAGGTATATCTATGGATATGCCTAGCGTATGTACTATCGTAACCAGGCTATATCCTCTGCACCCCAGTTGCGCCAGGGGAATATTATCCGGTAGGAGCAAGCAAATGAGCGACCAAGCACACTTTAATGGTACCCCGACCAAGCCGTCAAGGAACTCAGAACCGCCTTTACTCTTGCTCCGTGCAGAGTCATTACGCCACATTGGCAGTCAGGAAGTAATAGCGGGACTGCCGGAATCCTTGAGGGCAAGAGATATCTCGTCGGTTGAGTTGGATTTTACCGACCTGGTGGTGGCAGGTGTTTTTCGCGACCCCTCGGAAGCTGTTAGGCGTTTGACAGGCTCTCAAAGTGCTTTCTTAACAGCCTTGGCGCAGAAAGCCGATGCCGAAATTGTCTTTTGCGGCCTCGCACACATACCGCTTGTTGTGCTTGCAGGTCATCTGGTGACCGACCGGCAGAAAGTGTATTTGATGGATTACCACCCCAGCCCTGGGTCCGAGACTTGGACTTGGCCAGCAGAACCCGGTGCCTTTCCGGAACTTGTGGCCCAGGGTTTTCCTAAGAAAGGGCGGGCGACAGCCGGGGCTGCAGTTGTTCGAATGTCTATCAGCTATCTTGCAACTGCTGCACAAACGGCCAAGGTCGTTACCAACCCTGTGTTATCGCTCGACCTTAGTGTGCCAGAGCCGGTGAGGGACATTGTGAAGAGTGAGGCGCAAGTACGGGCATACGGGCGGGTATTTAGGCAGACGCTGGATAGGATAGCTCGGGATTTCCCCGAGGTGCAAAGAGTACATCTTTGCTATGCGGGTCCTGTTTCACTCGCTTTTCACATAGGGCAGCAGATATCTCAAAATATCCATCCACCAGTGACTGCTTGGAACTATCATCGTGCCTATGACTGGGGAATTGACCTTGAGGCTGCTATCTTGACCGATGAGGCCGTAGTCCGTCCGGCCAGTGGATAGAGTAGTTACGTTACAGAGGGTCTCTCCCGGGCCACTTGTTATCACTGTTAGTTCGCTGCCCTGGTTGCTTGCTCAGCTGTATCGCACTTGTCTTATCCTGGATAGCGCGTCAATACAATGCGAACACACCTCACAATGAGTTGTAACATAAAAATGGCGGTGTGGTTTCGAGGGAGAAAAATCGACCGATATGGGTTTGCACTTTGACCCGGACCCCCAATAGCTACCCATCGGCAGGTATCACGACTCCCTTTGGTAAGGCAAGGCGCCTCCGGCTTTAGGCTAGGACTCCTGATGGGGGTTGGCCTTGGACGATTAAAAAAATTGGGCGGCATGGGTTTGCTGCTATTCACGCCCTTAGTATCTGACCTTGTGCAGGAGCGGCCCACTAATGGCGTCGCTATTTCAGCATGGGCTCTGACAAGGTTTGCTATATCAGGGCAAAAAGCGGCATGGACAGTGAATTCATGCCTATGGGACGTTTTCCGCCGCTAGTTTGGATAACGTACCTTTTCTACGACTAGTCTGGACGCGTCTACGAAAGTTTGACCGATATGGGCTTGCTAACTCCCATTCCATTCTGGGCTTACACCTTACCCCACAGCGCACCCGCATCAAGTGGTACTGCGGCCTCGCCCTCTTCCGTGACATCGCGCTCGCCCGGCTTGAGGGCGTGCGGATTTAGATAGCTGGCGGCAACGACCGGCGACCAACCATAGAAAGGAGGGTCGCCGGTCGTCCACAAAGGAGCAGATATGGACGACTTTCTAAACGGGATTACATTACTCGGGATGCCAGCCCTTGTGCTGGTACCGGTGCTGGTGCAGGGGATGAAGCAGCTTGGGCTGCCGGGCCGCTATGCAGGGGTGGCAGCTCTAATGATTGGCCTGTCGGTGGCGGGGTTGGCAGAGGTGGTTACAGCCTGGCCTACCGTTACTCCACTTGTCCGCTTCCTGGTTGCGGGCATACTGCTCGGCCTCGCGCCGGTAGGAGCCTACAGCCAGTACAAAGCCGCACGAAAAGGATAAGAGCACAATTACGAGTTACGAGTTAGGAATTACCAGTTATCGGTAAACCGGCAGGCAACACAGCAACTCGTAACTCGTAACTCGTAATTCATAATTCGTAACTCGTAACTCGTAATTCCGCCGAAGGCGGTAAGGAGCGCATTATGCCTGATATTATTGACATCATTGAGAAGCTGCCCAGAAAGCCGGACGACCCCAACTGGCGAAGCCGCGCCCTGGGCGCTATTACGAAGATTGTGGTGCATTATGACGCTGTGCCTGTGCCCGCGCCGCACGGGGGTTCTATAGGATACGACCCTGTGGCGCGCTATACCGCGCAGGCGAACTACCATATACAAAAGAACTGGAACGAGGACGGTGGGCCTCCGGTGCATGGCTTCGGCTTAATGTATCATTACAGGGTCTCCGCTGACGGTCGGCTCTGGCGTACCCAACCCGAAACGCTTATAACCTGGCACGCACGCGCCGCCAACGCCTCCGGCCTGGCGGTCTGCTGCGATCTGGGACCGGGACAAGTGGCAACGCCCGCGCAGATGGCAGGCCTCAAGACGCTGCTCGATTGGTTATGTCACCACCGCCCGGAGATCCCAGCCGCCCGCGCTGATGTGTGGGGTCACGGCGAACTCCACAAAGCAGGCAACCAGACTTCTTGCCCTGGAAAACTCCTCAACTGGGTGCAAGAATACAGGCGCGGCTCTCCCGGCAGCTGATTCACACTGCATATTGCGTACTTCGTATTGCGTGGGGATTAGGAACAGCGTATCTTTACCCGCCGTCCTTACGCGGTACGCATTACGCTATACGCATCTTGGCACGCCGGTACCCCACTGTGGTAGGATGTAGGTATGGAGAGCGACTCTGGCGAGCTTTTTATCGTTTTCGGTGGCGGCTGCTTCGGCACGCACCATATCAGGCACATAGAGAAAGGGCGGAAGCGCGGGCGTATATCGCTTGCTGCCCGTATTATCGTGGTAGACCGCAATGCGCGACCCCGTGCCTTCGACCTGCCTGAGATTGCCGGGAACCCTTGCGTCAGCTTTGCGCAGAGCGACTGGCTCGAGTATATGAAAAGGAATTGGGACGCGCTGCCCCCAGAAACGGAGGCCATACCCGCGCCGGTCGCACCGCATCTGGCTTTTGAGTGGCTCACCTGGAGCTTGCGCGATAAGCTGGGCGAAGATGCAGTCACTGTAGAGCCGGTGACGCACGAGTTCGGCGACCTGCCTTATGAGTACCTTGACCCAAGCGGCTGCCGCTACATAAGCGCAGCCAACTGGGTCTGTCCCACCAACTGCCGCGCCCCGCATATCTGCCCGATGACGCGTGACGTACGCACCTGGGAGCTTGAGGATAAAGTGAACGAATACGCCGCTTCCCAACCTGAGCTCTTTGCAGGGGCGGTGGTCTTCAAGCCAAAGTTCCGCATGCCGGGTGTTGACAAGCTCTACATCAAAGAGTACACGGAAGCTCGTGACCGCCTGTTAGCTCTCTCTCAGGAGCCGGAGGCCGAAGGTAAGAGTGTGGTAATAGGCACAGTCTCCTCCTGCCATGGAGCCATCAGCCAGTTTAAGCTCAAGGGTCCACAGCGCAGTAGTTCGTAGCCATAGTTTGCCTTTCCTGTTCAGAGGCTGTTTAACAATTCACGTAAGATAGAAGATGCCTGTAAATACTTCCCTGGTATGATGCGCCCCGCGCTACTTTCTGCTATACTTCTCTAAGTCTTATATGGTAACTGACACCTACATACCGCTATCCTGACCCTGATCATGTCTCACACAGCAACAATGATGACTCGCATTCGCATAAAGTAGCGGCAAAGCTCCCGCCGCTTTATCTGGCATTACCCGTTCGCGCCTGTCGCGAGCGGACGTAGCCGCGCTTTGCCGCACCCGAACCATAACCCTGGTCTCCCATTCTGGAGGCCCGGTGTTATGGTTCTTGTTTTGTCCGGCAGTCGCGTGTGGCATACGGCATATGCCCGTAGAGCAAAGGAGCAAAAAGTTGGCGAAGTTCAAGGGAAGACAAGACCGAGCGGGTAAACTCAACATACCCACAAGCTGGGACGCCGTGGCTACCTGGTACGACGGCTGGGTTGGCGAAGATGGCAGTGAATATCATCGTGAGGTGGCAGTGCCCGCGCTGCTCGCTCTGCTCGAACCAAAGCCGGGCGAGCGCATCCTGGACATCGGCGCAGGGCAAGGCGTGCTTGCACACTATCTATCGTTGTCGGGTGCCCACTACACGGGCGTAGATGCCAGCCCCAAACTGTTGAGGATTGCTGAACGGAGGCATGCAGGCGTGGGGCGTTTCTTCCTGGGGGACGCTCGCGACCTCTCTTCCGTGCGCGGGTTGCGCAAAGGCGAGTTCGACGCGGCGGTCTTCCTTTTGAGTATCCAGGATATGGACCCCTTAGATGCTGTGCTTGCCTCGGCATCGTGGGCGCTCAAGCCGGAGGGGCGCGTTGTGCTGCTGCTTACCCACCCCGCTTTTCGGGTTCCCAGGCAAAGCGGCTGGGGCTGGGACGAGGGGCGCAAGTTGAACTACAGGCGAGTAGACAGCTACCTGACCCCCTTAGCCGTGCCAATGAAGAGCTTGCCAGGAAAGCCTCGCAGCGCCACGACCCGCAGCTTCCACCGCCCGCTCAATGTGTATGTGAATAGCCTGAGCAGCAACGGCCTATTGCTCGAACATATGGTGGAGATACCGGCGCACAAAGTAGGCGTTCCTGCCGCGCAAACTAAAGCCGCTCATCGCGCCCGTCAGGAGATACCCCTCTTTCTCGGCTTGAGAGCGCGTAAGGTGGGCGGCGAGTGCTGAGGACTGAGGACTGAGCAGTTGCTTGGTGCTCGTGTGGTAACATAGTGACTATGGAAAGCAATCTAAACAACATATCTTCTCTGTTGAAGGGCAGTACCCGGCAGATGGACGCCTACTATGCTTTGCTCAACCTGGCTCTCTTCAGCGTGTTGCGCCAATATTCTCCTGTGCTGGTGGGGGCTATTCCTCTTGACATTGATGTTGAAGGAAGCGGTCTCGATATAATATGCGAGGCGCGAGACCTGGAGGCATTTGCGCGCCGCGTCACTGATGCTTACAGAAAGCGCAGAGAGTTCGATATACGCTCTGCAACTATAAGGGGCGTGCCGTCGGTCGTCGCCCGCTTCAACTCAGGGGGCTTCAATATCGAGGTCAGCGGCCAGCCAAAGCCTGTAACCGAGCAGGATGCTCACCGGCTTATGCTCGTTGAGGCACGCCTGTTGGAGATAGAAGGGAGCCGGACACGCAATGCTATCCGCGAACTGAGGCGCAGCGGACTCAAGACCGAGCCTGCCTTTGCGCAACATTTTAGCCTGGAAGGCGACCCCTATGAGACGCTGTTGCAGCTATCTTCCCTGAGCGATGACGACTTGCGAGATGCACTTCGGAAAAGATGACATGCGCCTGCCATAACCGGAGCGTTAGCATCTCACGCACCAATTGAGGAGCAATGAGCCTTCCTTTGATCCTGGGGTCGCTCGTATTTGTGGCGACCCTTGTGCTGGTGATCGGCAGACCCGGTGGTTTTCCTGAATGGGCGGCGGCGCTCCTTGGAGGCGCGGCTATGCTCGTGCTGGGCATCGTCTCGGTAGGGCAGGCTGCCGCTATCCTCTCCGATAATCTCAACGTCTTCGGCTTCTTCCTGGGGCTGATGACCATCTCTGCTATAGCGGAGGGCGCAGGCTTCTTCGACACTCTTGCGCGGTTGTCGGTGCGCCTCTCAGGGGAGAGCGCCACCCGCCTGATGGTCAACGTGATGCTGATAGGCGTGCTCATCACAACGTTCCTTACCAATGACGCTACCGCGCTTATTCTCACTCCTCTTGTCTATGCGCTCGTGGTCCGATTGCGGCTGGAACCGCTGCCTTTCATGTTCGCCACCACCTTCATTGCCGATACAGCGTCATTCGTGCTGCCTGTCAGCAACCCTATCAATGTGCTGGTGCTCACCACCTTCCCACGCGACCTGGGGAATTTCCTCCTGCACCTGCTGCTGGCGGCGGCGCTGGTGATCACCGCCAACGTCGTAGCCTTTCTTGTCATCTTCCGCTCCGATCTGCACCGCCGTTTCGACCCAGAGTTGATCGCCGCGATGCCTGACCGGCAAAGCGGCCCGTACTTCTGGTTCGTAGTCGGCTCGCTGGGGGCTATAGCTGTGGCCTATCTCCTTGCCTCGACATTCCGCTGGCCGATCTCGTTGGTGGCGCTCGGCGGCTCGGCGTGGCTTCTCGCGGCAGCATTTGCAGCCCGGCGGGTGCGCTGGCGCAAGCTGGCCTCGGAGATTTCCTGGCCGATCTTTGGCTTCATAGGCGGGATGCTGGTGATGGTTCAGGGGATAGAGAATCTGGGCCTTACAGCGGGTTTCGGCAGATGGCTGGTGGGGTTATCGGGTGGGCAAAGCTGGGGCGCTGTGCTCGCCTCGGTCTTCGGCGCGGCGATAGGCTCGAACGCCATCAACAATGTGCCTATGGCGCTGGTGCTCATCTCGTCAATACGCTCAGCTGCCCCTCCCGGCCAGATTCAAGACCTCTTTGTCTACGGCACAATAGTGGGCGCGGACCTGGGTCCGAATATCACCACTGTCGGCTCGCTCGCGACGATGCTCTGGCTGCTGATCCTGAGGCGCAAAGGGATGGAGGTATCGCCGATGGCATACTTCCGGCTGGGAGTCACTGTAACGCCGATCTTGCTGGCTCTAGGCGCGCTTGCGCTATGGCTGTCAAGCTTGTTTTGAGTTTCATCGAACCGCTAAGGACGCCAGGGACACCGAGATTGTTTGAGGAATCTCAGTACAAAGGTCATCTGCTCTACATGCACCTACAAACTCATACATTCCGCTTCTTGGTGGTCCCTTGGCGTCCCTGGCGGGTGCCCTGGGCGGCTGGCGGTTTAATCACGAAAGAGGATATGAAGCGTGGAGGGACAAAGATATGGTAAACAACAGGAGTGCAGTGCTATTTTGCCTGAGCGGTCTGGACACGAAGCAGTTCATCGAGCGGGCTGCGCCTCATGTGCCTGTGGACCGCCCTCTGATCCTTCTCTATGTGATAGATACGCGGCCCTCTGAGGAACTTGGCTACATTGCTCGCAGGTTGCATAGCGGCACACGCGCCCTGGCCGACCGTGAGGCTTTGATCGCTGACGCTGACGAGCAAACAGCCGAGGCGGTGCTGACCGAGGCCGCGAGCGACTGTGTGCAGCTAGGCTACAGACGGCAAGCTATCACAACTCAAATAAAGAGAGGGAGACCTGAGCAAGAGATCGTCCATCTCGCTGGGCAACCTGAGTTGCAAATAGGGCTGGTTGTGATAGGCTCAAGCTACAAGCGCGGTCCCAGGCCGCCTATCGGCCCCGCCAGCGTAGGCCATGTCGCCCGCTTCGTAGTAGACCACTCGCCCTGCGATGTGCTGATGCTGAGGTAGCCATTACATAATTAGTACTGAGCACCCTCTTCACTTGCCGCGCCGTACTCTCAGGTTTGTATCCGTTAAGAGCAGTCCTAGCACGTACAGGCCAACCGCCACCGCCAGCACAACCCCCGCCGCAGCCAACGACGCTACCTCAACAGCGCGGTAATCGAAGCGATCGCTCACCGGAAAGAAGCTGTAGAAAGGCTGCACCAGAGGGGCTGTGAGCGCGTAGATCAGGTGAGGGAAAGGTATGTCATCGCGCACGCCCAGCGCCCGCATAGCAAAGCGCATGGCGAGCGCCGTCTCAAGCGCGGCGGTGACATACCAGAGAATAGAGGCGACATTGGGAATGAATGCCCGAACCTCAGGCAGCCAGCGCCCCAGCTCGGGAGTTTTGAGCCTCATGATTATGCGCTAACCCCCAATCCCTGCTCCCCGCGTCCTATCTCTCCTCGACGCGCACAGAGGTCATCTTGTCGCCTTTGGCGATCTTCTTGACAACGTCCATCCCTTCGATTACCTGGCCCCAGTTGGTGTATTCGCCGTTAAGGAAGTCGGAGTCGGTCTTGACTATGAAGAACTGGCAATCGCTGTTGCGCGACTTATCAGGCCCTCTAGCCACCCCAAGCGCGCCCTCACTGAAGGCCAGCCTGTTATATTCGGCGGGCATCTTGCCGCCACCTGAGCCTGTGCCTGTCGGGTCGCCGCCCTGGATTACCCAGTGCTCTACCCTGTGGAAAACAAGCCCGTTGAAGAAGCCTGAGTTGGCCTTCTCCTCAAAGTGGGCGATTGTCTTGCTCACGCCAGCCGCAGGGTCCGTGGCAAGACTGCAAACAATGTCGCCCTTCGGTGTCTCAACTACCATAACTTTCATGATCTAACTCCTTACCGTATAACGTACATTACAAAAGCCCGGCTACTAACCCCTAATCCCTGGTCCTACCTATTCTCCACTTTAGCGCCGGTTATCTTGTCGCCTATGGCAATCTTGTTCACCACGTCCATACCCTGAACTACCTGGCCCCAGTTGGTATACTGTCCGTTAAGGAAGTCGGAGTCGGTCTTGACTATGAAGAACTGGCTGTCGTTGTTTATGGCCGGGTCCTGGCCTCTAGCCACACCGAGCGCGCCTGCCTTGAAAGGTAGATTGTTATATTCGGAGGGCATAGTGCCGCCTCCCGTGCCGTTGCCGGAGGGATCGCCGCCCTGGATCACCCAATTCTCCACGCGATGAAATATCCTCCCGTTAAACGCGCCTGAGTTGGCTTTCTGCTCGAAGTTGGCGATTGTTTTGCTCACCCCTGCCGACGCTTCGGTGTAGAGCTTGGCGACGATCTGCCCTTTGGCGGTATCAAGCACCAGGTATTTACCAGGCGCAGTAGCATTGGCCGCTGGGCTGCTTACTGCCGTAGCGCCACCCGCCGGAGTGGACGAAGCAGGGGTTTGGGCAAGCGCGGGGCTGGTAGCCTGCGCTGTAGTTGGGCTGGAGTTTGGCGCTGTGGTAGATTGAAGGGTTGCGCTTGCAACTGCCGCCGCGCCAGAGCTTGTGGCCGGAGTTCGCTGCTGGCCCTGGATAAGCACCCAGATCACGAGGAGCAACGGGATCATCCCCAAAGCCCATATAGCCACGTAGCGCCTGACGGTAAAGGGCGGCAGCGCCTTGTTTACCTGCTCTGAGCGCGAACGCTGAGGTTGTGGCTGGGCCGGGCGGTGGGCCGCAGAGCGCGCTGTGTTCCCTGTTTGCGCGGCACCACCACTGGCCGCTGAGTTCGAACTACGGCTGCTTGAGCCGCGCTTTTTTTGCTGTGACATTCTCTGTGTTTCATCCTTCCAGCTAACATGAATTGAAAAAAGGCATTAGTATTGCTCGCAGTCAGCACTTTGTAACACATAGCGCGAGGTGCGTCAACCGGACACGTGAAACGGGATCGGGAAACGTGAGGATTACGGATAGGGTCGCTTTGTACCCCGCGGCTCATGCAACACGCAGTACGCAGTACTTATCACGCTCCCGTTTCACGTGTCCGGTTGACGCTCCCCTGATTGCACAGCCGATTTGTGGGTGCTATACTATTGCCCAAAAGACCCCTACAGGCGGAGGCTCAATATGACGGTTACTATAGACCAGCAAGACTGGCAAAAGGTGCTGGCGGAGGTCGTCGGCACCTTCTTCTTCTTTTTCATTGGCATCGGCAGCATACCTGCGGCGGGCAACAGCGGCGTGCTCTACGTGGCGCTGGCACACGGTGTAGCCCTGGCGATTGCCATCTCAGCCCTGGGCCATATTTCAGGCGGCCACTTCAACCCCGCTGTGACAATCGGGCTGGCTGTAGCGCGCAAGATCAGCCCCTTGCTGGCGATCCTCTATATATTAGGCCAGCTAATAGGGGGTATCGCGGCGTGCCTGGCGCTGGTGGCCGTCCTGCCCACCAATGCCTGGCAGAGCGTCCAGCTCGGCACGCCAGGTGTCAGCCTCATAACAAGTGGGCAGGCGGTGACGCTTGAGGCAATACTCACTTTCTTCCTGGTGCTGGCGGTTCTTGGCACCGCTGTAGACCCTCGAGCCAACAGGATAGCGGGCTTCGGTATTGGTTTGACCATCTTTGTAGACATTCTGGTAGCCGGTCCGCTCACAGGCGCTGCGATGAACCCGGCCAGGGCTATCACTCCTGCTATCGTGTCGGGCTACTGGAACGGCGACTGGTGGATTTACTGGGTTGGACCCATTATTGGCGCTATAGTGGCCTCCATTCTCTACATGGGAATATTCATGCCCAGAGGCGATGAGCCTGTAGTAACCGCGCCTCAGCTCCCCACTCAGCCCCTTGAGCCGCCCATGAGCGAGCCTGGCCTGCTCAAGGATTGACAGGCATCCTTTGTCAAAGGGTTCAATCCTCAATTACATCAAGGTAATCAAGCTCCCCTCCCCTAACCCCCTTCTCTGAGGGAAGGGGGTGGGGTACCGCCATAGCACAATGCCTGTGCTAAAACGCAAGCAGAGAATAAGCTATCCTGGGAGGCCTTTTGCAGTATGCTACACCCATAGAGGCCAGGCTCCTGGCATGGGAAGCTTCACCTTTACTCCTCCTGCCGAGCCTGCCTGTTCAGCGCGGGTGCGTACCCGCCCGCTACGCCTGCGCCCACCGCGCCGCTTGCTAACACCTGCACCTCAGCCCCAACAGGCGCAATCTGCGTTTGGCTTTCTTCATACACGAAGCGCTTGCCGCGCAAGAACGAGCAGACCGCCGCCAACAGCGCCAGCGCCGCCGCGAACCAGAAGACCGTGTGCAGCGAGTCGGTGAATGGCCCGCCGATGATGCTGGGGAAGAAATGAGTGCCCAGGACATTGCTCTGCTGCACGGGCGAAAGCTGGCCGATCACGGTAGGCGACAATAGACTTTGCATCGGGTTGTAGCCCAGGAACGACGCGAAGAGAGCACCCGTAGGCGGCACATGGCTGGCCTGCACCGCCGCAGCAACAGGCACGCCCCCTTGCTGAAGCCCACTCTGGATAGCCACAGGCAGCTTGCTTCCCAGCACCACCACAATAATACTGAAAAAGAGTGTCAGACTGAGGGGGCTGCCCACACCCTGGAAGGTCGAGCGCATGCCTGATCCAACGCCTCTGTACTGCCTCGGCAGCGCGTTCATGATAGCTGCCGTGTTAGGAGAGGTAAATATACCGAACGCCGCGCCGATGATAAAGAGCACCACCGCGAAAGGTGGGTAGGAGAAGTTGGCCGGGAAGAAGGTCAGCAGTATGAAACCGGCGGTCAGCCCCAGCATACCACCTGTGCTCAACCCTCGTGGACCAATGCGGTCAGAGAGCCAACCACTGGCTACCCCGAAGATCATGAAGCCTACCAGGAGCGGTATAAGGTAGATAGCTGACCAGAGAGGAGTATCCTCGTAGTTATAGCCGTGAAGAGGCAGCCAGATGCCTTGCAGCCACACAATCAACGCGAACTGGAAGCCACCATAAGCAAGAGCGCTCAACAACTGCGCCGCGCAGCCCATCGTAAATGAGCGGATAGTGAAGAGATGCATATCAAAGAGAGGCTCTTTGACGCGGTTCTCCACGACCACGAAAAGGGCGATCAGAGCTAGCCCCGCGACAATGCCGCTTATAACCCAGGGGTTGCCCCAACCTGTGCTGGATGCGCCATAGGGCATGATGCCATAGGTCATGGCAGCCAAAAATATCGTCAGGCCGCCACCCAGGCAGATGTTGCCTAGAATATCAATCTTGCCCACTTTGCGAGTGGTGACTTGCTCGACCAGCTTATGATACGCCCACACCGTGCCAAATATGCCAACCGGCACACTTACCAGGAAGACCGCACGCCACCAGAGCGTAGACATAAGCCCGCCCACTATCAAGCCGACGAGGCTGCCCGCAAGCACAGCTACCATGTTCAGCCCAAGCGCCATGCCGCGCTCGTTCAGAGGGAATGCGTCGGTGAGAATCGCCGCGCTGTTAGCAATTAAGAAGCCTCCACCTACCCCTTGCACAAGACGTGAGAATATCATTTCAAGCGCGCCGGCATCGCCTGAAGAAGGTGTCAGGAAGAGCATTATAGAGCCAATGGTAAATATAACGAAGCCGAGGTTGTATAGCCGCACACGCCCCAGCATATCCGAAAGGCGGCCCAGCGTCACCAGCAAGGTGGCCGTAATCACCATATACCCTAACAGCATCCAGAGCAGATAGCCACTCTCAGCAGGCTGCAAAGGGTCAACACCCAGGCCCCGGAATATCGCGGGAAGAGAAATAAGCACAATACTGCTATTCATCGAGGCCATCAGCACTCCCAACGTCGTGTTAGAGAGGGCAATCCATTTGTAATTCTTATCTATCCCTTGTGTACCCACGTACATTATCTCCTGAGACTCGTAATGCGTGATGCGTACTACGCCTGTAGAGCTTCTACCAGCGCAACCATGCCTTTGTGAAAGGCCTCTACATCGCTTTTGTCCATCGCTGCCAGGGCGCTCTGCAACCTGTTGCGCCTGTAGCCGTCAATCTGATGCACAAGCTTGTGGCCTTTCTCCGTCAAATCAAGCCGGAAGCAGCGGCGGTCATTGGGGTCAACCGAGCGCGTAAGCAGCCCTTCCGCTTCCAATCTATCAAGGAGGCCGGTCACGGTGGTACGGCTAACCCCAAGCGCATCGGCCACCCTACCGGGCGTATAGGCATTGCGCTCCTCAATGGCGAGCAGCGCGCGAGTGGAGCCAAGGGTCAGGTTAATCTGCAACCACGCCTCCGGCCAGCTATTCCTCAAGATCTGCTGCGCCTCCGCGTCAAGCTCAACTATTTCTTTGTAGCTATCGTTGTCGCTCTTCCCTAAATTGTCGCGCATCGCACATTATCCGAAAGACCATATTATCTGCACATTCGAAGTATACTATTCTGCTGTTGTGAGGTCAAGCCTTTTTGTCGGGGTAAATGTTCATAGTAGGGGTTGAGCAAAGCAGGGCACTAGCATTGTACAACGGCAAGGCCCACCCCCTAA